>OIXG01000721.1_pt1 | contig 37854 bp, 36 predicted proteins | sample 1587731 | NCBI WGS metagenome assembly OIXG01 (sample SAMEA3888908, study PRJEB22519) | human gut metagenome | biome: human gut; feature: human-associated habitat; material: faeces | place: Denmark | collected 2010 | reverse complement strand
TGCCGGGGTGAAATTCCCATGAGGTTATGCTAATAACCGTCCGATTAAAGCCTTTTTGAAACTATAAACCTTTTGCCATTTATAAGAAAGGGGGTATTTTCCTATGGCAAAACGAGAAACAGCAAGCCCCGTTACACCCATGTTCCCCATGTTAAAGACCGTTGAGCAGATGAGCAAGATTAGCGGTATCGGGGTACGGTACTGCTCATTTATGTGTCAAATTATGATAATTATTTGAAAGAATTGTTCGAAGTTGAACCTTTTAGATTTATGTCGAAGCCAATTAATGATAAACGGTTTTATATGTTTCTTGACTTGGCGATAGACCGAATAAGGAGTGCAAATGGCATTTACTGTTTCAGATTTAATAAGGACATTTTGACAGTTATACTTAGAGATGTTATTTATTTTGAAAGCTGTGGAAGTAGAGTACATATTGTATTAAAAGGTAAACTGTACAAGTTTTATAAAAAACTAGATGATGTCGAAAAAGAAATTTCAGTCAATTATAGTATTCCGTTTATTAGAATTCATAAATCGTATTTGGTCAATTTTCAACAAATTAGAAAGGTTGGATATACAGAGGTTGAAACAAAAGATGGAAGAATTTTAAATATTAGTGATACATATAAAAAAGATGTTCGAGCTAGATATAGTAAACTACTTTGGGATGGTGATGTATAATGGCAGGCATAAATATTTTGATTCAAATATTCACTTCTTTCATGTCTTGTTTGATAATCAAATCTTTTTTGGATGCTTTGTTTATAAGGAGGACAATTAAAAATAAAACAATTTTTTTGTGGATATTTTATTTTTTGTTAAGCTTGTATTGTGAAAATAATAATAATATTACACTGCCTAAATTATTTCTGAGTGCAGCGGGTGTACTGGTAATTTGCTTAATAGCCTATGACGGGAAGCTGCATAAAAAAATAGCTATGGTATTTCTGTATCACTTTATATGGATTGCAATAGAAATGCTTTTGGGATATACAATTATGAGTATTGTTAAAGGAAATGATTATGCAAATTTTGAATTGCTTTGTTCTATAATTTGCAAAATTATAATGTTAGCACTCGTAAAAATAATTCCATTAGTTATTGATCCAAGTATAGAATGTGATATGCCAAGCAAGTATTGCTTTATGCTTACAGTTTTGCCGGTAATAAGCACTGTTGTTGTATATAATATATTTCTTATAACGAGTAGAATTGATAGACTGGAATTGATTGCTTTTTCGACGGTTTCTTCTACTTTAATCCTTGCGTTGAACCTATTGGTTTATGATATATATATAAAGCTATTGGAACAAACAGAAATAAGAAGAGAAAATGCAATATACGAAAAACAAATTTCCTTATTTCAGGAGCAAATATATGTAAAAGAAACTGCCATGTTAAATGATAAAATGGTTAGAGATAAATTTTATCATCAGCTTTCTTTCATAAAAGAATTGGTTTATCAAAGAGAACTTTCTCAATTAAATGAGTTTATTGATGGTATTATGCAGAACAAAAAAATAGAAAAGGATGGACCTGCCAATTCTGGGAATGTTTTGCTTGATTACATTGTAAATAATAAATGCGAAATTGCTGTAAAACAAGGCATTGAGTGTACTGTAAAAATTGAAGTTCCTTATAAATTTCCTTTCTCGGATGGTGATATCTTTATTATTCTTGGAAACGCTTTAGATAATGCAATTGAGGGAGCTTTGAAGTGTGTATCTAGGCGATATATTCATATTAAGATTATTTATCGAAAAGAAAATCTATTTATAAAAATATCAAATTCATTTGATGGGAAGGTAAAAAAAGACAGGCATGGTCATCTGATAAGTATGAAATCCGATTTGACTCGGTATGGATTGGGGTTAGCTTTAATTGAAAAATCAGTGAATAAATACAATGGTTTATTGAACTTTGATATAGATGAGGAAAACTTTACGCTAACAGTTTTGTTATATTCATAAAATGTATATGGGGGTATTGTAAATCTATGAAAATATTGCTCATAAGTGAAAGTAGTACGGAAGACGATATTTATCGCATGATAGATCAGATTATAAAAATAGATAAAATTATTGAAACCCATGATATTAGTGAAGAACTGTCATATATAACGGATATTCGATATGATATTATAATTATAAATTATGATAAAGTGCGAATCCGACATGGGGATTTTAAGATGATTTTTGATATACGCTGTAAGACTCAGGCTCCATTGTTGGTTATTCTGGAAGGATGTGAAATACGAGATAAACTGCATGTACTGAATATGAAAGCAGATGATTACATTGAAAAACCAATAAACATAGATGAGTTGGAAGAAAAGATGTTACAGCTACTACATAAATTGTCATAAAACATACGATTTAGAATGTGAATTGAATCGATTAAATTATATAAACGTATTACTAAAGAGCTAAAGAAGGAGTAAGCTCCTTCTTTTTTTATGGATTTTATGCTTATGTGCTGATGATAGTTTTTGGTGTAGTGTAACGATAAAAGTAAAACTATGACGAAATATATATGTCAGAAAATAGTATAAAATCTGAACGGGAAATAAATAAAAAAATGTCACCAGTGGTCACTATGCAGATGTATTTTTGATCTATATAATAAAGCACACCAGGAGGTAATGAGATGTACATTGGAGAACGCGATATAGGCGAGACAATTAGAATATTGCGTACTGAACGTGGAATATCCCGGGAAGAACTGGCAGAAAGAGTAGGAATCAGCCGTTCACATCTGAATAAGATCGAAGCGGATATTAAACGGCCGAGCATCATTACATATCAAAAGATCATGGATGTCCTTGAAGCGGACATATCCATAAATGATGAAGCAACTGCCAATGTGGCCCCGGAGAATGAGGCGGATTTGATGAATGCAGTAGAGGAGCTGACAAAGGAAAAGACCATTATAATGATTGCCCACAGATTAAAGACTGTGCGTAAGGCAGACCAGATTCTTGTAATCGAAAAAGGAAGAATTGCAGAGCAGGGAACCCATGATGTACTGCTTCAGAAAAATGGTATCTACAGCAGCTTCATTTGCAGCAGGAAAGAAGCGGTTAGCTGGAAGGTGCAAAAGCATAGCTGATAGTGTTAAATGACTTATTAAAAAACTGGGTAAAAAGCGCAGATGAACCTTTTCTTTTTCGGGTAATTTTTAGATATTTTGATTGATAAAAGTAAAGTATGTGTAAAAAGGTAAATCTGTCGTGGAAAAGATAAGGTATGGAATGGTAAGCATTTGATTTATTTATATAAATCTGATGTGCAGAGAGGAAAACAATTACATATTGCCTACATGTAAAGGCGGTAAATTACTTAACACCTAAGACGCAGTGGAATGACCGATAGAGAGTATTCTATGGGTTTTCCTTTGCGTCTTTTCTCATGGAAATCTTTTTATGGTCATTCTCCGGAAAGGAATGATTATGGAAAGAAGAAAAATTGAAATTGGAGAGAGATTAAGACGTGAGAGGGAGAAGGCAGGGTATTCGCAGGAGGCATTTGCAGAAATATTAGATTGCTGTGCGGTTACAATCAGTCGTTGTTGGTAAAAGAAACGGAACTGTCCAAAAGTGTAAGAAACAAGACGATTCCTTATTCCTAAGCTGCTGAGATAAAAACTCTGACAAAGACGATAGCAACCATGAAAAAGACATGGATGCTGCTTTATGAACAGTACACAGACGATAAATTATCCAGAGAGGATTTTTTGTTGAAAAGAAGAAGTACGATGAAGAAACAGCCCGACTGGAGAAAAGGTTAAAAGAACTTCAAAGCAGGCAGAGCATTCAGTAAGAGAATGACCAGCAGGCAGAAAAGAATATCAGCCAGTTACGATGCTTTGCTGATCAGATGGAGCTTACAGAGGAAATAAAGGAGAAGCTGATTGACAAAATGAAAGTTTATTCTGATAATAGAATAGAAATATGCTGGAAGTTTGAAAGCGGCTTTTTCGACACAAAGACAATGCACAAGTAGAATATGAATGACAGAAAAACATCGTACACTAGAAACACTTATGGAAAAAACATAAGAAAACGCTGGAAGAAAAAGCAGCTGTTGCGAAACAAAAGAAGCAGCAGAGGCGAGCAAGACAGAAAAAAGAAACAAGAGATAATCTGGCTAAAGAAGAAATCTTGCAAGATGACAGATTTTTCGTTATTGCCGGTTATACCTCCGGAGGTGCACCGTATGGTGTCACCTGGGAGGAAATGGGTTTTAAACCATGGGAAGATTTGGAAGAAAATGAGTGAGTTGCCAGTGCAATCTTATTTATCTCTTGTGACAGAAACAGATTCCCGTTTTGCCTGAAGTAAGTCAGAACTGATCTCAGGAGCATCGAGCAGTGCAGTGAAATTTTGCTGAATGATCTCTAGGGTTTTCTGCTTTTTCTGCAATTCCTGTTTTTCCCGGACAGTAGCATCCTGTTCAGATTCAAGATTTTCAATCCGCTTCTGGATTTTGTCAGAGCTTGGGATTTTGGTAACGCCGAGATCCTGAAGCTCTTTTTTTAGTGAATCGTGGAGCTGATATTCTGCCTGATGCTTGGTACGGTAATCTTTTGGATTTTTAGCAGATTTGCAATCCTCAATCACTTTTCGGCAGAGCCGGTAAGAATCGCAGTGTTTCTGAATGACTTTCTGCGTGTTCAGATCACTGTTGATTTGTGCTATTTTTTGGTCGGCAACTTTCACAGAAACTTCAATGTCAGATACATGCTGCTTGAAATCCTCATAATTCAACAGGTTGTTTTCGGAAAGATAGTTAAAGGTGCGGGCTGCCTCTTTCAGATTATTGAGCTTTGCCCATCGTTCAAATCCTTCTCGATTGCCGGTCGTAACATAAGTGGAAATATTGATATACAGGCGAGCTTCTCTGGACAGATGCTTTGGAGTTTTCACTTTGCTACGATTTTTAGCCAAGCGGATACGAACATTTTCTTCCGAATAATAGCTTCCGAGAGATTTCATATAAGTGAAGTTTTTCTGCTCCGGTGCACGGAAGGATAGATGCTTTCCTTGGCGGACTTCGTATCCGGCTAACTGCATTTTTTGTAGAAATTCCTCATAGTTGATGGAAGTCCAGATTGCCTTATCAACCGCAACACGTAGCTTGGCTTTCCAACTGGTGCCACGATGATATTCCATGTTCTCTTTATAGCTTTTGCCTTTTTCTCCGGTTGGCATACTGGTGGCAAGTCCATTTTCATGGCAGATACGATTACTGATTCTGCAGAGTTTATGGTAGCTCCGCTTATTGGAAACATACTTGTGATGATCAACAAAGCTTGCAGCGTTGAAGATGATATGGTTATGAATATGATTTTTATCAACATGGGTGCTGATCACGTATTCATATTTTCCTTTCAGGACTTCGTTTGCAAATTGTTGCCCTAAGCGATGGGCAGTTTCGTCATCAACTTCTCCAGGTTTAAATGACTGGATCAGATGAAATGCCAGGTTATCACCTTTGTCCATTCCATTCTTTTTTGCCATTTCTCTTGTCATAGAAAATTCAAGATCTGCAGTTTCCGGGGAACAGCCAAAACTGGAAACTAACAGTTTTTCATCTGTTTTATCTGGATTCGTGATGTAGTCCAGAGCTTTCTTGTCTGTTACTTTAATTGGGAAGATCTTAAGATACGCCATAATTCTTTCACCATCTCTTTCAATTCTTGCATTTCTTCCGGATATAGATCTCCGGTGGTATTTACCTTTTTTGCAATCTGGTTGATATTTACACCAATCTTGTGCATTTCCTCATACTGTTTCTTCAGTGGAGTGGTATCTGTGTTGACGATGTAACCGTCGATTGCCATTTTGCGAAGATAAGCTCCCATGTTTTTGGTCTTTGATTCAATCATCTTTCTACGGATAAGCTTCCGTTCTTCTTCTGTGACATAGAAATGGATTTCTTTGCTTCTCTTTCTTTCAGCCATTGGCGTGTTCTCCTTTCTGAGAAGGTAGTAGTATCGTTGCTTTCAGCTTTTTTCAATTTAGGGCAGGGTTCCCTAAATTGGGATTTCCCGGAAGTGTATCCTCACTTCCTGTCCTTGCTGTTTTATCCCTCTATTAGTTAAAGTCAGGAGAACCGGGAAAATGCAAAAGAATTTGACAGGTAGTATAGGGAACAAAAATGTGGTAAGATTATGGACAGGATATCAGAAGAATCAGGAGTTGAATGGATTGTGAAGAAAGAAGAAATATTTGAATATGTGCAGAAACAGTATGGCACACTTCCGGAATATCTATGGAGTAAACTACCGGACAGTGCAGTACTCCGACATAAAAATGGAAAATGGTATGCAGTGATCATGACGGTTGAAAAATCGAAACTGGGATTAGAAGGAAGAGAGCTGGTTGATATCATTGACGTAAAGTGTGATCCGGACATGACAAATATGATTATTCAGACTTATGGATTTTTACCTGGGTATCATATGAATAAACAGCACTGGATCACGATTTTACTGGATGGTTCGGTCAGCGAAGCAAAGGTACTGGACTTTTTAGATATGAGTTATGACCTGATTGACGGAGCAGGCGGAAAAGAAGAAAATGTAAGTGGTTTACAGTGATTTTTGAGCAAAAGGAAAACCGGGGATTTTACTCCTCGGTTTTTCGGCTGTTATGCTTCAGTCTTCAACTTGAAAAATATCTTCTACAGGCACTTTCAGGTAATGAGCCAGCCGGATTGCAATCTCAAGAGAGGGATTACGTTCTCCACGTTCGATGCGGCCTATAGTCTGGCTGCAGGAACCTATGGCTTCAGCCAAATCTGCTTGAATGAGATTCCGTTCTTCACGAATATCTTTTAGTGTATTATTGATTGCCATTCAATCACTTCCTTTGCTTATTGTTATCAGCAGGATCATGAACCTGCTGTTGAAATCTAATGAAATCCCGGAATTTCTGCACCTTTGCATTTCCCGATTACTTTTCCAAAAATTTTAAAAGAGTCAGATTCCAAAACCTGGATAGGACGATATTTTTGATTTAAAGAGATCAGATAAACACCATCTGGCTCATCATGTAATTCCTTGATGTAAGTATTACCGTTGAGATAGAAGATTCCAATTTCACCATTAGCAAGAGAATCTTTTTTCTGAATCCATGCGACATCGCCTGTATGATAAAGTGGCTCCATACTGTCACCGGAGATCCGTACACCAAAGTCAGTCTGCTCAGGAGCAAGGTGTCCTACGTCATAAGTTTCTTTTACAGAATCTTCCAGGTAATTTCCAGTACCAGCAGAAACTGGTTCCCAGGTAATTTCTACAGGATGATGGAATGGGATAATTTTTGCAGACAGTGGAGAAAACTTTTTAGAAGCTTTCAAAATATCAGCAAATTCAATCAATTTATTTCTGCCTTCTTCATTCAATCCACTCATAATGTTATATGGGTTTTCTCCAAAGAAGGATTCATATATATCTTCGATATCAAGTAACTGGCAAAGTGTCAGGAAAACATGTAAAGCTGGTTCTCGTGCATTGGTCTCCCATTTGGAGATTGCTTTTGTAGTGACCTGAATACCTTCCTGAGAAAGCAGGTCTACCAGATCTGATTGAGAGTATCCTTTCTTTTTTCTATTTTCTGCTAATATTTCCCCGAAATCACGCATTTGTTCGCCTCATTTCTATTTGAATTTTCTATATCCATTATACCGTATGTTAGAAATAAAATCAACAATAATCTCCAAAATGGAGAAAATACAACCAAGATGTTACTTGACTATCTCCGGAATGTCGATATATACTAAACATACAAAAATTGATAAGACATCATGTTGAAGAAAACAGCTGGGAGGTGAAAAGTTTGAGTGAGCGTGTGATCCTGCATAGTGATATGAACTGTTTTTATGCCAGTGTGGAAATGCTGCATCATCCGGAATTTACCGGAATGCCGCTGGCAGTCGGTGGCGATCCGGAAGCCAGACATGGGATTGTGCTGACAGCAAATTATATTGCAAAGCAAAAAGGTGTAAAGACCGGAATGGCATTATGGCAGGCAAAACAGATTTGTCCGGAAATCATATTTGTACCACCACGGATGGATTTGTATTTGAGATTTTCACAGATGGCAAGAGAAATCTATTCGGAGTATACGGACAAGATCGAGCCATATGGAATTGATGAAGCCTGGCTGGATGTATCGGACAGCAGAAATCTGAAAGGAAGCGGAATGACGATTGCAAGAGAAATCAGCCATCGGATTAAATACGAACTGGGTGTAACGGTAAGTATTGGAATTTCCTGGAATAAGATTTATGCGAAACTTGGTTCAGATTATAAAAAGCCGGATGCAATCACAGAGTTTAATCGAGAAAATTATAAAGACAGGATATGGCAGCTTCCAGCGTCAGATTTGCTTTATGTCGGAAGACAGACAAATAAGAAATTGCAAAAACTTGGAATCCGGACAATCGGGCAACTTGCGGAATCAGACGAAAAGTTGTTAGAGAGCCATTTGGGAAAAATAGGAAATGTATTATGGGCTTTCGCAAATGGCTGGGATGAAGATCCGGTTTGCAAGGAAGGATATGAAGCACCAGTAAAGTCGATAGGTAATAGCACTACAACACCGAGAGATCTGGAAAATGATCTGGATGTCTGGATCATTCAAATAGCATTGGCAGAAAGTGTAGCTGCACGATTGCGGAAACATGGATTTAAATGCAAAACAGTAGAAATTACAGTTCGAGATAATGGATTGTATAGTTTTTCCAGACAGATACATTTACGACAGCCAACGAATATTACAAACGAGATTGTAACTGCAGCATTTCAGCTATTTAAAGATAATTATAAATGGGAACATCCCATTAGAAGCCTGGGAATCCGAGCTGCGGATCTTGTGTTAGATGATATTCCCGTGCAGTTGGATTTATTTGGAAATCAGGAGAAAAAGGAAAAGTTAGAGAAGCTGGATCGTACTGTAGATGAGATCAGACGACGGTTTGGTTATTTCAGTATACAGCGAGCGGCAATGTATCAGGATAAAGTCTTATCCCACTTAGACGCTGGTACGCACACGATCCATCCACACAGTTATTTTCATGGGTAATTGGAGGGATAGATTTGAAAAAAGCATTAACCAGAAAACAGAAAGAAAGTTATCAATGTATTTTGAATTATATGAAGGAGCATGGATACCCGCCGACAGTCCGGGAATTTGGAGAGTTGATCGGGGTGAAATCAACATCATCTGCTTTTTCCAGAATCAAGCAGTTGGAGCAAAATGGATATATCCGCAGAATCCCGGCATCACCAAGAGCAATCGAGATTTTATAGTGAGGTGTCGGAATGAATAAAGTATATATAGATGTAGTGGCAGAGTTCCGGAAAGACGGACAACTGGTTCCCATATTTTTTACTGCACTCCCCAAGTATGCAGTACCCTCTCCCTGAAATATGGGAAGCAGCGTGCAATTGCTTTTTTATTAAGTGAAACCGGATAGATGGAGGGTGCTGGAAGGTTTTTACAACTAAAATGGAGAAGAAAGGAAAGGTAGAGCAAAAACATGAGAAGGGTAGGAAAACAGATTGTTGCCATCACGCTGGCAGCAGCAATGATGGGGTCACTGACACCGGAGGCATGCACATTTTTACAGAATGAGATTGTGTATGCGGCGGAAACAAATGAAGCGTCAGCACCAACAGTAACACGTACAGAACTGTACAAAAATGAGAACGCAAAAACAACAGAAACCATTGATTTTTCAGGATTGCAAGAAGAAGACTGGAATGGTGCAGGAAAAATTACTTTTGCATATGATAATTCCATCAATGGCTCGTTGGGAAATGTGAATGAAGAGTATGAATTAACTGCAAAGGTAACACTGGATGAAGCATCCTATCAGTCGCTGGCTGCAGATAAAGCGCATCTGAATATCCAGGGTGTAACAAAACTGGGATCAGATTGGGGATGGAACAACAGTACGGATTGCCAGTGGCTGCAGCAGGATTCTTTTACGAAAGATGGGGAGAAGTATTCAGCTGATCTGAAAGTAAAGTTTTCAGGAATAACACCGGATACATTGATGGATGTTGAATTCGTCCTTGTGGGAACCGGATTTAAGGGAACTGTGACATTTTCAAATGTAGTTCTTACAAATTTATCAAGCGATAAACAGGAACTGACCAAACAGGAGCCAACCGTTCTTTCTGATTTAAATGATGAATTCCAGGTAAATCTGTGGGCAGGCGAAACCGGATATCAGTATTTCCACGGTGGAGAAGAAAATGCTGCTCCGAAATGTTCCTATGATGCAAATGGCGGAGACGGAAGATTAAAAGTAAGCTTGGATTATACAGCCAACTCCGGCGAATCATGGAGTGAGGCAAAAGTGAAATTCACACCGGAGACACCGGCTGATATCAGCAATTATAATCAGGTGAGTGTGGATTTGATTTATCCGGAAAACAGTAATATTTCCAAGATAAAATTTTTCTCCAATAGCGGAATCAATAAAGATACCAGCATAGATTCGTCCGAGGCAGCAGATGCAGGAAACGGATATAAGAAAGTTACAGTTACTTTAGGATTTTCTCCATCTGCCACACCAATGGATGATCTGACAATCGGACTTATCGGAGCCAACAGTTCCTTTGCAGGGGATGTTTATCTGGATAATCTGATACTTTCCCAGAAGGATGCCAGTGGTGATTTTGTGACAATTACCGCAACACCGAATACAGACGGAACACAGGCAAAAACAGAAGCAACAGATAAAATCCTGACCATGACAGATCCGGATGCCAGCAATAGCGCAAAGGCATTGTATGCATATTTACAGGGACTGACCGAGAGCGATCAGGTACTGTTTGGTCATCAGAATGATGTCAGCCGTTCGGTTGGAACAAAGGATGAGTTAGGAGATGTCCATGATGTGACCGGTTCTGTCAGCGGTATTTTTGGAATCGATTCCCTTGCACTGTTTGGAAGCGAGGCAGGTGGAACAGATGCAAAATCTGCACTGGAAAATTCCATCAATTACAGCAAAAAGGCAGCAGAGAATGGAGCAATCGTCACATTATCTGCACATATGCCAAACTTCACAAGCGCGAAGATCAAAGACAATGGGGATGGAACCTACGATTTCTTTGACTGTAATTTCAACGAATCCAAAGATCTGTCCGGGGACAGCTTAAAAAAGATTCTGCCAGGAGGAGAAAAGAATAAGGTCTTTACGGCTTATCTGGATACCATTGCAACCTATGCGAATAAATTACAGGAATCAAATATTCCGGTCATCTTCCGTCCACTGCATGAGAATACCGGCGGATGGTTCTGGTGGGGAACTGGAAACACGGCGGAAAGTTATAAGAGTCTGTATGCATATACCAGAGAGTATCTGGAATCCAAAGGGGTACATAATATGCTTTATGTGTATTCACCAAACGGACCGCTGGAGACCGAGGCGGAGTATATGTCGCGTTATCCGGGAGATGCCTATGTAGATATTCTGGCATTTGATTATTACAACGATTTTAATACTTATCCGGCAGAGAGTGATACTTCATTCTTTGATCATCTGGATCAGACCTGTCAGGTTGTATCATCGCTTGCAAAACAGCATAACAAGCTGGCTGCGATTTCGGAGACCGGTGTACGTGTGATGAAAAAAGATGGAAGTGATAACGAAGGGCTTCTTGTAAAAAATAATCCGGTCAGTGAGGCAAAGTCGGGTGTGAACTGGTATCAGAAAGTGAATGATATCGCAAAGGAAAACGACATGCCATATTATATGGTATGGGCAAATTTCAGCGATACCAATTTCTATGTGCCGTATAAATACAGTGATACCATGGGACAGGAAATGATCAATGATTTCATTTCTTACTACAACAATGAGGATTCAGTATTTGGAAACGGTACGAATTTCTATGGCAATATCGATAAGTACGCAGGAGTAAAGACGGATAATTACAAAGATGTCAGCGGATACATGGTAGCACCGTTTGATATGGATACGATTTTAAAGCCAACTGTGTTAAAGGCAAGTGTTTCCAATGCCGGTGAGGTATCGTTTGTTGTAAAGGATACGGCAAAAGGCAAACAGTTGACATTGCCGGCTGCGAAAGGCTCCGATGGATGCTATACGGCGCAGCTGACACAGGAGGAAATGGATCAGATTGGAAAAACAGATGTAGCATCCATTACACTTGTTGCAGATGGAAAAGAACTGTCCACGATCACAAATCTGAGTATCGGAAAAGAAAAGGACAAAGCTCCGGCAGGTGTGCTGGAAAATTTTGACTACTATGTCGGGAGTAATGGACTTCTGGATGCAGCTTACGGTGGAAATTCTGCCGCTGGATGCAGTTCGTCCTTTACGCTGGATCAGGAGCATAAGGCAGACGGTACATATGGTGCTGCATTTCATTACAAATTAAAAACAACCGGTTCGGAAGTCTGGACGGGTCTGGTAAATGCAAGTCTGGGCAATACAGATTTTTCAGCCTATAATGCATTGAAATTCTGGACAAAACTTGATGGAAAAGGGCAGAAGGTTGTTGTACAGATCAAGGCAGGAGGAGAAGAGTATGAAGTATATCTGACCAATCTTGCGAAGACAGAAGATGCCTATGAAGTAACCGTTCCATTCTCCGCTTTTAAAGGGAAGACGGGTGGAAAACTTAGTGGGGATGCTTTAAAAGATGTGCAGGCATTCGGACTCTGGTGTAATTCCAACCCGGCAGGTTCCGCGGTAGATGTGGAATCGGTACTTTACTTTGATGCGTTCAAAGGAACAACGATCAGTGATGCAGAAGCTGCAAAAGCAGATGCCGATGGTCTGATTGCGGTAAAACAGACCAGCCAGAGTGGAAATAATGGCGGAAATTCTTCCTCCGGAAGCAGTACCTCTGGTGGAAATTCCGGCAGCACAACAACACCGGATACCGGAAATACAACACCAGATACAAAACCATCGGAAACCCGGAAAACGGACAAAACATTTGAGAATATTGCAAAAGATACAAATGCGATACTTACCGTTGAAAAGAACGATAAGGGAGAAGTGACAGATGCCCGGGCACAGCTGGACAAAACAGTAAAGAATGCTTCCGAGACAAAGAAGACTACAATTTCAGCAGACGTGGTTGCAAAATTAGTCAAAGAGGCAGGAACCAGCGACATCACGATTACCCAGACAACAAAGAACGCTTCCGGCAAAGTGATGAACAGCGTATCTGTCAATGCGAAGGATCTGCAGGCAGGCAAAAAGCTGACACTTGTAAAAGTTGATAAAAAGACAGGAGAAAAAGTCCTGATCAGCAGCAGGACTTATAAGGTTTCCAAAGACGGAACTGTGACAGCGGATACCAAAGATGCCGGTGATTATGTACTGCTGAATGAGAAGGATGCAAAAGCCCTGAGCAGTAAAATCTTAAAGAGTGTTGCATTAAAGGATACCAAGAAAACGGTTGCAAACGGAAAGAAGGCAAAAGTTACTTTTGATAAGAACCTGAACATGGAAAATGTAAAGAAGATCACTTATACATCTTCCAAAAAGTCGGTTGTAACAGTGAATAAAAATGGTGCAATTGTCGCAAAGAAAGCTGGCAAAGCAGTGGTGAAGGTAAAAGTCACTTTAAAGAACGGAAAGACAAAGACTGTAAAGATGACGATCAAAGTGACAAAGTAAATTTACAGGAGTTTCGTCAAAATTTTAATAAGAAAAAGACGGTTTCGTAGGAAATCGTCTTTTTTCTTACCCATAATTGTAAAGAGAAGCGTGTGCGTTTTTTCGGGGAATTGATTGTAATTTCAGGAACCTTTGTTTATACTAAAATCGACAGAAAAGAGAATGAGAAGGAGAACATTTATTATGACAGGAAAACACATTTCCATTCCGGCACTTTTAAAGATCGGTGCGGGTGCATTGGACAATCTGGGGATTTACTTAAAAGAGTTACAGTTACAGAAAGTAGTTGTATTATTTGGAAACGGTCTTGTAGAAATGTTTGGTTCTACCGTTATGGAAGCATTGCAGCAGGAGGACATTGATATTTTAGAATATCAGGAACTTGATACCGTGCGGTTGGAAGATCTGACCAGTCTTGCATTTTCCATGCCGGCGAAGACGCAGGCAGTCATCGGCATCGGTGGCGGAAAAGTGATTGATGGTGCGAAATATTGTGGATTTCTGCGAAATCTGCCATTTATCAGCATTCCGACATCGGCATCGAGCGATGGCTTTTCAAGTGCCAGTGCTTCCCTTCTGGTAGAAGGACGCCGCAAGTCCGTTCCGGCAAAACTTGCATATGGGATTGTGGTGGATACAAGGATTATCCGCAGTGCACCGGAGAAATTTTTATATTCCGGAATCGGCGATATGGTATCAAAAATTACGGCACTGTATGACTGGATTTTTGAGGAAGAACATGGGTACGGAAAAGTCAACGATTTTGCTGTCATGATTGCAAAGAAAGCAGTCAACAGTTTTGTGCGCACACCGTTTACTTCGATACAGGATGATCTGTTTTTAAAGGAACTTCTGGATTCTCTTGCGATGAGCGGAATTGCAAATGAGATTGCGGGCAGCAGTGCACCAACAAGCGGCAGCGAACATCTGATTTCCCATGCGCTGGACAAGATGCTTGAGCATCCGCAGCTTCATGGGATTCAGGTTGGCATTGCAACCTATCTGATGAGTGTTGTGCAGGATCATCGTTACCGGAGGGTAGACACGATTTTTACGCAGACGGGGTTCTGGGATTATGTAAAAACACTGGATCTTCGGAGGGAGGATTTTGAGAAAGCAGTTGATCTGGCACCGTCGATCAAACCGTTCCGCTATACGTATCTGCATGAGCAGCAATATAGGGATCGTGCGAAGGAACTCCTGCATACAGATGCGCGGCTGCAGGAAATCCTGAAATAGAGAGGAAAATAAATTACAGGATATACAATGATAAAAGTAGCAATATGTGATGATGATATACAATTTATTTATAAATTGGAACAAAGTATTTTTCGGTTTGCAGAAATGAAAAGAATAAAAGTGGATGTTGACGGTTATACAAGTGGAGCAGAATTTATTCAAAAACTGCAGCAAAGCGAAAGGTATGATTTGTTATTTTTGGATATTGAATTAGGGGACAGCTCGGGGATTATCGTTGGAAACTGGATTCGATCTCAGATCCAATATGAATCCATGCAGATTGTTTTTGTATCGGCAAAAGAAATGTATGCCATGCAGCTTTTTGATCTGCGTCCAATGAATTTCCTCGTGAAACCCATACAACAGGAACGAGTAGATTATATATTAGATGAATATGAAAGGCTGTATCAGTTTCAGCCACATATTATAGAAATTGGGAAAGGAAGAAATGCGATACGGATAGAAGAACATTCTGTTTTTTATTTGCAGAGCCTTGCCAGAAAAATTCAAGTGGTAACAGCAAATGATACATTATGTGTTTATGGAAAACTTTCGGAGGTTATTCCTGCGTTGAATCCGCATTTATTCTGCGTGGTACATAAATCTTATGTCATTAATCTGCGGTATGCAGAATCTTTTCAGAAAGACAGCGTACACATGATCAATGGGGATGACATTCCGGTCAGTCGGTCTATGAAAAATAACCTTGATCATGCAATTATGGAAAAGATGAGGTGTGGCGGGTGAATAACATAGAAAGAATATTTGAAGCGGTATGTAACATATTAAGTGTGTATGTAAGTTTTAAAGTGACGGATGTTTTTCTGGAAAAGAAAAGAAAACTGCCACGGATGGCAAATATTGTTTATGTGCTCGTATGGCTTATTAATACAGTTGTTGCATTTGGTTTTCGAAATGCCATGGGGACTACGGTGAGTATGGTACTGCTTCTCTGGGCGGCAGAAGGTATATTGTATGAAGGAAGTATACTGCAGAAAATAATGGCAGGTTGTTTTACAGTATTGCTGGGGCTTACCATAGAATTTATCATGTATTATTATCTGGGAGATTTTTCTTTGTTTTCCGAAGGGCGGGCAATGGGAACCATCACGGGGGCAATGGTCAATCTGCTCATAGCAATGGGAATAAGACAGGTGATATGTCGGCGAAGGGTTATGGAAACACAGAACTATTACTTTATGATTCTTGTATTAGCCGGAAATATTGTCTGGATATATGCTCTTGAGAGTGTATCCGGCGAAAATTCGCCAAAAACAGTATTATCACTGGCTATTATGATCGTTGTAGATCTTGGAATGTTCTATTTGTATGACCGTTTGGGAGAAGCTTATCAGGATAAAATGCAGCAACGGCTTTTAAAGGAACATATGATGGTCTATCAGGAGCAGATGCATATCATGCAGCAGGATCAGAAAAAGCTGGATTCTTTGCGGCATGACATGAAAAACCATATGTATCTTCTGCAGACATATCTTAATGAAGGAAGGTATGATAAGGCACAGGAATATGTAAATAAAATGAGTGAGCATTTGCAGACGGAGCATAAGTATGTGAATACGGGGAATCTGGAACTGGATATGATTTTGAATCATAAACTGGCAAAAGCGGAGGCAATGTCCTGTCAGATTCAGTCGCAGATCGTGATTCCGTGCCAGTTGCCAGTGGATGGATATGACTGGAATGTTTTGTTTGGAAATCTGTTGGACAATGCAATTGAGGCAATGGAGCAGATAAAAGATCGTTTTTTGGAGATTCGGATACAATACGACAGGGGAATTCTGGGTATACAGGTGAAAAATACGTTTGATGGAAAAGTCAATAAACAGGGAGAACGTTTATTGACAAGGAAGAAACAACAGGCATTGCATGGAATCGGTATGCAGAATATTTCAGATGTTGTAGACAAATACGGGGGATGGAAATCTATAAATATCGATGAAAATATATTTGAGGTTCAGATTGTGTTATATCTTTGAAAAAATCCCATGGTGTATGCTATGGGATTTTTAATGCAGATTTTGACGAAAATCAAACCAATTTTAACATGCAGAAAGAATAATGGGAAAAATGAAGTATAGTATACACAAAGGAGATGAGAGGTATGAAAAAAATTTTGATGAGATTTATTTATTGGATATTAATGGAGGAGGCAAAAATAACGGTAAATACTACATGCTTTGGACCATATTATCAAGGGAAAATAGATAAACAGTTGGATATTTTAAAAAAATATAATGAAAAATAAGCTATTTAAACAATTACGTCAAATGAATCAAATGAATGATAATAATGGTAAGATTCTTGAGACTGGATTAGAACGTTTGAAAAGTAATATTTTAATATTTTTATTTGTGCTGATTGTTTCAACATATATGGGAAATATTGTAATTGGAATTTTATTTGAAATTAATTATTCCATATTGCGAATATATGCTGGTGGATATCATGCAAAAACACGAAATAAATGTATGATTCTTACTTATACAAGCAAAATTTTATGCTTGTGGGTTTGTTTTGAAGTCTCGATAGGAGATAAGATAATGAGGGATTTACTTTGTGTTGTTACCACAGTAATTATCTGTATTGCTCCAGTGGAAAATGAAAATAGACCCTTGAATAAAATAGAATTTATACATTTTCAACTGATAACAAAAAGAATTACTATTATTGAAAGTTGTAGTGTTTTATGCCTGATATATTTTGAAAAATGCTTATATGCAAAAACAATTATGGTTGCAATGTGTTTAAATGCAGTCGGGATAATTGCTGGAAAAGGATTGAAGAACAAGGAAAATGGTTTAAAAAATATTTATGGGGGCATGTATGAGAAAAAATAGAATGAAAAAAATTTTAGTGATGTGTGTTATTATTAATATTTTATTCTGTGCAGAAGTTGAATCTGTATTGGCATATCCAGCACAATGTTCTATTTCTGTGACACGAAGGGAACAACAGGAAACGAATTGGTGCTGGGCAGCTGTATCGCAAATGATAGGAGCACATTATTATGGTTTATTAACACAGCGACAAATAGTAATAAATGTGTTGGGGGCAGAATATAATCAAGGTGCATCAGATGCTCAAGTAAGACAGGCAATTGCTTTTGCTATAAACAATAAATATAATGTAACCACAAGGAACAGTTTATCGTATGAAAAGATACAAAAATATATTTCAACATCGAAACTAATGGGAATAAAGATGGTGTGGAATTCAGGAGGAGCACATGCATTAGTACTTAGTGGTTATTCAGCAGATGGAAAAGTGACGTTGGTTGATCCAGCAGCAAATGCAGGCATTGAACGATATTCTTATAGTTCATTAGTTGCGGGAACGACAATACAGTCGGGATCAGGAAGATATACAAAGACATGGACATTGGATTAGGGGGGGATGGCTATGAAAAATATTTTAAAAATAATGCTTATGATGATTACAATTTTTACGATAGCAGGTTCTGCTGTCTATGCCGCGGAAATACCGGTTTCAGATCAGGATCAGTTAATAACGAGCAACGATTGGACAGAAATCAGTAATTTACAGGATGAAATGAAAAAAGAAGAGCCGGATGCAACCATCGATTATGACAAGGCATTAAAAGTATATGTGGATTGTAATCTTATAAAATTGCAGACGGCAGATACGAAAAAACTCACAAGTGCTCTGGAAAGTGCAAATTATGTATGGGTCATTCCTTTTAAAATGGAAAAGACATATGGAATGTTTACCGTAGCCAAAGGACTTCCATTGCGTGAAGAAGCAAAGTCTGTATTGACAAAAGCAGAACAGGAAGAAGTAAAAAATCATGCCGGAAAATGGATGATTACAGAGATAGCAGAACATACAGTGGAACCTTACTATGATATACTTCTGGAAAAACGGGAGGCATTATCGGACTGTACGAGAGTAGTACTGGTGGGAAGTCAACCGGGAATGAGACAGCCGGTTGCACTTGGGATGGATGATGAAACAGCACGTATCTGGATTTCCTTAGGGTATCAGTATCCGGTTATGGAGAAAATTCCGGAAACTCAAAATGTGGAAAGCGGTGTCTATTCATTTGATTCTGTAGCGGAGATTTCAGATACTTATATTGAAGATTCTGAGGTAAGTACAGGAGTTGGAGTACAGAGCAGAAGTTCGATGAAATATGTGGCTGGCATTGGAATTGTATTGATAGGAGGTATTTTAATTCTTAGTGTTTTAAAGAAAAAGAAAATAAGAATAAAATTCTTTTAAATGATACAAACTAATATATTGAGGAAAATAGAGGGGGAAGCAGTTATTTGAAACATTGGATGAAGAATTTATACAGGGTATGTTTATAGAAAATACAAATAAAGATAAGGTTAAAATTTCTGGAATTGTAACAATGAAATTTTGAAGTAATAAAAAGGAGGAAGTTATTATGGGAAAGTACCCTCAATCAGCTTTTTTAAAATGGGAATGTGGTCCAACTGAAAATACGGCCTATCTTTCCATTGATTATGAAGGAGGTAAATTAAATATGGGAGCAGTTGTTTCTGGTACACCTATTATAGGAACTGCATGTGCTATAACTGTAAAAGCAAGAAATTTTGAGTATAAAACAGGAGGAAATGAAGTACAATTGCGAGTTAATGGAGGAAATTTTGACGTAACACAAATAATACCAGTTACACCTGCTGAAAAATATAAGGGGAAGACATTGGAGTTTTTTGTTGGTTTAACTGCACATAAGGACAGTGTTATATATGCGAAAGTAGGATGGTAAAATACAGGATGTATTTGGAGGATTATGAATGAAGAGAATCAGTCTGTACTTATTAATTTTTACAATGCTATATTGTCTGTGTGCGTGTGGAAAAAATTCTGATGCAAAATCAAACAGTAGAGAAGATGATGGCAGAAAAGAACAAAAGATAATCATATCATCAATTCAGGTTGCTTCAAATACGAAGGTTATGCGTGCAAAGGTGTTCCTTCCGAACGTAAAATCTTTGGAAGGAACAAATTATTGGTTAGGTGGGTTAGATACTACCAGTAAGGTGGACGTAATAGATACAGGTGATGGTATTCAGATCAATGTGTGCGGCTTTTATTCCGATGATACTGCGTGGAAAAATCCGAAAGTATATAAGGGATTTCAATCACCGGATAATTCAAATACGCCATTAAAAAATGTTTTGGTTAAGGGAAAAGTTGTTCCAATGAAGGAGAAGATGTTAAAAGCGGATGTTAAGAAAACAAAAAAAACAATCCCTGTTGAAATTACACCTTATACGGTTAGTATTTGTCCCGTCAATGACTGGAGAGAAAAAGGGTGTTTTTATCATGTAGTTGCAACAACAAAAGACGGAAAGCAATATTCCATAGGAGAGTTACCTCTTACCGATGACAGAAAAGGAACTGAAAAAAAGAAACATCCTTTCATGGATGGTACAGATCTTGAAGAGTTTGGAGATGGCTATGCATCTGCAAGTGAAATGAAATATTGTGGGGCTCGTTATATTTTCAATCAGAAGATTGATATCACACAGATAGAACAGATAGAAATAATAAAATATAAAATCAGCAGATGATATAGGTATAAAAACAGGTCATAAATTTGTTGACGATGATCGGAAACCATGTTAGGATGATGGTAGAGACTATCAATGAAGTGACAGGGGAATGAGTTTTTGACTCATCCCCCTGTTCTTATTATCAGGAGAAATGGATGAAAAAGAACAATCAGATGAAACCAGACAATGTAGCAAAACGTCTATGGGCATTTTTTATCGTGCTCACCATGTGTATTACCGTGCAGCCTGTCGTGCCGGTAAAGGCGCAGGAGGCTGTGCAGACAGCGGCAAGAACGATCTATACGGAATTTAAAGATGGAAATTCTACCCATTCTGGAGATGGAAGCTATGGAAATCCCTACAATTTATTTGAGGATGCCTATGCGGCTGCCGGCAATGGGGATGAAATCTCAATTTTGGGAAGTGGTGCTTTTTTAAATGCCGAGGCTGCGGAACCGTTTATTTTTGATAAAAGCGTGACCGTCAATGGAAATGGAAATACTTTTTCCAACCGTAAGGGGGGATTTATCCTGAATACGGATGTGACATTTAAAAACATTACGCTGCGGTTTTCCAATCGTCTGCACGATGCAATTTTTGCAAATGGGCATAAACTTGTTCTTGAGAATGTTATGTGCGACAGCGGATTCCGCTATGTAGATATCTTTGGCGGATCCCTTTATGAGAATGGAAAGAATATGGGGAATCATCCGGGATCAGAGGCACAGATTCTGATTACGGGTGGTGGTACCAATCTGGGGAATATTTATGCCGGTTCCATGAACGGAACATATGACGGTAAGACACAGATCGTGCTTGCGCACGTTTCCGGTACGCAAAATGGGGAAATCTATGCATCCGGTGCCATTGAACCATATGTAAATCAGGATGACTGGTTTTCCACGCAGGAGCCGGATCCACCGGCAGCGGATGGACAATATACGGTTTCCGGCGATGTGGAAATTTCACTTACCGGTTCCGACACGAAACAGGTGTACGGAGTATCTGAAAATCACGCAGGGAAGACATTTCTGACCATAGATACCGACCAGTCCTATACCGGAATTCCAGGTATAAGCAAAGTAGGAAAACTCACAGTAAAGGGCGGTGGAACATTTGCACCGGCAGCGTTGGACAGCTGTACGGTCAGGCTGGAAGGGGCAAGTGCGATTGATCTTTCCCAGATGGAAACTCCACAGGTACATTCGATTGTGAGTGCGGATTCAGCAGGAAACCGACTGATCTTAGGAAAAGAACAGAAGCTGAAAGTTACAGATACCATTACGGGTGCACTTACATTTGAAACCCTGAATGGAAGAAATGGAAAATCCGGAATTGCGGAGTATGGTCACACCTATCTGGAACTTGGAAGGGCTGCGGATACGGCGGTTTCTTTTACACCGACAGACGGACAGGCGGGAATGACACTGGAACGGACATCGTCTGGAAATGGAGAAATCTGGAAAACCAGTGAGTTGTCAGGGGATGGACCGGTTGCGGTAAAAAATATGACCATAAAAAATCCGGTAATTACCACAACGGTTTCGGAGATTTCAAAAGTCGGTGAGTATGAAAATAAGAATCCAAAACCATATCTGGCAGAGGTAGCCTGGCTGGAGCAAACGGATGAGTATGATCGGGATCTAGGGGTTGTTCCGATGGAATATGAAGTAACATTTAATGGAACTGCTTATTTTTCAAAAACAGTTACAGAGGACGAGAATAGTTTTATTTGTATTCCAGAGTTAAATTTAATGTTTATGACGGGGGTATCATATGAGGAAATTACAGATGATACGATCACACCCATGTGCTATCGCACGGCTGAGAGTTCTACGGTAAAAGAAGGAACCTACTATATCACAATCCGTCCATTTTCAGCAGATGAACAGATCGAACAGAACGTAATTCTGATTGTAAACAAAGATCCGGATACATCCGGTTCGACGGTTACTTCAAAGGAAACAACCACTACGATAAATGGATTACCATCGGCCGTGTCCATGCAGGATGAACTGAATCTTACCGTGCAGACGGTCTATACAGATAGCAGCTTACAGGGACAGAACGTGCCGTCTGCTGGTTTTTCGGTATACATTAACCAGACCCCTTATGAAGTATCCGGCATCACGCTTCAAAACGGAGTGGCAGCCATAAAGATTCCGGTTTCAGAGGCAAACGGATTTCATATGGGAGAAAATGCAATTACAGTTTCTTATGCAGGAGAAGCCCATGAAAACTACAGGGTACTTCCTTCCCAGGCAAACGAAACCGTGACGGTAAATCCAATTGCCGTAAAGATGCAGTATGATACCATCCAGCAGACAGCTGCATACACAGGGCTGAAACAGAGCTGCTTTGTTTCCACGGTAAATGTAGTCCGAAAGGACAACGGAAAGACGGTAGATTCGCAGGTAAAGCCTGAAGTTTTCTATCGGCAGGATGGGAAAAATGTTGTTCCGGTGCAGCCGGGCAGCTATGAGGTGTGGTTTAAAGTAACTGGAAACCAGTACGATGTGATAGAGGAAAAAGTCGGAACCTTTACCATTACAGCGGCGAAACCATCGATTCGTCTTACGGCAGAGACAGAAAACGGTAATTCCGTACATCTGTATGCACAGGTAGATGGAGTCCGAAATGGCAGTATTCCGCTTGGTTCGATTTCTTTTTATCAGGACGGAACCATAATAAAGGCACAGGAAAAACTCGTATATGGGGAAGCTGATACGGTTGTATCAGGCTTAAAACGTGGCGGTTCTTATCAGTTTAAGGCAGTATATGAGCCGGATGATAAGGATGGACAGACTTATTACGAAACAGTGACAAGTGAAGCTGTGACCGTTACAATCAAAGAGGACAGTTCCACCGGAGGAAGTGGAACAACCGGAGGAGGCTCATCGTCCGGAGGCGGTTCATCTTCCGGAGGCGGTGGAACAACCGGAGGCGGCTCATCTTCCGGAGGAAGTTCCGGTGGCGGAAATACTTCGGGTGGTGGCACTGCCGGAGGGGGAACACCATCCAACGGAAATAAAACCGATGCAGAAACACCGTCTAACGGAAATACAGCTGGTACAGAAACACCGTCCGATGGAAACGCGGCCGGACAAAATACACCAACCGTGACCGTTACCGGAACCCAGAAAAATAAAGCCATCAAAACAACGGTGACCGCTGATCTGATAAAACAAACCATGGAAGAAAATAATGGAAAACACACAGATGTGACGATCCGGGTCACCGATCCGGCTGGCAACGTAAGCTATACACTGACCGTAAATACAGCAGACATACAGACCGGAAACAAGCTGTATGTGTGTGCAAAAGATCAAAAGACAGGTGCCTATGTCCTTGTAAACGACAAGAGTTATACGGTTACAAAAGCCGGAAATGTGAATTTTTCAGCAGATTCCAATAAGGATTATGTCCTTATGGATCAGAAAGATATGGATCAGGTCACAACGAAAATATTAAAAACGGTTACATTGAAGAATAAAACCGTTCAGGTGAAGAAGGGAAAACAAAAGAAGGTTTCTCTGGCAGCCACCTTAAATATGGACAATGTAAAAAGCATTTCTTATCAGAGCAATAACAAAAAAATTGCATCTGTAAACAAGAAGGGTACCATAAAATCGAACAAAAAAGGAACTGCGTCCATTCGCGTGACAGTAACCTTAAACAATGGGAAGACCAAAGTTTTAAAATTAAAAGTCAAAGTCAAATAGCAGATGCAGGAAAAGACAAAACCCCGGAAATAAATATCCGGGGTTTTTGTTTTACCTAGAGAGAAAGTGCACACTGATCAATTTTTTCCAGTTCCTCCTCCGTAAACGGAGCAGAGTTTAACACTTTCAGATTTTCAAGAATCTGTGCCGGGCGGGAAGCTCCGATCAGAACGGAAGTGACCACACCGTCACGGATGACCCATTTGAGTGCCATCTGTGCGAGGCTTTCACCACGGGCAGCCGCAATCTCATTCAGACTCCGGATACTGTTCAGCCGCTTTTCATCGAACTGGTCGGCATGCAGAAAACGTCCGTCGGTATTGACACGGCTGTCCTTTGGAATGCCGTGCAGATAACGGTCGGTCAGCATACCCTGTGCGAGCGGGCTGAAAGAAATAATTCCTTTCTTCCCATCTGCTGCGGCCTGTTTTAAACCGTTTTCTTCAATGGTACGGTTAAAGATATTGTAGGAATTCTGGTTGATAATAAACGGGCAGTGCAGATCTTCTAAGATGGCAGCTGCGCGTTTCATGGTTTCTCCATCGTAGTTGGACAGACCGACATACAGTGCTTTTCCGCTTCGCACGATCTGGTCGAGTGCACCCATGGTTTCTTCCAGCGGCGTATCCGGATCCATGCGGTGGTGATAGAAAATATCTACATAGTCCAGACCGAGCCGTTTTAAGCTCTGGTCAAGGCTGGCAATCAGGTACTTGCGGCTGCCCCAGTTTCCATAAGGCCCCGGCCACATGTCAAAACCGGCTTTGGAACTGATGATCAGTTCATCGCGGTAGGAAGAAAGTTCTTCCCGAAGGATCTTCCCGAGATTTTCCTCCGCACTGCCCGGCTGCGGTCCATAGTTGTTTGCCAGATCAAAATGTGTGATCCCGTGGTCAAATGCCGTAAAGCACATCTGTCTCATATTTTCATAAACACCGGTATCTCCGAAATTGTGCCAGAAGCCCAAAGATACTTCCGGCAGCATCAGTCCGCTGTCGCCGCAGCGGTGGTATTTCATGGTTTCGTAACGTGATTCATTTGCGTGATACATAAGAAATCCTCCTTAGTTTGTAAAAAATTTATCATAAATGCCAAATCCAAAGATAAAAAGCACAATCAGCGGCAGAATATAGGTAATGTAGCCGCGCATCCAGTTTTTAATTTTTAATCCTTTTCCGGTATTGGCTTCGGTTGTGTAGTTTTTCCAGCCCCAGCCGTAGCGGCTTGTGCAAAACAGCAGATATACCAGGGAACCGAGAGGCAGGAACAGGTTGCTTACCAGAAAATCTTCCAGGTCAAGCACAGACCCGCCAAAGATTGAAAAACCTTTCCAGTTCCATACATTGTATCCGAGTACACATGGCAGGGAGAGTACAATGATCAGTACCAGATTAACGGCACAGGATTTCTGGCGGCTGCATCCGGTCAGTTCCATACCGCAGGAGATGATGTTCTCAAATACTGCCAGGATTGTGGAAAACGCTGCAAAAAACATAAACAAAAAGAACAGGCTTCCCCAGAGTCTGCCAAGCGGAATATGGTTAAAAATATTCGGCAAGGTGATAAAAATCAGGCTTGGTCCGGAAGTCTGGTCAACATGGAACGTAAAGCATGCCGGAAAAATGATAAGTCCGGAGGTGATAGCAACAAACGTATCCAGAATGGCAATATTTACCGATTCACCAAGCAGAGAGCGTTCCTTTCCGATATAACTTCCCCAAATTGCCATCGCGCCGATTCCAAGGCTTAACGTGAAAAATGCCTGGTTCATGGCACCCGTAATGGTTTTTGCAATACCGATCTGTTTCATCCGTTCAAAGTCCGGGATCAGATAAAAGGCAAGGCCTTCTTTTGCACCATCCATAAAAAAGCTGTTGACCGCCAGAATGATCATGATGATAAGCAAAGAAGTCATCATGATCTTTGTTACTTTTTCCAGACCGTTCTGCAGTCCACGGGAGCAGACAAATACGCCGGCGCAAACAACTACCACCATCCAGAAGCCCATGGTCAGAGGTTTGCTCAGCATTGTGGTAAACTGTCCGGATACACCGTCGGCATCCAGTCCCTGAAACTGTCCGGTGACCGTCATATAAAAATAATGAAGCATCCAGCCGGTGACCGTTGTATAAAACATCATAAGAAGATAGCAGCCGATCAATGTGATAATCCCGTGGATATGCCATTTCTGTCCGGGTTTTTCCAGTGCCTGGTAGGCTTTGACCGGACTTTTCTGGCTGGCACGCCCAACCGCAAATTCCATCGTCATGATCGGGAGTCCGAGAATAATCAGAAACAACAGATAAAACAGCACAAAGGCACCGCCTCCGCCCTGTCCGGCAGTGTATGGAAATTTCCATACGTTTCCGATTCCGATCGCACATCCGGCTGACAGGAGAATGAATCCCAGACGGGATTTTAATTTTTCTCGTTCTTCCATAAAATAATCCACCTTTTTGTAAACATTGTATAAAATACAAACGAAATTATACAATCTGTTGTGAGAAGTTTCAACCCTTTTTGACGAAATTTTACCAGGTATGTGTTGCATTTTTTTACAGATACTAGAGGAGAAGGTTGCGGAGTGTTCATGTTCTGCAATCAACAAGATTATCTTATGGAAAGAAAGAGGGTTAAACCATGGTTTTAACAGAAAAAGAGATGGCAACAATTGAGGATCTGCACACACAGGAACTTTCCTGCGTGGAGAAGTACAAACGTTACGGACAGGAAGCAAAGGACCCGGTGCTTCGGGATTTATTCGCTGATCTTGAAAAGAAAGAGCAAAAGCATGTGGAGTCTCTGGAACAGGTCATGAAAGGCAGCGTCCCATCCTGTAACGTCAATGACAGGGATGGAAAGATGTATGAGCCAAAGGCAACATATGATTCCATGACCAATCCGGAAGATAAGAAAAACGATAATTTCCTTGCCACAGACAGCATTGGTTCTGAAAAAATGGTGTCCGGAACGTATAATACCGATGTGTTTGCATTCGGGGATTCCGATGTGCGCAAACTTCTGGCAGATATCCAGGTGGAAGAACAAAACCACGCGGAGATGCTCTATAAATATAAAACCGTAAACGGCATGGCATAGCCGGCATGTGGAGTGGATGTCCCAAAGCATCCACTCTTTTTGTTTTTACAAAAGGATTACAGAAAACGGATAGTGCATCTTACATAACCCGTTTATTATAAATCCTGTAATAAATCTTACAGATTTCACAAGGAGAACAAAAGAATTATGAGAAAAAATGTGATGAAACTTACAGCAGGAGTTCTCTCCACCGCTGTATTGGCAGGAATGTTTGCCACTGGTATCCCGACAAAGATTGCAGCAGCAACGGAACACTGGAATGATGCTTCCCGGGAATCTACAGACTGGAGCAACTGGAAAAAGAACTGGGCTGCTTATAGCAGTGAGTATGAACATGTATCGCTGACTCCGGGTGCGGATGAGACAAAATTAAATTATGCATGGTACAGCAAAACGGCTGAGACTCCAAAGGTGAGAATCTCTACCAGACAGAATATGGATGGTGCGACAGAGTTCACCGGAGCGCAGACCGAAGCTGTGACCATAGATACCACGAAATATTTTTCCAATAAAGTAACCGTAAGCGGTCTCAAAGAAAATACCAGCTATTATTATCAGGTATTTCAGGATGGAAAGTGGCAGGATACACAAAACTATACCACACAGGCATTTGATGAATTTTCTTTTCTGTATGTCGGAGATCCGCAGATCGGGGCTTCCAAAGGCCAGACCAGCAGTGAGAGTGAAAAGATGGAAAATGCAGGAAATGTTGTAACTTCTGCACCGGAAAAAAATCTTGCAGCAAGAAATGACAGCTATAACTGGAACAACGTATTAAATGAAGCACTCGAGGATCATTCCGATGTAAGTTTTCTTGTGTCCGCAGGAGATCAGGTGAACTACGGAAGCAACGAGCGGGAATATGCAGGATATCTTGGGGCAGAGGCACTGACTTCCCTTCCGGTAGCAACGACCATTGGTAACCACGACAGTGTTTCGAATCAGTACAGCCTGCATTTTAATAATCCAAATGCTTTTTCCGATACCGATACCAATTATGTACAGGGAAAGACAAAGGCAGGAACCGATTACTATTATCGTTATGGAAATGTCCTGTTCATTGTTCTTGACACAAACAACTATAACTGTGCAACGCATGAGAATGTCATGAAAAAAGCAATCAATGAGAATAAAGATGCCAAATGGCGTATTGCGGTATTCCATCAGGATATTTACGGCAGTGGTTACGACCATTCCGATTCCGATGGTATGGTGCTTCGTACACAGCTTACTCCACTGATGGATAAGTATAAGATTGATGTGGTGATGCAGGGACATGATCATACCTATTCCAGAACCTTCCAGCTTGAGGGGGATGGAAAGGATCATACTTCTTACAGCACTTATGGATACAAATCTGTAGAGGAAGCTGAAAAAGACAGTGATTATCAGGCACAGAATAACTGCTATGAAATCGTAAACAAGACCGTTGGCGGAACCGTTACCAATCCGGAAGGAACCGTATATTTAGAGGCAAACTCTGCAACAGGCTCAAAATTCTATAACCTGATTGCTTCCAAACAGGACTTCATTTCTGAGAGAAGCCAGACCTGGACACCAACCTATTCCGTAGTAAAAGTAACGGACAAAAAGTTTTCTGTAACAACTTATGATGCAACGACCAGAAAACAGTTACAGGGATCTACCACATATACGATCGTAAAAGATGCGGTAAAGCAGACCATTCAGGCGAAGAACTCTTACAAAAAAACCGTAGGAGACAAAGCCTTTTCCTTAAATGCAAAAGCGAAAACACCGCTTACCTATATATCTTCCGACAAGAAGGTTGCAACCGTTGACAAAAACGGAAAAGTCACAGTGAAGAAAGCCGGAAAAGTTACGATTACAGTAAAGGCAGCAGCAACCAGCCAGTATCAGGCAGCAGGTAAAACAATTACAATTACTGTTACAAAGAAAGCAGTAAAGAAAGCAGCTAAATAATAATGAAGAAAAACTGGAAAAAAGTTTTAGTGGGAACCCTTTGTCTGGTGGGGTTCCTACTGTTATTAGTCAAAGGAAACCAGTTCGAAAAAGTATCCCTGATTTCCACGGAAGGGCAAAGCTATGAGAAAGCAGTCGTGACAAAGATCACGAAAGATAATCTGGCAGAAGATGGAAACCGATACGGGACACAGGAGGTGCGCGTACAGGTTAAATCCGGAGCATATGCAGGGGAAGAGCTTGATGCCGTCAATCCAAGCGGTTCCTTGTTTGGCATGGAGAACTGTGAAGTTGGTTCGCGCGTAATTGTCATTGTCAGTTCCACAGATGATAATGCTGTCGTTACGGTATACAGCAAAGACCGTACTATGGCAATTTATCTGTTTGTACTTTTTTTCTGTCTGGTGATATGTATTATAGGTGGGAAAAAAGGAGTCAAAGCCATTGCAAGTCTGGCATTTACCGGTGTGTGTATTGTTTATCTGATGTTTCCGCTGATGTACCGGGGTATTTCACCGATCGGTATTACCATTGTTGTTGTCATTCTCTCGACATTGCTGACCCTGTGGCTTTTGGGCGGAGTCTCTAAAAAGACGGTATCTGCAGTGGTGGGAACGGTCAGCGGTGTGGTTGTGGCAGCCGTAGCCGCAGTTGTGTTTGGAAAAGCCGCAGGCATTACCGGGTATAATGTGTCTGATATCGAAACGTTGAATTATGTGGCACAGAATACACACATAAAAATAGGACAGCTTCTGTTTTCGGGAATCATTATAGCCGCACTTGGGGCAACCATGGATGTTGGCATGTCAATTGCATCCACGATTCAGGAACTGCACGAACGCAGTCCGCAGCTGGGGACAAAAGAGTTGTTTGTGTCGGGAATCCGTGTGGGGCGCGATATGATGGGAACCATGGCAAATACACTGATTTTTGCCTATGTCGGTGGTTCGTTGTCTACGCTCGTTGTCAATTATGCATACAATCTGAGTTATAATCAGCTGATCAATTCTTATGTAATCGGAACAGAAATCATGCAGGGACTTTCGGGAACTCTTGGGGTTGTGCTGACCGTACCGATTACCGCAGCTGTAGCGGCAGTGCTTATCGGAAAGAAAAAGATAGTAAAAGAACCATTGATGCAGGACATTTATGATGGCTCAGATGATTATGAAGAACCGGAAACAGACGGTGAATACGGGGAAGATGTTTAAATGGGACATATGTGAAAAAAGTTATGAGATATGTCCCGAACCTAAAAGAAAGTGGGACATATGTGAAAAAAGTATGTGATATGTCCCAAAAGAATAGAGATGAGGGACATATATCAAGAAAGTATATGAATATGTCCCGATGGCGGTGATAAGTGGGACATAGTTGGAAAAATATATCATATATGTCCCAACACACGATGCAAGTGGGACATAATCAATCTTTTATTTTCTATATGTCCACTATCAATTTGGAAAGTGATAGAACACTTGATTTTCTTAAAAAACACATGCACATCTGTTTATTAAAAAATGATCTGGAAAATTCAATTCCGAAACAATCCCAGCGTATTAAAAATATATTGACATTTACGAACTTTACGCTATAATAGAATCAAACATATGAACAAATGCTCATATGAAAGAATGATAAAATGAAAAAGGAAAGTATGGAGGAAACCGACGATGAAGAAAACTTACAAAATTGATGTGGATTGTGCAAACTGTGCAAATAAAATGGAGGAAGCTGCAAAAGCTACTACCGGAGTAAAGGATGCAACTGTAAATTTCATGACACTGAAGATGAACGTAGAATTTGAAGAGGGTGCAGATGCAAAAGCGGTTATGCAGGATGTGTTAAAGAACTGTAAGAAAGTGGAAGATGATTGTGAGATCTTTCTTTAAATCCGGCTTTTTCCATAGATATCAGTCAGATTGGAGGACACCATGAATAAAAAGCAGAAAAAAGTATTGAAACGAATTATTGTGGCAGCAGTGCTTCTGGTTATCATCGGGATTGCAGGAAGCGTTGTTTCTATACCAAAGTGGCTGGAGTTCCTTTTCTATCTGGTTCCGTATTTTGTGATCGGTTATGATATTCTGCGGAAAGCCTGGAAAGGAATCTGTAACAGGCAGATGTTTGATGAAAATTTTCTGATGGCAGTGGCAACCATCGGAGCGATCGCCCTCGGTGATTACAAAGAGGGCGTTGCAGTTATGCTGTTTTATCAGATCGGAGAGCTGTTCCAGAGTTATGCAGTCGGTAAGAGCCGCCGGAATATCAGTGATCTGATGGATATCCGGCCGGATTATGCAAATATTGAAACAGACGGTCAGATTGAAAAAGTAGACCCGGATGAGGTGGAGATCGGCACGGTGATTATTGTACAGCCGGGCGAAAAAGTCCCAATCGATGGTGTGGTTGTGGAAGGACATTCTTCCCTGAATACCAGTGCACTGACGGGAGAGAGTGTTCCGCGGGAAGTCGCTGTGGGAGAGGAAATCATCAGTGGATGTATCAATATTTCCGGACTGTTAAAGATCCGCACCACAAAAGAGTTTGGAGAGTCTACGGTTTCTAAGATTCTTGATCTGGTGGAGAATGCAAGTTCCAAGAAATCACGTTCCGAGAATTTTATTTCCAGATTTGCACATTATTATACACCGGCAGTCTGCTACGGCGCGCTGGCACTGGCAATACTGCCACCGCTTGTCCGCATGCTGTTTATGGGGCTTCCGGCAGACTGGGGCATCTGGATTTACCGTGCACTGACATTTCTGGTTATCAGCTGCCCGTGTGCGCTGGTCATCAGTATTCCACTCAGCTTTTTTGCAGGAATCGGAGGTGCCAGTGCAGAGGGTGTTCTGGTAAAAGGTTCCAACTATCTGGAAGCACTTGCGGGAACACGCACGGTTGTCTTTGACAAGACAGGGACAATTACGCAGGGGGTATTTGAAGTCTGCGGAATTCATGGAACAAACTGTGCATCCGGCAGCTGTCCGGTTGTGTCCGGACATCCGGTATATACGAAAGAGGAAGAACAGCTGCTGGAATACGCGGCACTGGCAGAGTGCCACAGTACACATCCGATCAGTGTCAGCCTGCAGAAAGCCTATGGCAGGAAACTGGATGTGGACCGGGTCACAGATGTACAGGAAATCGGTGGACATGGTGTGATCGCAACGGTAGACGGACACAGGGTTGCGGCAGGAAATGACAAACTCATGAAAAAAGAAAAAATTGCGTATCGCAACTGCAGCTGTACCGGTACAATCGTACATCTGGCAGTCGATGGTGTTTATGCCGGCCATATACTGATTTCAGATATGCTCAAGCCGAATGCGGCGGCTGCCATGCAGGCACTGAAAAATTCCGGCGTGCACCGGCTGGTAATGCTGACGGGTGATGATGACCGTGTAGCACAGCAGGTAGCAGGGGAGGTTGGAATCACGGAAGTACATTCCCAGCTGCTTCCGGCAGATAAAGTTTCCGAAGTGGAAAAACTGTTGCAGACCAGGGAAGAAAAGAGTACCGTTGCCTTTGTTGGGGATGGCATCAATGATGCACCTGTGCTTTCCCGTGTTGATGTTGGAATCGCTATGGGAGCACTTGGATCGGATGCGGCGATTGAGGCAGCAGATGTGGTACTGATGGATGATGATCCGCTCAAGATTGCGAAAGCAATCCGTATCGCAAGAAAGTGCCTGCGGATTGTATATGAAAATATCTGTTTTGCAATCGGGATTAAACTGCTCTGCCTGTTTTTGGTAACGATAGGTATTGCAAATATGTGGATGGGAATTTTTGCAGATGTTGGTGTTATGGTGATTGCTGTGCTGAATGCAATCCGTGCACTTTTTGTAAAAAAATTATAGGGTATAATTCTGCCGGAAATGTTCCGGTGGAGAGGAGGAACTTCATGGAAAAAGAAAAGATTGAATGCTGTAGTGAAAATCAGGTACATCCGGATCTGCTAAAGATTGTGAACGACACGATGCCGGAAGAAACGGAACTGTATGATCTTGCAGAATTATTTAAAGTGTTTGGAGATTCCACCCGTATCCGCATCCTGTTTGTCCTGTTTGAAGCAGAGGTGTGTGTCTGTGATCTTGCAGCGGCATTGTCAATGACACAGTCTGCAATTTCCCACCAGCTTCGGATTTTAAAACAGAATAAGTTAGTCAAATGCCGCAGGGAGGGAAAATCTGTTTTTTATTCCCTGGCAGATGACCACGTCCGGTCAATCATTGCACAGGGCAGGGAGCATATTGAGGAAGATGCAATATAAGGATGATACCATATGGGAGAAAAGGACATTCGCTGTGGATGTCCTTTTTTTCGTACAGACGGATCTTAATATTTATTTAAGTTTCTTTAAAGATAGCCTTTTTTTGATGTGAAACTGCTATAATAAAGGTGCAGTAGAAAAAATACATCAATTAAAATATGAGGTAAATACATATGGAAACTTATGAAAGCGTAAAAAGTAATCCGGTGCAGCCGGAGCAAAAAGAAAAGAAAAAAGGCGGTGCATGGAAAGGGATTGTAGCGGTGATTCTTGCAGCAGGCGTTGTGGGAAGTACCACGATTTCTGCGTTTAATCTGGTGACTTTAAAATCCTATATTGCAGAGCAGAAAAAGGAAGAAAATCCTGAGACTACCGAGGATTACGTAAAGATCGCAGATAATTATGAGATCAAACCTACCACAAATATTTCGGATGCCTACAAATCCGGCGATACTTCAAAGCTGACAGACAAAGAAAAAGAAACCCTTGATATGGCAAAAAAAGCGATCAAAGATATGAAGATTACGGACAGCATGTCTGATTTTGAAAAGGAAAAGGCGGTGTATGACTGGATGACCAAAAAGCTCCAGCAGGATTCCGGGGCACTGACCGTTATTCCGAGTACACAGGAAGACTGTGATAATCCATACGGTGTGTTAAAATACCACAATGCCGTATGCGTCGGTTATGCAACGACATTCCGCATGTTCATGCAGATGATGGGAATTGAATGTAAAGTGGAACATAATACAGAAAAATTCCATAGCTGGGATGTGGTAAAAATTGACGGAGACTGGTATATTACCGATATTTATTCCGATGCAGGAAATGGAAATTATGCGAACTTTAATGTGACGGATGCCATGTATGGACAGTCCCAGAGCTGGGATCGCGATTACTTCCCGGCAGCTAACTCATTAAAGTACAATATGGCATACCAGAATAAGAAAACCGTGGACAGTATATATGATCTGCCGAAAGCATTGCGTGCTGCTATGGATAAAAAGCTTGGCGGGGTCATGGTTGCGTTTAAAGAGGATATTACAGAGGAAAAAGCGCAGGTGGCAAATGCCATAGCTTCTTCCATTGACAATTTCCTGATGTCCGGAAACTATAAGGATATGCCATACAGTCTGGGAACTTACAACTGGATTCAGGATCCGGATGGAAAAGGATATTTGTTTAATGTTACCATGCCGGGATATAACACGGACAATACAAGCCAGAATATCAGCGAAAAAGAACAGAAAAAAATCGACAAGGCTGTCCAGAAAGCATTTCAGGGACTGGAATCTGCAAACGGAGATGGCATGATGATGGATGGCGCAAGTGCTGATATCGGAAATAAGGATATGACCATGGATAATGCGGCACAAAATGGGGCAACGTTCAGTACAGAAGAAACTGTGGAGGCCAGATAACAGATGAAAAAACAAAAAACGGGTTGGAAACTTCTGCTGGTGCTGACCATGCTGGTGATGTGTGTGGGATGTGGTGCGAAGAAAAACACGTCCGGTTCTGTCAGTATGTATGACCTGCGCACGGCGATGGAAGCAGCGGATCCGGATCTGCCGGAGATGCTTAATGCCAGCAGCACAGAAAAAGATGCAGAAGATAAGTTTTCCCATATTTCTGACATGGACTATAAAAAAGTGGACAGTTATTTTGTAAGCTATTCTTCGGATGGACACAAAGCAGATGAAATTGTAGTGATTGCCGTGAAAGATAAGGCAGATGTGGATGAGGCAAAAGAAAGCCTGACAAAGCATCAGCAGGATCGGTATAATTTGTTGCAGTCCTATGAACCGAAGCAGGTCAGCCGGATTCAGGATGGGTTGGTTTTTACGAAAGGGCAGTATGCAGTCCTTATTATCACAAGCCATAATGATGATGTGCGGAAAGCGTTTGAAGATACCATAAAAAGTAAGTAGTATAAATAGGATCGTGTTTGAGTAAAATAAATATAGAAATAAAAATGCAACATTCTTTTATAGAATGTTGCATTTTTATTTACACATAATATATCGGACGATGGAAGCATTCCTTAACCCCTGAAAAGAAAATATTTTAAATTTTCTTTTCGGTTATACTTTTGCTGGCATAGAACGCAATGCTGCCTCATATTCCTCCAGAGAATATTTCCTTAAAATTTGTTCTTTTGTCAATCCAAGATCCATCATATTTTGAATTGCATCGAGTCTTTCTTCGCGTTTGCCTTCAAGTCTGCCTTTTGCTTTTCCACGAGCTTCCCCACGGGCTTCGCCACGAGCTTCGCCTAGTTCCAGCAATTCCTCCGACCGTAATTTTAAAATCTTGCCACCCATAACATCACCCAGTCCTTTCCTAATGGTATTGTTTTTTGGAATGATATAATCTGCAATCTGTTCAATCAGAACAATCATATCCATATAAAGATGTGATTTATTTTCTTTTTCAGCTGTTTCTTCAAGTCTTCGGTTAATTTCACGGAAGTCAGCTAACAATTGTTGTAACTTTCTGGTATCCGTCCCGTTGTGCTTCAAAAAGTGCTCATACCGTAAAATATGATACGGTAGCAAAATCAGTAGCCGTTTCTCAAAAATGCGGTCAACGGTATACTTTTTTGCCTGTAAAATTGGAACACGGTAGCGCACTTTTTGTCCATCCGCAAACTTCACGACCGCTTCGTGATAGTCCGGGAGATCGCGGTGGTTACGGATATAGAGAACGCAGGACTGTGGAAATTCAATTTCCCAGATTTCGTCATTTTCATAAGAAGCGTGCTCGATCGCAATCGAAATATCATACTCGAACATTCGTATAACCATCGTTTTGTCTTTCGAGGACTGGCATTCCAGATGATAAATGTGATTGCCAATCCGGATAATAGAATCTGTAATCACAGTGCCATATTTTTCATAATGTTCGTTCCGCAACTGTTCAAAATGTTCTTCTTCACTGTAAGAAGTGTGGAATACTTCATTGATCAGAGGAATCAGAAGCTGTGGCATTTTCTGAGCAATTGTTCGGAAAACATCATCAAAAATGGTGCTGTGATCGGTTGTTTCATCGTTGGCATCTGGCAGTGAAGCTGTCAGAATGTCAGATTTCTCCATGTGGTATCCTGCCTTTCCTTTAGTATATATCATAAACGTCTGTTTTTACAATATGAAATAATAAGAAACAGTTCTGCTATGACACGTTTATGAAATTTTAATTCCAATTGTGATATATGAGCGAAATGCTCCCCATGATTGCTGCGTGCTGCCTTTTTTGGTAACAACGACCTGGCATCAGATTTGGAATATAGATATTTATTGAAAACAGAATAACGCATTTTATGATTAAAGTCAAACATTTTATGAAAGAGAACGCTTTGTACATGGTATCGCAACAAAGCATTCCCCGAATGTTTTACAGATTAATATTCAGATAGACAAGATCCTTTTCGTCTTGTTCAATTCCAAGGTAACGTTTCGTGATATGAAACGAAGAATGGTTAAAAACATTCATTAAAAGTGCTGGCTGGACTCCTTCCTGCCATGCATAATAGCCAAAGGTTTTCCGGAGAGAATGACAGCTGATCGCCTCTTCACTGGTTGTATGTGAGGCATCTTCTTTAATAATGCGGTAAGCCTGTGAACGGCTGAGCGGTTTATAAGGGTTTGTCCGTTTGGAGAAAACATATTCCTCCGGATCGGGATTCTTTTCCATAAAATATAGATACAGGGCATTTTTCGCGTTCTGGTTTATCGCAATATAATTTCTTTTTCCTGTTTTATGTTCCCATACCAAAAGATGATCCCGAAAACAGTTCTTTTTAAAATCATAGACACTTCTCCAGCGAAGATTTAATAGATCGCTGATTCTCAGTGCAGTGTTCAATCCCAATACAACTAAAGTATAATTACGCAGATGCGGTTTTACCTGCTTGTAGTATGAACTGAAATTCTGCAGTTCCTGTCGGTTTCGGATCGGTTGTGTTGTTCCCATAAAAATTACTCCTTTCAAGCCAAAAATAAAGTGCTTTTGTGACATAAAATGCAACATTCTATAAAACATTGTCGCATTTTTAAAATAAAAAGAAAAGAAGCATTTTATAAAAATGCAGATGCGTAAGAAAATACGCAGGACATACCCGAGGAAACAGGGTATGGAATACATACATGGAGGTAACAAAATGCTGAAACTTTCATTGAAACAGGGGCAATATGTAAACATTGGTGATAACATCCGTGTGGTCTATGTAGGTGGTTCGGGAAATCACGCAAGGCTGCTCATTGATGCCCCACGGGAACTCAACATTGCCAGAAGTACCACGGAAGAAAATCCGGCACGAAAGAGAGAAACCTATTATG
>OIXG01000717.1_pt1 | contig 37987 bp, 31 predicted proteins | sample 1587731 | NCBI WGS metagenome assembly OIXG01 (sample SAMEA3888908, study PRJEB22519) | human gut metagenome | biome: human gut; feature: human-associated habitat; material: faeces | place: Denmark | collected 2010 | reverse complement strand
CGTGAGGCACAAATCAAACGGCGACGACACGTCTACTACTTGAGAAGTGGCCTCTTGCGCCGCCATTTCTTGCGTTTTAAGCCATTGCTCCAACGGTGCCATCGACTCCGGCAACGACACCGACGCATTCCATGCCACCAGCCAATTCATGGCAGGAGTCATAGCCACATAAACGACGAGCATCCACACGATTGCCGACATCGGCGGCTTTTTGCTCAACCCGACAAAACGAAACGCCTTGCCATAAAACACAAAGCCCGTCAACAATGCCGGCACCATGAACATCAACGCATTTTGCATCACCGTTGCCGTTTTCATCACAGCAGGCGCATCCCATCCGGCTGCCGAGCCAAGCCAGCCCGAACAAAAAGCCGACACGACCAGCCCAAACAGCAAAGCCCCAAACAGCACAAGCAAAGCCCGCCACATGGGGAACTCACGCAAACGGTTTATATTCAATTGCCCCGTCATCCTTCTATCATTTTCAAAAAATCTGCTTCGTTCAAAATAGGGACGCCCAACGCTTTCGCCTTTTCAAGTTTCGCCGGCCCCATATTCGCTCCGGCAAGCACGAAATCCGTTTTACGGGATATTGAACCGGCATTTTTTCCGCCGTTGCGCTCTATGAGCGACTTATATTCATCTCTCGAATAATGCTCAAACACGCCGCTAATCACAATCGTCTTTCCGGAAAGCTTGTCCGTTTTGCCGATTTCCACATCGGCCGACACTTCCATTTGCAAGCCTGCGTCCCTCAGCCGTTGCACAATCTCAACGTTGCGCGCATCGCCAAAATATGCAACTACGCTTTCAGCTATGACTTGCCCGATTTCGTCGATTGTCGTCAGCTCTTCCACGCTCGAATGCATCAAATGGTCCATTGATCCTACGGCAAAGGCTATTTTTTTCGCAACCGTTTCCCCTACATTCGGAATGGACAATGCATACACAACCCTTTCAAACGGCACATTTTTCGATGCCTCTATCCCCCGCATGATGCGACGGGACGTCAGTTCGCCAATTCGTCCGACAGTCATCAATGCGTTTTCCGTCAAATCGTACAAATCCGCTATGTTTGTCACCAAACCGGCATCATACAATTGTTCCACCGTTTCCTCGCCGATACCGTCTATGTTCATCATCCGGCGTCCCACAAAATGCTCGATTCGGCCTGTGATTTGCGGACGGCATCCATCACGGTTCGGGCATACCCATGCCGCTTCCCCTTCATTTTTCACAAGCGGAGTCCCGCACACGGGACAATTCTTCACGAATTCCACCGGTTTTCCGCCCAATTTCCTCCGCGACTTTTCCACGCCTACAATTTTAGGAATAATTTCGCCGCCTTTTTCCACATAAAGATAGTCGTCGTCATAAATGTCGAGCTGCCGTATGATGTCCTCATTATGCAACGATGCCCGTTTCACAATCGTGCCCGACAACAAAACCGGCTCCAAATTGGCGACAGGCGTAATCACTCCCGTCCGTCCGGTTTCAAACGACACATGCCGCAACTTCGTCAAAGCGCGTTCGGCTTGGAATTTATAGGCAATGGCCCATCGTGGAGATTTAGCCGTAGCACCCAAATAACGTTGTTGCCGCAAATCATTCACTTTAAACACCAACCCATCCGTCGCAACCTCCAATTTCTTCCTCGCCTCGGCCCAATAATCGATGAATTGTTTCGCCTCTGAAATATCGCTCAGCAATCGCGTAGTTTCCGACACCTTAAAGCCCCATTTCTTCAAGGCTTGCAAACATTCGTAATGCGTCGCATACGCATTTCCATCGCATAACAAATAATAGAAATAAGCATCCAAACCGCGACGAGCCACCTCTGCCGGATTCAACGTTTTCAACGTTCCTGCCGCAGCATTTCTCGGATTTGCAAGCAAAGGCTCTTCATTGTATTCACGCTCTTTGTTCAACGCGTCAAACGATTTCCACGGCATAACAATCTCCCCCCTCACTTCGAAATGATCGGGATAATCATTGCCATGAAGCCTCAGCGGGATGCTCCGTATCGTTTTCACATTCACAGTCACGTCGTCGCCCCTCACGCCATCGCCGCGAGTGACGGCCTGCACGAGCGCTCCATGCTCATAAATCAGAGAAATCGATGTCCCGTCAAATTTCATTTCGCCCACGATCTCCAACGAATCGCCACCAAGTTGCTCTTTCGTCCGGCGGAGAAAATCCTCCACTTCTTCAATCGAATAAGTGTTCGACAATGACAACATCGGTCGTTCGTGCGCCACTTGGACGAAACCGGCAGTCAAATCGCTTCCCACACGCTGCGTGGGCGACAACGGATCGAACAATTCCTTATGCTCCGCCTCCAATTCTTGCAACCGGCGCATCATCTTGTCATATTCTTCATCGCTTATAGTCGGCGAATTAAGGACATAATAATTGTAATTATGCTTGTCGAGCTCTTCGCGCAACCGATAAATTTCCGCTTCAAATAAATCCATAAGTCTGTCAATGCTTTATGTCACGAAAGTAACAATCTTTTTCCGAAATTCAGGCATCATCACATTCTAATTTATTTTTACGCAAAAAATAACATGATGCACGCAACTCGATTCCATGCTTTTCACTATCTTTGCAAATCAAATTGCGTTGTAACGCTTAACAATTTGCTTCACAATTATTTCAATCAAAATAATGGCTGACATTAAAAAAATCAAAAACGCACTTATTTCCGTCTACCACAAAGACGGGCTTGAAGAAATACTAAGTTTGCTCGACAAGTCGGGCGTTCGCTTCCTGTCCACCGGAGGAACAAAAACTTTCATCGACAGCCTCGGCTACGAATGCGATGCCGTCGAAGACCTCACGGGCTATCCATCCATCCTCGGAGGACGAGTGAAAACTTTGCATCCGAAAGTATTCGGCGGAATTTTGAACCGCCGAGAAAACGACAGCGACAAAAAACAAATCAAAAGCTATGCCATTCCGGAAATCGACCTTGTCATCGTCGACCTCTACCCGTTTGAAGAGACAGTTGCTTCCAAAGCACCGGAAGCCGACATCATAGAAAAAATCGACATAGGCGGAATTTCTTTGATCCGCGCCGCTGCAAAAAATTTCAACGATGTTGTTATCGTTGCTTCCAAAAAGCAATATACGCCTTTCTGCAACTTGTTGAAAACAAATGGCGAAGCATCCACTTCGCTCGCCGACCGTCGATTCTTCGCAAAAGAGGCATTTGCCGTTTCAAGCGCATACGACACTGCCATCTTCAACTATTTCGACGAAAAGGAAAATTCCGCTTTGCGCATTGCCATCGACAGCGAAAAGCATTTGCGCTACGGCGAAAATCCCCATCAATCCGGTAAATTCTATGGCGACTTCGAAGCCCTCTTCGAGCAAATTCACGGCAAAGAAATATCCTACAACAATTTGCTCGACATCGATGCTGCCGTCAATTTGATTTCGGAGTTTGACGACACCACTTTCGCCATCCTCAAACACAACAACGCTTGCGGCGTTGCTTCGCGATCGACGTTGCTCCAAGCATGGAAAGACGCGCTTGCCGGCGATCCCGTGTCGGCATTTGGAGGCGTGTTGATTGCAAACCGCCCGATCGATGAAGAAACGGCAGCGGAAATCAACAAAATATTCTTCGAAGTGATCATTGCGCCTGCCTATTCGGCAGAAGCCCTCGCAATCCTCGAACAAAAGAAAAACAGAATCATTCTTATCCAGAAACCGACGGCATTGCCCGCTGTGCAATATCGCTCCATCCTGAATGGCATGCTGAAACAAGACAAAGATTTGCACAAAGAATCTACCGACGATTTGAAGCAAGCAACGCAAAAGGCCATCACGCCCGAACAAGCGGAAGACCTGCTTTTCGCCAACAAAATCGTCAAACACAGCAAAAGCAACGCCATAGTTCTCGCCAAAGGCAAACAGCTTTGCGCAAGCGGCATCGGGCAAACATCCCGTGTCGACGCGCTCAAACAAGCCATCGAAAAAGCAAAATCGTTCGATTTCGACCTAAAAGGCGCAGTCATGGCTTCCGACGCATTTTTCCCATTTGCCGACTGCGTGGAAATCGCATGCAAAGAAGGCATCGAAGCTGTCATCCAGCCCGGCGGCTCCATTCGCGACAACGAATCAGTCGAATTTTGCGACAAAAACGGAATGGCCATGGTAATGACCGGATTCCGGCATTTTAAACATTAATCAGAAACACATTTTCAAAATGGGATTATTCTCGCTTACACAAGAAATAGCCGTCGACTTGGGAACGGCGAACACGATTATCATCCACAACAATAAAATCGTTGTCGACGAACCGTCTTACGTCGCGCTCGACTCAAAGGGGCGCTTGGTCGCTGTCGGCGAACAAGCCAAAATGATGCAAGGAAAAGAGCATTCCGGCATTCGCACCATTCGTCCGCTTCGCGATGGAGTCATTGCCGACTTCAATGCGGCAGAATTGATGATCCGCGGCCTAATCAAAATGGTCAGCTCCAAACGCCGGTGGTTCTCCCCGTCGTTACGAATCGTCGTTTGCATCCCCTCCGGAAGCACGGAAGTGGAAATACGCGCCGTGCGTGATTCCAGCGAGCACGCAGGCGGCCGCGACGTCTACATGATCTACGAGCCTATGGCTGCCGCTCTCGGCATCGGGCTCGACGTTGAAGCGCCGGAAGGCAACATGATTGTCGACATAGGCGGCGGAACTACCGAAATTGCCGTCATCTCCTTGGGCGGAATCGTGACAAACAAAAGCATCCGCATAGCCGGCGACGTGCTCACCGACGACATACAAGAGCACATGAGGCGCGCCCACAACATGAAAGTGGGCGAACGCATGGCCGAACTCATCAAAATCAACGTGGGAGCGACACTCACCGAAATGGAAAATCCGCCGGAAGACTACATTGTGCACGGACCCAACCAAATGACTGCCTTGCCAATGGAAGTGCCGGTATCCTATCAAGAAATTTCCCATTGTATCGAGAAATCAATTTCAAAAATCGAAGCCGCCATTCTAAGCGCGTTGGAGAATACGCCGCCCGAACTCTATGCCGACATCGTCAGAAACGGCATATACCTTTCCGGAGGAGGCGCATTGCTCAGAGGCCTCGACAAGCGGCTTACTGAAAAAATCGGCATCAAATTCATCATCGCCGACGATCCCCTGCATGCAGTGGCAAAAGGCACGGGCATAGCTTTGAAAAACATCAACCGCTTCTCGTTCCTAATTCGATAGCAACATTTACCGGAAAAGAGGAACAACCGTTTCCTCTTTTCCGCTTTTCCAAGTTCGCTCTGAATCGTGAAGAATCTGATCAATTTTTTCATCCGCCATTCCTCATGGATCGTATTCACGTTTTATGCGGTCGTATCTTGTTGGTTGTTGTTTAAAAACAACCCCTACCAACAATACGTGTTCCTGACATCGGCCAACAAAGTGTCGGCCACCGTCTATAAAGGTTCTAGCAAAGTCACGTCCTACTTCAACCTGCAATCAATCAATGCCGATTTGCAGCGGCGGAATGCATCGCTCGAAATGGAAGTGATCAACTTGAAACGGCAAATACGCGACTATCGCACTTTGCTTTTGCCCGACTCCATCAATCTGCCAGATTCCATCGCACAAAACTACGAATATCATTTTGCCACCGTCATCAACAACAGCGTTGCGAAACCTAAGAATTTCATCACGCTCGACAAAGGACGGGCAGACGGAATCAGTCCCGAAATGGGAGTGGTCGACCAAAATGGCGTAGTCGGAATCGTAAGCACAGTGAACGACCACGCTTCCAGAGTCATCTCCCTGCTGAATCCCGACATGCGGCTTTCCTGCAAAGTCAAAAACACCGATTATTTCGGCAGCTTGGTATGGCATGGCGTCGACCCACGCTACGCCACATTGGAAGAAATGCCCAAACATGTCAAATTCAACAAAGGCGACACCATCGTCACAAGCGGGTATTCTGCCGTTTTCCCGCCGGGGTTGCTCGTAGGCACCATTGAAGATATGCAACAAGCCACCGACAACAATTTCTTTTCTTTAAGAATCAAGCTTTCGACCGACTTCACCCGCCTCAGCACCGTGCGTGTCATCAAAAGCAAATATGCCGACGAAATCAAACAACTCGAACAAGACTAAATAAATCATGGCCAAACATCTGCTTCTATCCATCGCCCTGTTTGTTGTCTTGGGCCTCATTCAAGTGCTGATATGCAACAATATCAACCTCTTGAATGTCGCCACTCCGTTTATTTTCATTTATCCGCTCATCCGCTTGCCGCTGACATTGCACAAAAATTGGACAATGACCATAGCGTTTGCCATGGGACTGACGATCGACGTGTTTTCAAACACCCAAGGAATGAACGCGCTTGCATGCGTCGTCCTCGCCGCGCTGCGCGATCCTATGATAAAACTCTACACCACGCACGACGACGAAATAACCGACCCCGTTCCTTCGCCCAAAAGCTTAGGCATTGCCCCCTACATGAAATATCTTTTTTCCATGACGCTCTGCTTCTGCATTGCCATCACATTCATCGAAGCTTTCACGCTCCGCAATTTCCTTGTATCTTTGTACAGAGTCATCGGTTGTACGCTGATTACATTCATAATTCTTGTGGGCATCGATGCCATTGCAAACGCAAAAAATGAGAAAAGATTATAACTTAGAGAAACGGAAATACGTAATCGGCGGCCTAATCGTTGTCGTGTCCATCATTTTTATCGTGCGCCTTTTCAACTTGCAAGTTGCCGACTCTTCTTTCAAGAAATACGCCGATTCCAATGCGTTTCTCCGCAAAACCATATATCCTTCGAGAGGACTCGTCTACGACCGCAACGGCGAATTGATTGTCTACAACCAGCCGGCATACGACGTGATGGTCATCCCAAAAGAAGTGGCCGATTTCGATTCCATCGACTTTTGCAACACACTGAGAATCTCACTGCCCGAATTGCGAGAACGATTCAAAGAAATGAGAGACCCTTCAAGCAATCCCGGATATTCTGCATTCACGCAGCAAGTGCTGATTCGCCACCTTTCCGCACAAGACTACGGCCGGTTGCAAGAAAAACTGTACCGCTTCCCCGGTTTTTTCATACAAAAGAAAATCCTCCGCAAATACAACCACTTTTCAGCAGCCAACGTGCTCGGAAACATCCGCGAAGTAAATGCCGACGACATTGAAAAAGATTCCTATTATCGAGCCGGCGACTATACCGGCGACTTGGGCATAGAGAAAAGCTATGAAAAATATTTGCGCGGCGTCAAAGGCGAAGAAATACTCATCAGAGACGCGCATGGCCGAATCAAAGGAAAATACGAAAACGGCAAAAAAGACATACCGCCCATCCCCGGCAAAAACCTGACGCTGGGCATCGACATCAAGCTGCAAGAATACGGCGAACGGCTCATGCAAGGAAAAATCGGAGCCATCGTAGCCATCGAACCATCGACAGGCGAAATCCTTGCGTTGGTTTCCAGCCCGGGCTACGACCCTTCGTTGCTCATCGGACGCGACCGAGGAAAAAACTATCGGGATTTGGTCAACAATAAATACAAGCCTCTTTACGACCGAGCCATCATGGCGGCATATCCTCCCGGCTCGCAATTCAAGCCGACGCAAGGATTGATTTTCCTGCAAGAAGGCATTGTCGATCTCAACACGGCGTTTCCATGCTACCACGGATATATCAACGGCGGCTTGAAAGTTGGTTGCCATGGGCATGAATCGCCCATCACCATCAAACCGGCAATCCGCACTTCCTGCAACAGCTATTTCTGCTGGGGATTCAAATCGATGATCGACAATCGCAAAAAATACGCTTCCACGGCCGAAGCCTTCGAAACTTGGAAAAACTATCTGGTAGAAATGGGGTTCGGCTACAAATTGGGAGTAGACCTCCCGAGCGAAAGTCGCGGCTTCATCCCTAACAGCGATTTTTACAGCAAAATATACGGCGAAGGTCGTTGGAAGGCAAATACCGTCATCTCAATAGCCATCGGGCAAGGAGAAATATTGGCAACTCCGCTGCAAATTGCGAATTTGGCTGCCACAATTGCCAATCGCGGCTATTTCTACACCCCCCACGTAGTCAAAGAAATACAAGGAGAAAAATTGCCGGAAGAATACACAACGCGCCATACGCCTCATATCAAACAAGAATACTATCAAGACATCGTCGAAGGGATGCGAATGGCTGTCACCGGCGGCACTTGCCGCAATGCGCAATTTGGCGACGTGGAAGTGTGTGGCAAAACCGGCACATCGCAAAATCCGCATGGCCGCGACCATTCCGCATTCATGGGATTCGCCCCGATGAACAACCCCAAAATCGCCATTTGCGTGTTTGTCGAAAATGCCGGTTTCGGCGCTACATACGGCGTGCCTATCGGCGGATTGATGATGGAAATGTATCTCAAAGGCGAAATATCGCCGGAAAGGAAATATCTTGAAGAACGCATGCTTCAAGCCAATACGATCATATACAGCGGAGTAACAAAACATTAAGAATCATGCTAAAAAACGACACCAACGAAAGGAAATGGGAAATCATTAAAAGCGAATACCTGATTCGCCGCGGGCCGTGGATGACGGCGCGATGCGACACCGTCCGAATGCCAAATGGCACTGTCATCCCGGAGTTTTACGTTTTGGAATATCCCGATTGGGTCAACGTGATTGCAATCACGCAAGACGAGAAATTTGTCATGATTCGGCAATACCGCCACGGCATTCGCCAAACCCGCTACGAATTGTGTGCAGGAGTGATCGACGCCGGAGAAACGCCGCTCGAAGCCGCCCGACGCGAACTGCTGGAAGAAACAGGCTATGGAAACGGAGAATGGAAAGAAATATCCGTAATCTCCGCCAACCCCAGCGTCAACAACAACTACGCGCATTGCTTCGTTGCCACAGGCGTCGACCAAGTCGCTTCCCAGCACCTTGAAAAATCGGAAGACATCACCGTGCATCTTCTCACCGCCGACGAAGTACGGACGCTGCTCGTCAACGACGAAATAAAACAAGCGCTCATGGCGGCTCCCCTATGGAAATACTTCGCTGAAAACAATTTGCTCTAACATTGTTTCAAAAAAAATCGTAACTTTGTATCAAATGTTACTCTTATAAATTCCAACATGACAAGCCACACCGTTTTAACCGATTTATATAAAAAAACGACCGGAAACGCCCCTGTCCAAATTGTGGAAATGCCATCTTCCGGTTCTAACAGAAGATATTTTCGACTTTCCGGCGAGCCTACGCTCATCGGCGTAGTCGGGACATGCTACGAAGAAAACAGGGCATTCCTCTACATGGCCGAACATTTCGCAAAAAAAGGATTGCCTGTCCCCCGAATTTTTGCAGTCGCCGATGATGGAATGGCCTATCTGCAAGAGGACCTTGGCGACACGCTGCTTTTCAACGCCATTGAAAAAGGCCGGAAAACGACAGTGTTCAGCGATGAAGAAAAACTATTGCTGACCAAAACCATCCGGTTGCTCCCCGACATCCAATTTGCCGGAGCCGACGGCATGGACTTTTCGCTGTGCTATCCCGCATCGGAATTCAACGCGCGTTCAATCCTTTGGGATTTGAATTATTTCAAATACTGCTTCTTGAAAGCGACGGGATTGGAATTTCTCGAAGACAAATTGGAAGACGATTTCCAGCAATTGTGCGATGTGTTGCTAAGAAGTTCTTCCGCCACATTCATGTATCGGGATTTCCAATCGCGCAATGTCATGATAAAAGACGGCGAACCGTGGTTTATCGACTTTCAAGGAGGACGCAAAGGACCGGTCTACTACGATGTCGCTTCATTCCTTTGGCAAGCGAAAGCCAATCTTCCCGACAGCTTGCGCCAAGAATTATTGAAAGAATACATCGACGCATTGCGCAAATACAAGCCCATCGACGAAAGCTATTTCTATCGCCAATTGCGCCATTTCGTGTTGTTCCGCACACTGCAAGTGCTCGGGGCTTACGGATTCCGCGGCTATTTCGAGAAAAAACCGCACTTCATCCAAAGCGTCCCCTTCGCTATTGCCAACCTCCGGCAACTTCTTGCAGAACCCTATCCCGAATATCCATACCTCAGCAAAGTGCTGAAAGAATTGGTAGAGCTCAAACAATTCACCGACGATTTGCAAAAACGCACACTGACCGTGCGCGTCATGAGTTTTGCATATAAAAAGGGCATTCCAAACGATCCTTCCGGAAACGGGGGCGGTTTCGTGTTTGATTGCCGTGCAGTCAACAATCCCGGCAAATACGAGCGATACAAGCCATTCACGGGGCTCGACGAGCAAGTCATCAAATTTCTCGAAGACGACGGCGAAATCATCGACTTCCTCAAACATGCCTACTCCTTGGTCGATGCTTCCGTGAAACGATACGTGGAACGCGGATTCACGAATTTGATGGTATGCTTCGGATGCACCGGAGGACAGCATCGGTCTGTCTACTGTGCCCAACACATGGCTGAACATATCAACAAGCAATTCAACGTAAAAGTGGAATTGGTGCATCGCGAACAAAATATCGAACAAACTTTCAACGCAAAATTCTAAGCATCCATGAAAGCAATGATTTTTGCTGCCGGATTAGGCACTCGGTTGCGTCCGCTGACCGACAACAAGCCAAAAGCACTGGTCGAAATAGCAGGACGGCCCATGCTCGAACACGTCGTGCGCCGATTGATCGCTGCCGGTTTCGACGAAATAGTCGTCAACATCCACCATTTTGGACAACAAATCATTGACTTCTTGGAAGCGAACAACAATTTTGGCATCCAAATACATATCAGCGACGAGCGCGACGAACTTCTCGACACGGGTGGCGGCATCCGAAAAGCGAAGAAATGGCTGTCGGGAAACGAGCCTTTTCTCATCCACAATGCCGACATCCTAACCGATCTCGACCTTAAAGCATTCTACGACAGACACCCGAAAGATGCCGACGCCACGCTGCTCACAGCCAATCGCACGACATCCCGCTATCTAATATGCGATGCCACAAACCGCTTGCGGGGATGGACAAACAAAAAAACCGGCGAAATTCGTCCCAAAGGCTTCAAGCCCGACCCGAATTGCCACCACGAAGTGGCCTATGGATGCATCGAAGTCGTCTCCCCATCCATATTCAAAACACTCGATGCTTTTTCCACCGAAAAAAAATTTTCAATTTTCGACTTCTATTTGGCCAATTGCAACCGTTTAAACATAAAATGCAACATGGCAGAACACTATAATTGGTTCGACATTGGAACGCCCGAAAAACTCATTGCCGCAGAAAATTGGTTTTTGCATCAATCCGCTGCCAAATGAGCCTGTTCCGGCATCGCCCTCCAATTTTGACATCCAATAAATTTTCATTTTCTTTGTACAAACGTCTAACCAAGAAGCAATGATAATCCGAAGCGCAAAATTTCTTATCAGCAATTCGACAGTCGACAAATGTCCCGACAGCAATCTCCCCGAATATGCATTTATCGGGCGCTCCAATGTGGGCAAATCGTCGCTAATCAACATGTTGGCTCAAAACAAAAAATTGGCAATGACTTCTGCCACGCCCGGGAAAACCATGCTCATCAATCATTTCCTCATCAACGACAGTTGGCACATCGTCGATCTCCCCGGATACGGATATGCGCAACGAAGCAAAAAAGACAGGGAGGCATTGCAAAAAATGATTGAATCCTATGTCTTGAAAAGAAAGCAAATGACGAATCTTTTTGTTTTAATCGACATTCGCCACGCGCCCCAAAAAAACGATCTCGAATTCATCACATGGCTCGGAATGCATGCCGTCCCTTTCAGCATCATATTCACAAAAGCCGACAAATTAAAAGCAACCGTCGGAACAAAGATGGTGGAAGCCTACAAAAGCGAACTGCTCAAACAATGGGACGAATTGCCGCCAATCTTTGTATCTTCAAGCCTCAACGGGGCGGGAAGAGACGAAATACTCAACTACATCGAATCAATCAACAAACAAATAGCACGACAATAATCAATTAAAAAATATGGCCGAACACAATACAGAAAAAGAATTCAATGACGCGATTGCAGAATGCAAAGAAGTATTCGTCAAAAAATTAAAAGACTACGGCGCTTCTTGGCGGATTCTGCGGCCGACAGCCGTCACCGACCAGATTCTCATCAAAGCAAACCGCATTCGCACGCTCGAAACAAAAAAAGAAGCAATGGTCGACGAAGGTATACTTCCTGAATTCAAAGGAATTGTCAACTACGGAATCATCGGATTGATACAATTGGAATTAGGCATGAGCGACACTGTCGACATTTCCAATGAAGAGGCTATCCGGCTATACGACCGGTTTATCGACCAAACCACGAAACTGATGCTCGCCAAAAACCACGACTACGACGAAGCATGGCGATTAATGCGCATCAGTTCCTACACCGACATGATTCTTTCAAAATTGCAACGCACCAAGCAAATTGAAGACAACGACGGGAAAACGCTTGTTTCGGAAGGCATTGATGCCAACTACATGGACATGATCAACTATGCCCTTTTCGCCCTCATAAAACTATCCTATGCCCAATAGCCCGACACCGGAAACATATCATCTGAAACGCACGGCAATTGCAATCTTGCGCATTGTCGTCGGCGGAATTTTCATTTTTTCCGGATTCGCGAAAGGCATCGACATTTGGGGCACCGAATACAAAATCAACGACTATATCACAGCTTTCGGATGGTCATGGGCCGAGCCATTCGCCGGATTTGCAGCTATCTCGCTTGCCCTCTATGAATTCGTTTGCGGCGTATTGCTGCTCATCGGTTCTTTTCGTCGCACCATTGTCGGCCTCCTTTTAGCCGGAATGGCATTCATGCTCCCGCTTTCCGCATACATCATGATTGCAAATCCCGTGACCGATTGCGGATGTTTCGGAGACGCCATCACAATCTCAAACAGCGCGACATTTTGGAAAAACATCTTCATCACGGCCGCTCTGGCATACCTTCTGAGAACAAACAACCAGCTGAGAAGTTTCTACGGACCTGCCGTGCAATGGCTCACGGCTCTTATGCCGGCGCTTTTCCTATTTTTCATCGCCGCGTATGGAATCTTCATACAGCCACTAATCGACTTCCGCCCTTACAAATTAGGAACGATGCTCGCGGAAAACGACAACGCTGCCGACGTTGAATTTATTTTCACCTACCAAAAGGGCGACATCATTCGAGATTTTTCAATCGACGCGCTGCCCGATTCGTCGTGGACATTTGTCGCGCGGAAAGAAGTCGTGCAAGAAAAAACCAAAGCAACGAGCGAAGCAACGCCGATCGCCATATTCGACGGCGATGAAATAGCAGAAAACGTCATCCCGACCGAAGGAAAATCGCTGCTTGTATTGGTTCCCGACATCGACGAAATCAATGCTTTAACAGCTTTCCAACTCAACGACCTGAACGACCTGTCGACCGACGGCGGCATATCTTTCACATTCCTGAGCGGCTCGGAAGAAAGAGAAATCGACAATTGGAAAGAATTGGCCATGCCAAACTATCCCATCTATCGCATGGACGAAAGCCAATTGAAAACCATAGCCCGAGGCAATCCCGCCATTGTGTGGCTCGAAAACGGCGTTATCGCGTACAAATCCACTTTCCGCGCATTCATGGAATATGTCGACATCGACAATGGCAAAATCGACCTCCTGGATGCCCTTAATTCACAAAACCACAAAGAAACGCTGATAAGCGCCTTCGTCGCTTTCCTATTGCTAATGGCAGGCATTTTGCTCGTCAACCGCTCCCCGCTGCTGATTAAATTAGGCCTTAGGTTGAAAAAGAATCAAAATAAAGAAGTAACTTTGCAGCAAGAAAACTATCAAACTCAAAATACTTTTAACACGATGAGAAAAAACATTGTAGCAGGAAACTGGAAAATGAACACGACGCTGCAAGAAGGCGTCAAGCTGGCAACTGAAGTAAACGAAGCTTTGAAAAGCCGCAAACCCAACTGCGACGTCATCATAGGTGTGCCATTCACACATTTGGCTTCCATCAAAGCCGTCATCGACGAAAACAAATTAGGGTTGAGCGCAGAAAACTGCGCCGACAAGACAAAAGGCGCCTACACAGGCGAGGTATCGGCTGCCATGGTAGCTTCGACCGGCGCAAAATATGTGATTCTCGGTCACTCCGAACGCCGCCAATACTATCACGAAACTTCCGAAATTCTCAAAGAAAAAGTGAAATTGGCGTTGGAAAACAACTTGACTCCGATTTTCTGCATTGGCGAAGTGCTCGAAGAAAGAGAAAACGGAACATACTTCGATGTAGTGAAACGTCAAGTCGAAGAAGCGCTTTTCGAACTCTCTGCAGAAGACTTCGCAAAAATCATTCTTGCGTATGAACCCGTTTGGGCCATTGGAACAGGCAAAACCGCCACTGCCGACCAAGCAGAAGAAATCCACGCATTCATTCGCAAAACCATCGCCGACAAATACGGTGCCGACGTGGCAGAAAACACATCGATTCTTTACGGTGGCAGCTGCAAGCCGTCGAACGCAAAAGAATTGTTTGCAAAACCGAATGTCGACGGCGGATTGATCGGCGGAGCCGCTCTCGAAGCAGAATCATTCATGGGCATTGTCGACGCGTTTTAAGCAAAACGCCTAACCCATAAATATCACATAGACTACAAATTGTAATCCATTTTTATTACATTTGTAGTCTATTTGCTTAACATCAGACGCTATGAGCATACGCACGTTTTTGACAACCGTCATGTTTGCCTTTCCGGCAATCGGCATCACTGCCGCAGAACCGGAAGAACCGCGTTGCATAGTCGATTCCATCGAAACGCGCTCAAACGGAAATATCAGCATTGACGCAAACTATGCAATCATCGACATTGCGCGCCAAGACACTGTCGCCGACGACAGAAGTTCGCTTAACCCCTACGACAACGAACAAGCAAGAGAAAAACGGCTTGTTCATCGCGCAGGCTATCGCATACAAGCATACACCGACAGCAATCAACGCACAGCCAAAGCACGCGCGCAAAGCATCGCAAACAACATTTCCGACGCATTTCCGGAATACAAGCAATATCTCGCATACAACGCTCCCTATTGGCGTCTCCGCATTGGCGATTTTCTGACACAAGAAGAAGCCATGGAAGCTTTGACGCAACTAAAAAAAGCCTTTCCGTCATTGGCAAACGAAATGCGAATCGTCAGAGACCGCATCAACCACTTGGAATAAAAAATGAAAGAAAACAATAAAATCGACGGATTAGACAGAGAAACAGTCGAACAAATAGCTTCCCACTATAAAGCAATTCTCACGCTTGTAGGCGAAGACCCCGAACGCGACGGGCTGAAAAAAACACCGATGAGAGCCGCAAAAGCGTTGGCCTACCTGACTTCCGGCTATCGAAAAAATCCGGAAGAAATAGTGCATTCAGCCATTTTCGAATATGCCGGATCGCGCATGGTCATCGTAAAAAACATTGAATTTTATTCGCTTTGCGAACACCATATCCTTCCTTTTTTTGGCACAGTCTCCATCGGCTATATCCCCGACGGTTCAATTGTCGGGCTTAGCAAAATTGCCAGAATCGTGGAAGTCTACGCGCGGCGATTGCAAGTGCAAGAACGTTTTACGAAACAAATATGCGACCTCCTCGCGAAAGAATTGTCCAAACAAGGGGTTATCGTGTGTTGCAAAGCCGCCCACATGTGCATGAGAATGAGAGGCGTCGAAAAGGAAAATTCAGAAACGGCAACTATTGAATATTCGGGATTGTTTGAAAAGGCCGAATATCGCGACGAATTTTTCAAACTGCTTGCACATGCCGAATAACATCTGAAAAATTCAATCGCAAAAGAAAAAAATTGCGTAAGTTTGTAACGAAAATAATTAATCTCAGAATATGGAAGTAATCGGAAAAATCATTCAAGTACTGCCTCCCCAAAGCGGGACATCGCAAGCAGGAAACCAATGGAAAAAACAAGAATACGTGCTCGAAACAGAAGATGCTTATCCAAGAAAAATACATTTCGACTTTTTCGGCGACCGCGTCGACCAATTTCCATTGACCCTTAACGACCGCATACGGCTCAATTTCGACATCGAAAGCCGCGAATACAATGGCCGTTGGTACACGAACATCCGTGGATGGAAAGCAGAAAAAATCGATGCTACACAACAACCGGCTGCTGCGCCGCAACCGGCAGCGCAACCGGCAGCTCCGGCCGCCGTGCCCGACTTCACGCAAAGTTCGGATTCCGACGATCTGCCGTTCTAAGCATCAGCATATCCCAAAAAACGCTCGGGAACTTTTCAAGCAGAGTTTTTGCATCCTGCCAAAAGTTCCCGACTTTCTTTCTTTTTTTTCACGCACGCAACCATAATATGAAATACACCTATCGCACAGAAGGCACATGCTGCCAAGCATTTGACATTGAAATAGAAAACGATAAAATCAAAGGCATTCAGTTCTACGGAGGATGCAATGGCAACCTCCAAGGAATTTGTTCGCTCGTCCGCGACATGCCAATCGGCGAAGTCATCGAAAAGCTGCAAGGCATCCGTTGCGGATCGAAACCGACCTCTTGCCCCGACCAACTCAGCCGCGCCCTAAAAGAAATACAGCGCAAAAACTCCTTGTAGCCCTATTCATACAGCAAAGAAAGCGCATCAATCGTCAATTCCGCTCCGGTAGAAACTCCCTTCTCCAAATAGTCGGTCGTGCGAATATTGCGCGTTTCGTCTGCCTGCGAATAGGAAGCATAATTCGACGAACAAATCATCAGTTGCAGCTTGGTAGCCCGCATATCGCGCACCGAATATTCTATCGGCACGACAAATCGCGTGTATGATGTCGATGGCGACAACCTGCGCTCACCGCGGCCAATTTCCGTCACCTTCCCGTTTTCATCGTTTAAAATCCGAATCACGACAAGCCCTGTCTCGTTCGAGTCGTGCACATCCTGAACATAAGCATACATTCCGCTCAATGCCGTCGGGCGCGACGCGAATTCAATACCTTCCGTATAAGTTTCGTTCCCGTCGGCATCACAAGAATAACTGCCCAAAAACAATTTTCCCGCCGAACGATGCGCAATGTCGGGCACATTCGAACTAAAATATTCGCGATCCGTGCGCGCATCGCGTGGCGGTTCCACTCCATGCATGTCCCATGCCGCATTACGCAATTTCACGGCATATTGCCCCGAATAGGCTTTGCCAATCAATTCCGTAGTCGGCACTTGGAACCATGTGTTTGAAGTCGTAGCCGACGACGAACATGTTTTTCCATTAACACTCGCCCAGCCTTTCGGCTCTTTCACTTCGATATTCGCCTTATTGTAGATTGGCATCCAGCTTGCCAGATTCGAATATTTTCCACCACAATTCACGCCTTTCATCGAAATGGTCATTTCCCATTCTTCAAAATCTGCGTTTGGCAATTCAAGCGCCGCTTCCGTTCTTATGCTCAGTTCCCTTGTCTCGTCGGCGGCCACAATCATTATTTCGTAATCGGTTTCAGGCATCAGCGTCGACACAGTGATTCTTCCTTCCTTTGCATCGCGGTCCTCTACGGCAGGATGCCAATTGCCCCCTGCTTCGCGCACAAGCACCGTCAAATAAGTCACCAAATCGGCAACATTCTCGCTCTCCACAATGATATCGGCTTGCGACGGCCAAATATTTTCAGAATTGCAAACAATTTCGAAATTGGGGACAATCCGATTGAGCGATACCACATTGGAATATCTCACGCCATCTTTATAACATATTCTAAAATCTAGTCGCTCAGCTCCTTGCGGGATAGCCACAATTGCGCGATATCGTCCAAAGTCTAATTCTTCTATTGCCTTCTCGGCTGCCGTGGTCCACTCTGCTTCTGTATTCTTTTTATATTGAAATGCCAAATTGCCGGTTGGATTCGAGCCATTATATTCAAACTCAAACGTTGCTTCATTGGCCGACATGGCGACAGCCGACGGCAAACCGAGCGCAATAGACACTGGACGGGAAACGATTTTCAACACCGCCGGAGCTTCCGACACTCTGCCGGCTGCATCTTTCGCTTGCACTATAATCGTATGCACCGCCTCTTCAAACCCTGCCGATGGCAAATGCGACACCAATTCCGAGAAATCCAACTTCACCGATTGCGACCCGGACTCGTTGCCTTCCGCTGCAATTCCTCCATTTGCCAATGCGGCAGCTGACATTCCGGCAATATCTGTCTCTTTTTGCCACGGATTGTCGGAATAAAATTCAGAAACTACGGTCAAATACAAATTCTTCAATCCTCCCGGCACTTCCACCTCGCACCCTGCGCCCTCTGCCACACGGTCCTCCTCAAATATCGTCAACACGCCGTCGGCATCAAATCCATACGGCCGAATCGAAGGAGCAGATGTGGAAAACAAAGCATCGTCGACGATCAACTCATACGGAGAAACCATTGTCGCTTCGTCATAGACAATGCTCAATTTTCGTTCCGTTGCATCGGCCGACACTCGAAATTCATAATGTTCGCCGGCTTTTGCATTTTCTATGGCAAACGGCCGCAACGCGACACTTCGACCCGTCGCGTCCGACAAAATAAGTTCTCCGCCTACTTGCCCGGGAACGACACATGCCACCTTGCTTTCATCTTTTGCCAAAGTCACATAAGTGCCTGATTCCGACTTTACTCTTATCGCCAAGTCCGACACGAAATCGGCAACACCGGCACAATCGATGGAAAAAAACGAATGAGCCAACGCGCAAACAAGCGCAACTTCTGTATGAGCCTCTTCCGTTACCGATTCACGGCTTTCTCCGTAAAATGCCGGAGCGACAAACCCTTCTGTCGCGACATCGCCGAAAGAGGAAGAAAACACATAATCGCCCACAGGCAATTTCTGTACGCCGGAAAGATATTCATCAAGCGATGTCCACTTTTTTGAATAACCCGTCGACTCATTGACAGCTTGCAATTCTACGCTATTCAAAGCCGGTGCCGCAAACTGCAACATCGACGCGCCGGCCACCGGCACAACCGTAGTGTCGACTGCCAACGTAATGTCCACATCGCCGTAACCGGTCGCGAGGCGGTTAGGCTCCGGTGCACAGCCGGCTAATATGCCGACTGAAACAATTGCCGAAATCAAATATTTCTGTATTCTATTTATCATTTTGATATATACAAAGTTAATGCAAACCGAGCGCAGAAGCGCCAAACCCGTTTGAGCGGTTATGCCGAGGTGCAGCTTAACTTATACAAAGTTAATGTTTTTTATCCGTCCACAATTACCGCATAGCCGCTTCAACCAAGAATTTCGCATTTTTGACTATTTTTTTTGTTCAATCCGCGCCTTTCCCTTACCTTAGCAGAAGAAACAAACCCCCTATTAACCATTAGAAACAAAGACATGAAGAAATTTCTAATCACATCAGCTTTGGCACTTTGCCTATGTTTGCCGCAGGGCTTCGCTGCCAACCCGAAACGAGAATTTCGTGGAGCATGGCTCCACACTGTCCATCAATCGCAATACGCGAAAATGACGCCGGCCGAAACGCAAAAATATTTGCGCGATCAGCTCGACAAGCTCCAAGCTGCCGGTTGCAACGCCATCCTGTTCCAAGTGCGCCCAAGCGCCGATGCGTTCTATCCCTCCGATCTCGAGCCATGGAGCCGCTTCCTTAGCGGAACAGCCGGAAAAGCGCCATCGCCCACATGGGATCCGCTTCAATTCATGATCGACGAGTCACATGCACGCGGCATGGAACTTCACGCTTGGCTCAACCCCTATCGCGTCACCACTTCCAAAAACGAAAAACTTCCGTCGAACCACATATACCATAAACATCCCGAACGCTTCGTCACGTACGACGGGAAACTCTATTTCGATCCCGGATTGCAAGAAAATCGTGAATTTATCGAAGCTGTCGTGAAAGATATCATCACCCGCTACGATGTCGATGCCATCCACATGGACGACTATTTCTACCCCTATCCCGTTGCAGGAATAGACTTCCCCGACGATGCTTCTTTCGCCAAATACGGCAACGGCATGTCGCGCGGCGATTGGCGACGCCACAATGTCGATTTGCTGATCGAGGGGTTGCACAATGTCATTGTCGACACAAAGCCGTGGGTAAGACTTGGCATCAGCCCGTTTGGCATTTGGCGCAATAAAGAAACCGATCCGCGCGGAAGCGACACAAAAGGCTTGCAAAACTACGACGCGCTCTATGCAGATGTGCTTCTTTGGACTGAAAAAGGATGGGTAGACTACATGCTTCCGCAACTTTATTGGGAATTGGAAAAGAAAATTGCCTCATCCGAAAAACTCGCCTACTGGTGGAACGACAACGCCAATGGGCGGCACATGTATATCGGACAAGATGTGAAAAAAACAATGGACATGCCCGACCTTCCGCCGTCGAAAAATCCCACGCAACTTGACCACAAAATTCGCCTCACGCGCGAACTGCCCAACATCCAAGGCAATTGCTGGTGGCCCGGCTATTCCGTCACGGCCAACTACAAAGGCGTAGCCGACTCTTTGGCTCGCAACCAGCAATCGACCATCGCATTGGTGCCAACTTATCCGTGGATCGACTCCACCATCCCCGACGAAGCGACCAACCTGCGTCGCGAAGGCAACAAGCTGACATGGACAGCGCCGGCAACGCCCGACGTCATGCAGCAAGCTCGCGCCTATGTGGTCTACCGCTTCAACAAGGGAGAAGCCGTCAATCTCGACAAACCGGAAGCTATCGAGGCCGTCACCTATGTACCGGAATTCACGTTGCCAAGCACTCCGAAAAGCGGTACAACCTATGTAGTCACCGTGCTCGACCGCGCCAACAACGAAAGCCCCAAAGGCATTTCCATCCACATCGAATAACGGGCAGACATATCCTTCCTGATACAAAGCGGGGATGCGCCGGTTGGCGCATCCCCGTTTGCTTTATCTTATAATCAAACTAATTCACATTCGGCAACTTCTCAATTAGCGACGGATGAATGAAAGCCGTAGCCACCGCAATGACGCCCGGGATGCTGACCACGATGCGGCGATCGCCTCTCACGCGCATAAACGTCCCCTCCAAACCGCAAAAAATTCCGCCCGTCACTCGTACACGATCACCCTTGTGCAATCCTATCTCTTGCGGATCCAAATAGACCAACTGTTCATCGTTTGTTCCGGAAACGGCTATGAAATTGCGCATCTGCCATTCGGGCACGACAAGCGGGACATTCTTTTCTGCATTCATCATGTAGCGGATGGGCAAACGCGTCGTCATTTTATAATTTTTCATTTCTTCGCGCGTCATGCGGATAAATATCAAATTGTGGACAGCCGGCTGCAACACGCGCACTCTACGATCGCCACGCATCACCACGCGATAAGCCATTGGCACAAAATTCTCCACGCCCAAAGAATCCAATTCGGCTTTCACCTTCATTTCCCGATTGTAGGTGACTCGAATCACATACCAGTTTTTCTCGATTTCAGGTTTATTGTCATCCATTCTAATTCCCCATTTACCGACAAAGATAGTGAAAGTTGAGTGCAAAAGAAAAAGAATTTATTCATTTTTCTTTTGCCGAAACGCATCCTGTCTTATCCAAAGATTCTGAAAGTTGAGTGCAAAACAAACAAGCTTGCTTGAATTTGTTTTGCCAAAACGCATCCTATCTTGCTAAAACGATACATTTATTTGCTTCGACATGCAACATGGCAATACCGACACAAAACGGCACACAAAAACCGTTGCCACTCCAAGCGACAACGGCCTATTTCGAACGCGCGAAGGCGTCAAAATCCTTACTTGCTTGCCATCGAATCAGAAACAGTCAAGCGCAAGCGGCCTTTTGCACGACGACGCGCAAGCACCTTGCGGCCATTGGCAGTCGACATTCTTAAACGGAAGCCGTGTTTGTTCACTCTCTTTCTGTTCGAAGGTTGGTATGTTCTTTTCATCGCAAATATGTTTTTTCGTTTCTATTCCACTTTTCGGACTGCAAAATTAACCACTATTTCTCAATTATCAAAACAATTCTGCCACATTTCAGCTATATTCACATAATTCGCTATCGTGCAATGAATTGAATCCGCCAATTAATAAAAAAATCCCCACACGCGAAGCCAAAGCATAGCCGCCATTCCTTCATATGCATTAAAAATTATTCGCAAATTCCATAGATTTTTCGTAAATCTGTATAAGGAATATAGCTATTTGAAATTAAATGAGTTAGAAGAATTACCTTGTTTTGGGGTAACGATTTGGCAACCGTCCCAATTGCTGTGGTCTGCGTTATATTACTTTTCAAGTAACTCTTTTCCTTTTGCAAATTTAGAAAAAAATAGAGATATGAGAAACTTATTTTAGCGCATTATTTCAGTTTGCTTATATAGTAAAAGACCATGAAAGGCAATTTAAAGCTCCTCCCCCTCTTTTAACTATAGATTGCATCTGCACCTGATAAATTCTACCATCATACTCTGGAAACAGTTTTTTTATATGTTTCAAAGCTTCTTCATCTGTAGAACGTCCTACACCTGGGACAATTATTACATTTTGAGTATGAATCATATTTATATAAGCCCAACTCATATTATGATAATCACTTAGCTCTAAATCGATGACTTTAAAGTATGATTCTAATCGACTTCTCATCTTAGCGGCAATATCATCAGGGTAAACTTTCAGATTCACTAGTACTTTATTACTGCCAACAGCATGTAAAATTCCATCTGTATGACCACAAACGTCACTTCTATCCCAAGGCAAAAATAAGAACTTATGATTTGGAAATAACTTTTCCATTAGAGAAACAAGATATTTTCTATCCATATCAGGGTTCTCAATAAATATTTTCTCCGTCATTATAACAACAGCGGTGTATCCTCTACCTTTTTTTATGCTTCCAAAGGTAAAGTTACCACCGTCTGCTACAATGGGAGAAACACATATTGAAGAACTTGGTAATATCGTTTTAGCCAGCTTAATGGAAGTTTCTGTTGATGTTTCATAATCGCGAAGTCCTTCCAGATAGTCAGGATGATATTTAAACTGAACAAAAGAATTACCATCTACTTGTACTGGCATATAATCTCTACACCAATAATCGGCTGTTCCTTTCAATACGCCGTAATGCACATCATGCTTTGACAATATTTCAGTCAATTCATTGTACACTTTCGGATAATATCTTTTCAGATTCTCCGAAAAAAACACATAGTCCATAGTTGATTTTAAGATTTTCATTGCTGATCTGCGTCAAGATTAGTAAAACGCCACATACGGTCAGTTGCTTCCCCTTTTATTTTTTTTACATTTATTCTGGCGGAAGACATAATACGAACTTTATTAAAATCTTCATTATCCATCCAGACAATAGACAACCCTTTCTCGAAAATTGAGGCATTACCAAACAAATCTTCCCATAAATATTGTGGCTTGAATTTATCTATTTCTCCTTCTTTCAATTTTTGAGAAGCCTTATTTGTAAAAGTCTTTTCATCATTATTAACCAAGGATTTATAAGTATACCCTCGAATAAGAAATGATGCACGATATTTTCCTTCACGCTCAAAAGTCATGTCAACACCAGACCTATTGGGACAAATCGCTCCTACCGGGAAATAGGGAACATCTCCTACATGGTACATTTGAGGTTCAATTATACTTTTATTCTCTTCATCATGAAAATAGAACTCAATATCAATTGGATATATCTCGTATTCTCCATTTACGACATAACGTCCATTAAATACAATTTGGGCAATGTCCTCAAATTGCTTTGTCAGTCCACTAACAGTATTAGCTGGAGCAAACCGTTCAAGAGCATTTTGTAATCTTTTTAAGTGATTCATTTAATTATTCCTTAAGTGTTCAACAATAATCCTATAATTTTCAATGCCGATGTTCTTCTCCGTAAGGGATTGATTAGCATAATTTTTACTAACCAGCAGTCTATTGTTATCATATAAATAATTCCATAGACCTTCTCCCATTAATGTTTTCCATTGGGCTTCGTGCCTCATCACAAGAAACTTTACTTCTTTTGCAGAGGTAGCCAAATAGAGCAACACCATTTTTGTAAATTTCTGAGATGGAAATAAATTCTTAATAGCTGGAGATACCAGCGAAGTGTAAGCAAAATACTGACATAAGGAAACATGATTAAAAATATTTTCCTTTTCCTGTTCTCCATATACGGCTGTTCCTAAAGGAAGTATTTTCTTTCTCCAATAATAGTCACCCAATATTCTTGTTGGCTCGTAATAGTCAAATTTAGTTCCTTCCATTGACAAAACCTTTCTTTTGTCCTCCATGATTTCTTCAGCCATCTGAGGTTTGAACATATTTGCAAGATTCTTATTCAGGTGCTCTACATATCCAGGATTCAAAGAAAGGATTACAAGTTTGGAATTAAGGATATTTCCACTCCATGGCTCAGGAGGAACACATAAAACCAACTGTCTAGTGGGGTTATCTTTTTGTTTTTCATTATACGCATACACGTATTCTTCATCACCAGGAAACACCAAATCATCCGCAAAATAAAGGTCATACCCAGATAACTTGGGCAATAATTCTTTCCAACGATTTAGATATAGAACATAGTCCTTGTTCATAACAGCCTTGCTTATTGATTCTTGGGCTGTCAATAAATAATTATGACATGATTGTTTTTCTTCTGAGGACTTTATATTAAAACGATTTATTATTGCGGTATAATCTAATGGAATACTTCTAAAGATTATAGTATATTCGTTAGAATTTACATCCGGATATTCGTTATAACGAAGTAAAATTTCTTCAACCAATAAATCTACAAGCTGCATTAAATCAATATCTTTCTGCTCTAAAAGGGTTTCCGTTAAAAGAGTTTCCGTTTCTCTCAAATAATCTATATAAGAAAACAACGAGCTCTTTATATTATCTTCATAACTTCGATATTGAACGTCTTTTGCATGTTCACTTATATCCTTCTTAATTTCTGTATATAAATTTATACCTCTTGTTACAGCAAAACCTAAATCACATAATTTATTTTCTATAGTCAAGTGACTGAACTCATCAGAACTTGAATCTATATATGCTCGTATACGATGAGGAAGAGTAATTATACCATCACCGTAAGGATAGAAGGCACTTTCATATATTTTTTGTTTCCCAATAAGATAGTTCATGTTATTTCTTTTATGTTTAAAGTAGACAAAATATAAATATCTCTAAGTAAAATCAATCTTTCAGATACAAAAGTAATATAAAGTCATAATAATCTGCCTAATAAATATGATTATTAAGGCTTTTCCTGAATTATAGTTTTTTACTCTGTTGTTCCTGTTTCGGTAATCCCAATGCTTTCATAAACTCGTATTTCTTGCGTCTGAACCAACTTACATGTGAAACGCCATCTATTTTGAGGTCAAATTTTCCATCTGAGGTTTCTATAAGTGAACAAACTGAGCCATCAGTCTTAAAGTGCTGTCGGAACTCTGTAGAATAGAGTTCGCCTTTAATGGTGACATCCTTGAACATGCACAGCTTTTTGATTAGCCCATCGCCAAAATTCAGAGTATCACGCAAAAACTTGATAGTAGGCATCAGCTTTTCCACATAAGGGAAGTAGCGTTTGACAAAATCCGTAAATTCCGACAATTTGCGGTATTGTCGTTCGTAAGCATTCTTCATTTCCTGTATCTGCTTGCTATGTTGTTTCTCTCGTTGTATGGCTTCTTCTTCAAGTTCCTGTATGCGTTTTTGCAAATCTTCATTTCTATGTTCAAACTCTTTCAACTTACCACCACCGAAAAGAGAACCGACCTTTGCCACGAATGCGGCTTTCGCTTCTGTCTTGGCTACTTCCAGTTTCTCCGACTTGACTTCCTGCCTTACCTCGTCAAGCTGTTGCTCTGCCTGCCGCTGTTCGGTCTGCAATTGCCGGACATTGGCTTCAAGCACTCCCGTCTGCCGTTTCAGGTCACGGTAGTATTGGGCAGTGGTGGGTGCTTGATGATTTGCGCCTTAATGTTATCAAGCGCAAGGTTCGTTTCCCTTGCCTCCACGCTTTTGCCTTTGGCACGGTTTCCCTTTGCGTCCAAAGCTCCTTTGAGCTGAACTGCGCCACTGTTCCGTTGATTGTAACCCGTCCCATGATGGGGACAATTCCGTTCTTCTCCTTGCTGCCGTTCGCAAAGAACAGCACGCGAAATGTGCTTCTTGTCATACTCGTTCTTTTTGGTTGCAAAGCTATAAATCAACGAGTTAAACCTTAACAAGCAAACCTACGCAGAGCGCGGCAAACAGAACGGTGACTGTTAAATCTGCACTTTCATCGGGTAACGAATAGGAAACCGTTCTTTTGCTTTAATCTGCTTTAAGACGGTTTTCAACTGTCTGTCCAACTTCTGCGTTTTTCTTCTAACTCCCTAATTATCAAATCCTGTTGCGTTAATCTGCTGCAATTCGGCGGATATTCCAGAGATTTTCTGTAAGTTTGCAGAAATTCAAGATACAGTGAACCGCTTTTTAGCCATATTAGCCTTATGCCTTGCCGCCACATGTCTGCCGGCAGAAGCGCAAAGCCGCTACGCATGGAAAGAAGCAACCACTGTCGCTGCACGGCTCGTCAACAAGCCGCAAAAAACAGGCGGCATCGAAGTCTACACGCGCCCGTCCACGCTCATCGTGAAAACGCCGGAACAAATAGACGTCGTAGTCATGTCGATTCTCGGGCAAACCATTTCGAAAGCAACCATATCGGCAGGAACTTACGAACTCCAAATCCTCACTTCCGGCATCTATATCGTGCGCGTCAGCGATTTCACCCTACGCGTTGCCATCTGACGGCAATTCGCCGACTTGATTGCCATCCTCCTGCGGTTGTTGTTCTTCCTCGTCGGGCAACACCACAAAACTACACAATTCGCCTTCGTTTTTCTCTAATTTCTCCTCAGAAAGGACAATCAAGTCGAGTTTGTTCTTATGATTATATACCAATCCCATTATTTATCCCAATTTTTCCTTTTTCATTCGCCTCAAAACAAGATGCACCAATTCGCCAATCCAAAACACGACCGACGAAGCGACGAAAAGAATAAGCCAATCCGTCGATGTCAACGGCACCACGTTGAACATTTCTCCGCCATAATTGACAATCAGCACTTGTCCTGCCAAAATTGTCAAAACCGTAAGGAAAAACACTTTGCTTTCGCGCATCCGGCTGAATCCGGAATAATTGCTTTCAAAAGTTTTGGCATTAAACAAATTCCAGAATTGCAAGAACACGAAGAACGTGAAAAACACCGTCAGATTGTAAGTGCCCATCGACGCTCCCTTTTCAAAATTGAAATAACCGGAAAAATACGTTGACAGCGAAAATTCCGACAGCGGCAAATTCGTATGCCGCAAATATTGCATCAAGCCAAACAGCACGAAAACAAACACCGCGCTCACTCCGATGATAAACCATTTCATTTGCTTATTGATAATGAAATCCGTCAACCGGCGCGGTTTGTTTTTCATGACCGCTTCATTCGGCGGCAACGATGCCAACGAAAGCGCCGCAAAAGAATCCATTATCAGATTGACCCAAAGCATCTGCGTGACTGTCAGCGGCGACTCTTGCCCCGTGAACGCGCCAATCAGCACAATCAAGCAGGCCACCAAATTCACCGTCAATTGGAACAAAATGAAACGTTGGATATTTTGATACAGCGAACGTCCCCACATCACGGCACGCGTGATGCTTGCAAACGAATTGTCCATAATCGTAATGTCGCTTGCTTCTTTCGCCACCGATGTGCCGTCGCCCATCGAAAGTCCGACTTGCGCGGCATTCAATGCCGGCGCATCGTTGGTTCCGTCGCCCGTCACGGCCACGACTTCATCCTGCTTTTGCAACAACGACACCAAGCGAGATTTGTCGGTAGGCCGAGCCCGCGACATGATTTTAATCGCTTCTGCCGCTTTTGCCGCTTCCGCATCGTCGAGAGCTGCGAAATCAGGACCGGTAATGATGTTTTTGTCCGTATCCGTCGCATCGTCCCACAATCCGATTTGGCGTCCGATTTCTTTTGCCGTTCCCGGCGTGTCGCCGGTCACGATTTTTATCTTGATCCCTGCGTCAATACATTCTTTCACGGCTGCCGGCACATCCGTCCTGACAGGATCGGAAATTGCAACTATGCCCATAAAAGTCAGATTGTCGGCATTGAGCGCGTCGCCATCGACCACCGTCTGTCCTTCTTTCAAAATCTGATAAGCAAAACCGAGCGTTCGCATCGCCTTCTGCTGGTATTCCAGCAATTGCGCTTTCAATCCTTCTTTTGTAGTGCCTGCTGCAAAATTGCAGCAACGGTCAATCACAATTTCCGGCGCACCTTTCACGTACACAATCCGGCTGCCTTTCTCCACGCTGCTGGCAACAACGGTTGCCATGAATTTGCGCATGGTCGAGAACGGCAATTGTTCTACCACCTGCGCGCCTTCACGCAATGGCAGATAGTCGATGCCTTGATCGTCAAGCCAAAGCAGCAACGCGCCTTCCGTCGGGTTGCCAAGCACCTTCGCGGCATCCCCGCCGCGATCGAGAAATGCAGTCGAATTGACCGACAATGCTTCAGCCAACAGCATCGATTCCGGTTCGCCTTGCTTCAATTTCTGTTCCGTCCCCAAACAGTCGAAATTAGTCTGATAGATACGCATTTGGTTCTGTGTCAGCGTGCCGGTTTTGTCCGTGCATATCACAGTGGTCGCGCCCATTGTCTCGCAAGCGTGCATTTTGCGCACAAGGTTGTTTGTCTCCAACATGCGGCGCATGCTCAATGCCAAACTCAACGTGACGCTCATCGGCAAACCTTCCGGCACCGACACCACAATCAAAGTGACAGCCAGCATGATTGTAGTCAGCAAATAATCCACGAAATGAACCGGAGAAAACTCCGCGCCATAGTCGAACATCAACAATCGTCCGACTACAATCAAAGTGCCTATGGCATAACTTGCGTAAGAAATCAGCCGTCCCAACCGTTCGAATTGAAGCGTCAACGGGGTTTTGACGCCGGTGTCGATTTGTGCCGCTTCATACACTTTCCCGTATTCCGTGGCGTCGCCCACTGCGTCCACACGCATCACGCCGTGGCCTTCCGTCACGGTTGTTCCGCGCAAAGCCATATTGGATGGATAGGTTGCATCTTTTTTAAATTCCGACTCTATATGCGTCTTTTTTATTACCGGTTCGCCTGTCAATGTGCTTTCGTTCACGCTCAACGACACGGTGTCGACAAGCGTGCCATCGGCCGGTATTTCGTCGCCGGTGCCGAGCACGACGATATCGCCCACGACAATATCTTTCCGCGCCACCTGCGTCACATTGCCGTCACGCACGACTGTCACAAGGACATCGTCGTTCACTTGATTCAGCATTTCAAACTTCTTGTTGGCATTCAGTTCGAGGACAAAGCCGATAACCGTCGCCAAAACTATCGCGACAAATATCCCGACCGGCTCGAGGAAAGCACTGGCCCCCTCTTGCAGGCCAAAAACTTCATACGCCGCAATGCCAACCGATAAACACAACGCCACCAAAAGTATTTTTATCAATGGTTCGTTGAATTTCTCTATAAATTGTTTCCAAATCGGAGTTTTTGCCGGAGGCGTCAATATATTCGCGCCGTGTTTGTGCCGGCTTTCCAACACTTCTTGACTTGTCAATCCTTTGGGATATTCTGCATTCATATATAAAATTATTATCGTTTTATTATTTTGTCATACCGCAAACGGCTGCCTCTGACATCTCTGTTGACAACACCTTGGTCGAAAGCCAAATGCCCATTGACATACGTTTGCCGAACCGTGTCGTGGAACGTGACGCCTTCAAACGGCGACCATCCGCATTTCGACAATATATTTTCCGTCCGCACCGTAAACGGCATATTGCGATCCACAACCACAACGTCGGCATAATAGCCTGCACGCAAAAAGCCTCGCTTCACGATTCCATAAAGCGTTGCCGGCGCATGGCACATCTTCTCCACCACCGTGTCCAAAGCGAACACATTCCTGCGCTCCAATTCAAGCATCGCTTGCAACGAATGTTGCACAAGCGGCCCGCCGGAAGCAGCTGTCAAGCAATTGCCTTGTTTCTCCGACAGCAAATGCGGCGCATGGTCGGTAGCCACAATATCGACATACCCGCTTGTCAACGCTGCTCGCAATGCCGCACGGTCCTCCCATGTTTTAACTGCGGGATTCCACTTTATCAAATTCCCATATTTCGCGTAATCGCCATCGGTAAACCACAAATGGTGAACGCACGCTTCCGCCGTGATGCGCTTCTGCTCCAACGGGATATTTTCAAACAATTCCAATTCCCTTGCAGTCGAGAGATGCAACACATGCAAATAAGTGCCATACTTATGCGCCATCTCCACTGCCCGGGCCGTCGATTTGTAGCACACTTCCGTGCTTCGTATCAACGGATGGTAGTTCACCGGCAAATTGTCGCCATATTTTTTCTGATAAAAATCTTTATTGCGGCGGATCAAAGCTTCGTCTTCCGAATGAATGGCAATGATGGCCGGCACATTCGAAAAAATCGCTTTCAACGTGTTGCGGTCATTGACAAGCATATTGCCCGTCGACGCGCCTAAAAACACTTTCACTCCAGGCGTATAACGATAGTCCACAGACAACAACGTGTTGATATTGTCGTTCGTCGCCCCGACAAAAAAGCCATAATTCGCCACCGAAACTTCCGATGCCCTGCGGTTTTTTGCCTCCAACGCTTCCAAAGAAACTGTGGGAGGTTTGGTGTTTGGCATATCCATAAACGACGTGACGCCACCGGCCACGGCAGCTGCCGATTCTGTTGCCAAATCGGCTTTCCACGTCAAGCCGGGATCGCGGAAATGCACCTGATCGTCGATCACGCCCGGCATAACCAATGCGCCATCGACATCGTTCCGCTCGTCACACTCCGAGAGAAGCGCGGCCGAAGGTTCTCCTTCCGCAACTGTTTCTATAAATTCGTCATTTATCACGATATAGCCACGAAAACATTTGCCCTCATTGGCGATATCGCCATTAAAAATGATTCGTTTCGTCATTTTTCGCGATTTGCCTTGTTATATTTTTTGAACCAACTCCGCAGCCGCAATTGCAGCACGCCAAACACTGCTTCACCAAAAATGCTCGAATTCATTTTGCTTGTTCCCAAAACCCTATTGACAAATACGATGGGAACCTCCTTTATCCGATATCCCATCTTATACGCTGTGAATTTCATTTCTATCTGAAAAGCATAGCCCTTAAACCGTATATTGTCCAAATCGATTGCTTCAAGCACTTCCCGCCGGTAGCATACGAAGCCTGCCGTTGTGTCGCGCACCTTCATGCCGGTAATCAGACGCACATACGCCGACGCATAATACGACATAATCACTCTGCCCATCGGCCAATTCACCACATTCACGCCCGTAATGTAACGCGACCCCACTGCCACGTCTGCATCTGCCATGCAGGCAGCCCGCAGTTCCACCAACTTTTCAGGCGGATGGGAAAAATCGGCATCCATTTCGATTACAAATCGATAATTCCTCTGCAAGCACCATTTGAAGCCTGCTATATATGCCGTGCCGAGGCCTTGCTTCCCACTCCGTTCCAGCAAATGCAAGCGATCGGGGAATCGGTGCTGCAACGACTTTACGATATTGGCAGTCCCGTCGGGCGAGCCATCGTCGACAATCAAAATATCAAACATTTGAGGCAATCCAAACACTGCCTCAATGATATTCTCTATATTTTCCCGTTCGTTATAAGTAGGAATAACGACAACGCTATCCGCTTGCCTACATTCCGCTGTCATATCGTTTCCCATAATGTTCATAATCGCTTACAAATGTAACGCAAATTTATGAAACTCCCCCGTATCATGATTTTTTTATTTGCGTGGCATGTCGTAATTTTGCATAACGAAAAAACAACGTCGGCATCCCCGACGCGCAAAACACGAAATTCATGGAAAAAAAATTCAAACGCACATTAGTCACCACGGCTTTGCCTTACGCCAACGGGCCTGTCCACATCGGCCACCTCGCAGGCGTATACGTGCCGGCCGACATTTATACGCGCTACCTTCGCTTGAAAGGCGAAGATGTTGTCATGATTGGAGGGTCCGACGAACACGGAGTGCCCATCACCATCAAAGCAAAAGCAGAGGGAGTAACGCCGCAGGACATTGTCGACCGCTATCATAAAATCATCAAAGAATCATTTGAAGAATTAGGCATCTCATTCGACATTTATTCGCGCACGACAAGCGAAATACACACAAAAACAGCAAGCGACTTTTTCCGCAAACTATACGACAAGGGCGAATTTGTCGAAAAAACATCCATGCAATACTACGACGAGGAAGCCCGTCAATTTCTCGCCGACCGCTATATCGTCGGCACTTGCCCGCACTGCGGAAACGATCGCGCCTATGGCGACCAATGCGAAGCTTGCGGCACATCGCTGAATGCCACGGATCTTATCAATCCGCATTCTGCCATTACCGGCAACAAACCGATTCTGAAAGAAACAAAACATTGGTATTTGCCGCTCGACAAATGGGAACCGGCATTAAGAAAATGGATTCTCGAAGAACATAAAGAATGGAAGCCGAACGTCTACGGGCAATGCAAATCTTGGCTTGACATGGGGTTGCAACCCCGCGCTGTAAGCCGCGATTTGGATTGGGGCGTGCCGGTGCCGGTCGACGGCGCGGATGGCAAAGTGCTTTACGTGTGGTTCGACGCGCCTATCGGCTATATTTCCAACACGAAAGAATTACTGCCCGACACATGGGAAAAATATTGGAAAAGCGAAGACACGCGCATCATCCATTTCATCGGGAAAGACAATATCGTGTTCCACTGCATTGTCTTTCCGGCCATGCTAATGGCAGAAGGTAGCTACCAGCTGCCCGAAAACGTGCCGGCCAACGAATTTCTGAACCTCGAAGGCGACAAAATATCCACCTCGCGCAATTGGGCCGTATGGCTTCACGAATATTTGCGGGAATTGCCCGGAAAACAAGACGTGTTGCGCTACGTGCTGACAGCCAATGCGCCTGAAACAAAAGACAACGACTTCACTTGGAAAGACTTCCAAGCACGCAACAACAATGAATTAGTCGCCATTTTAGGCAATTTCGTCAACCGCACGTTTGTCTTGACGCATAAATACTACGGCGGACACGTGCCGGCTCTCGGCTCGCTTACCGAATACGACACCGCAACTCTCGCCGAATTCAGCCAAGTAAAAGACAATCTTGAAAACTACATCGAGCATTTCCGTTTCCGCGACGCTTTGAAAGAAGCGATGAACCTTGCCCGCATCGGAAACAAGTATCTTGCCGACACAGAGCCGTGGAAAGCAGTCAAAGCCGATCCGCAACGCGTGGAAACAATCATGCACATTGCCGTCCAAATCACGGCCAACCTCGCCATCGCATTCGAACCGTTCCTGCCATTTATGTCACGGAAGCTCCGAGACATGCTAAAAATGCAAAAATGCGATTGGAACCAATTGGGCACAATCGACATAATTCCTGCCGGAATGCAGCTGGCTCCGGCCGAATTGTTGTTTGAGAAAATCGAGGATTCCGTCATCGACGCGCAAATCAAAAAACTGCACGACACAAAAGAAGCCAACAGAATCAAAAACTTCAAACCGGAACCGATTGCCGAGACAATCAATTTCGACGATTTCATGAAATTGGACATCCGTGTCGGGAAAGTGACTGCCTGCCAAAAAGTGCCGAAAGCCGACAAATTGCTTCGTCTCGACATCGACGACGGATTGGGCGGACGCACCATCGTTTCCGGCATCGCGAAATTCTATGCGCCCGACGATTTGATCGGGAAAGAAGTATGCTTCATTGCCAACCTCGAACCACGGAAATTGAAAGGAATCGAATCGCAAGGCATGATACTTTCGGCAGAAAATGCCGACGGCTCCATTGTCGTGATAGGCCCGCAAGGCGAAGTGGTTGCCGGTGCGAAAGTGAAATAAATCCCGACAATAAAAGGACAAAATTGAAACAAGGATGGGGCGCTCGCCCCATCCTTGTTTCGCTATTACTTGCTGCCTATGGACACGATGCCATCGCCCTCCGCTTCCTACAAGGCGACAACCAATCAAAAAACCTGCGCCACACAGACTTGCGATCGTTCTTGATGCTAACCTTGATAGAACCGTCTGTGTTGTCGAGAAAAATGATGCTGGCATTCATCACCACGGCAATTTCATTATCTACAATTTCTATGCCTTTTATACACGACAATCTGATTTGCTTGAACGGATTGCCATCGTCGAGCATTCCGATTTTCATGCAACAATTGTCGAATGAAACCTGAAACCGCGCGCATTTCTCGACGACTTCATCAAGCAAGCGTTGCGGCAAGCCGCCCTCAGCCCGCTTCGTGTGCTTATAAAGATATTTTATGGCTGTTTCATTAAACATAAGGCACCTTCTTTTTCACGCTTTTGCTTATATAATGAACAACTTGCGCATTTTGTTCAAAACTGCCTTCATTCTCGCAAAAAAATGCGCGGCAAGGCGTGTTGTTATAATTAGGCAAACACGCAATATTCTCCCCTGTTCACGCGCAAAGCGCGTTAATAGAGGAGAAAGTTTTTCCGCAGGAAAAACAGAGGGGTTCAGAAAGAATCAACGTTGCAACTTTTCTAAACTTGTAGAAACACCGCGCATTTAACCATTCTGAAAACGCATGTCACACAAACAAAATGCCGACTTGATAAACGACAAGCGCTATCGCCCAAGCCACCAGCGTATTATATACCAACGTGAACGCCCCGTATTTCCAACTTCCGGTTTCTTTCACGATAGCTGTCACCGTCGCGATACATGGCACATAGAGCAACACAAAAATCAAAAAACATGCCGCCACCAAAGGCGTAAAATCCGGCTGCCCCGTATGCGCATTCGGCGCGACAATGCGTTGCGCAAGCATTTCGTCGCTTGCGCCGGAATCGCCGCTGTAAAGCACCCCAAGCGTCGAAACGACTGTTTCTTTTGCTACCGTGCCGGATAGCAGCGCCACTGTCATTTTCCAATTGAATCCCAACGGCTCAAACACAGGCTCGACAAATTTGCCGATTTGCCCGAGATAAGAATTTTCCGTTGCCGACACTGCTTCCACGTTTTCCGATTCCACATTCAGGCCTTCCGCTGCCAATTCTGTCCGCGTCGATTCTATTTCCGCGCGGTCGGGACGCGGGAAATAGCTCAAAATCCACACGACAAGGCTCGCCACAAGAATCACGCCACCCATTTTCTTCAGATATTGCTGGCCTTTTGCCCACATGTGGCGCATCGTCGCCTTCATCGTAGGAATGCGATATGGAGGCAATTCCATGACAAAAGGCGTTTCGTCTTTTTTATAATGAAACCGGCGCAACATTTTTGCCGTGACAATGGCCACAAGCACCCCCAAAGCATACAAGCCGAGCAATGCCACGCTCGCATGTTCGGGGAAAAATATGCCCACCAGCAACAAATAAATGGGCAACCGCGCGCCACACGACATGAAAGGCTCTATCAATATCGTGATCAGCCGGCTCGTTTTGCTTTCTATCGTCCTTGTGGCGATAATCGCCGGCACGTTGCACCCGAAACCCATGACAAGGGGAATGAACGATTTGCCGTGCAGCCCTATCTTGTGCATGATCTTATCCATGATGAAGGCTGCGCGAGCCATGTAGCCGGAATCTTCCATGAAAGATATAAAGGCATACAAAATCAATATGTTGGGCAAGAACACAATCACGCCGCCCACGCCGCCAATCACGCCGTCGACAAGCATGTCTTTCACAGGCCCGTCGGGCATGTATGCGCTAATTAATTCCCCAAGCCAAGCCACGCCCGCTTCTATCCAATCCATCGGATATTGCCCGATTTCGAAAGTGGCCCAGAACATAAGCCACATGAAAAAAATAAAGATCGGGAAACCAAACAATTTGCTCGTCACGACCGAGTCGATCATTGCCGTTGTTTTCGCTTCCTCTTTATCCTCGGCATGGAGCGTTTCGCGCAGAGCGCCCGAAACAAAGCCATATTTCGAATTGGCAATCGTGGCAGCGATATCCTCCTGATGCAGCTCCTCTATTTTGGACACAAGCCCGTCGCGCAACGATTTGATTCGTTCGAAATTCGGAAGGTTGCGCAACAAGGATATCACCTCCTTGTCGTCCTCCATCAATTTAATCGCCAGATAGCGCGCAGAAAAATGCATGTCCAATTCGGCCTCGCTTTTCAGCGCCGTCTGTATCTGCCGAACTGCATCTTCTATATCTTTGCCAAACCCGATATGCACATGGCGCACCACCTCGTTGCGCCCTTCATACACTTCAATGACGGTATCGAAAAGTTTGTCGACGCCGCGCCCGCTTTTGGAAACGGTCGGAATCATCGGCACGCCAATCATGCGAGCCAACGCATCATGATCGAACTCCACTTTGCTGCGCTCCAACTCGTCGTACATGTTCAACGCAATGACCATGCTCCGGTCCATGTCGATCAGTTCCGTAGTCAAATACAAATTTCGTTCAAGATTCGACGCATCGACCACGTTTATAATCACATCGGGCACTTCATCGTGCAAATAACGGCGCACGTACAATTCTTCCGGCGAATAGGCCGACAAGGAATATGTGCCCGGAAGATCGACAATGTTGAATTTATATCCTTTGTATTCCATGTGGCCGGTCTTTGCATCGACCGTCACGCCACTGTAATTCCCCACATGTTCTTTCGCGCCGGATGCACAGTTGAAAAGAGACGTTTTCCCGCAATTGGGATTCCCGATAAGCGCCACATTGATCAACCGCCGTTCCGCATCGAACGTGTTGAGAAAGCCGCCGTCGTCCTCTCTGACCACCGCCACATCTTCCGTCGGGACTTGCTCCGTTTGCCCTTCCCGAACCACTTCTATCAAGCCCGCTTCCGCACGGCGGAGCGAAAGCTCGTAGTCCATAATCCTGTATTTTATCGGGTCGCGCAATGGAGCATTTTGTTCCACCAAAATCTTTTTTCCTCTCACAAACCCCATCTCCATCATGCGCTTCCGAAATGAGCCATGCCCTAATATCTTGACAATCACACCGGTTTCTCCGGTTTTCAAATCTAATAGCCTCATATATGTCGTTGTTCCGATAATTCTCGATGCAAAGATGGGGAGAGTAGCGGTTTTATGAAAATTATACGACCACTTTATTCATAATCAGTCCAAATAATAACAAAATTTAACACATCACCCGACGCATTCGCGCAAACCGCATTTGCCGACAGGAGCGTATCCGACTGCCCATGTTTTGCGCATTTTTAGCGCGGAAAGCCTCATTGATCGTCGACCCGCAAGGCATTTAGCGTTTCCATAACCGTATATGACACAACCACTTATTAAATCACGCATTAAAAGAACATATAAATTTGCCGCATTGGCTTGCGCAATTCATTTTTTGAACATATCTTTGCACTCGCAAATGGCGGGATAGCTCAGTTGGTTAGAGCGTCGGATTCATAACCCGGAGGTCTCGAGTTCAATTCTCGATCCCGCTACGAGGAAGCTCCTTTGAGCTTCCTTTTTTATTGCAGATACAGAAGATGCTCGACACACAAAAGTTCCCTGCTTGTCGCCTTTCCTGCGAGATAGAAAGTAGAAAAGATTGTGAAGCAGCAATGTTGATTCTTGCCGAACCCCTCCGCCTGCGGCACCTCCCCTATCCGCGCTCTGCACGGCAGAGGAGGACATTGCTATGCCGCGTCAACCGCAAAACGATAAAAAATCATGTCTTCTAAACTCTCATCCCTCAAACATAGTCCGCTACCGGCAATGTCTTCCCCTGTGTCGCGCATCAGCGCGATATAGGGGAAGTGGCGAGCCTGCGAGCCGAAGGGGTTGACCGTCAG
>OIXG01000710.1_pt1 | contig 38211 bp, 40 predicted proteins | sample 1587731 | NCBI WGS metagenome assembly OIXG01 (sample SAMEA3888908, study PRJEB22519) | human gut metagenome | biome: human gut; feature: human-associated habitat; material: faeces | place: Denmark | collected 2010 | reverse complement strand
AATACCGACCTCCAATCGTTAGATTTTTAGGTCTAACTTTTGGGGGTCGGTACAGTTTGGCAGCTTCTTTTTTACGCGAGTAGCGAGAAAAATCGCATGCTTGCGTGCAGATTTGGCGAGCATCGCGATAACTCGAGAAACTCGCAAAGCGTGTTTCTCGTAGTTGCAAGTGGCTTAAAAATGATTTAATCGTCTTCACCATTCATCCAGCTATCGAATTTTTCTAATACTTTATCATAGGTCTGCTGGGAAATATCAGGAAGCTTTCCACCCCAGGCTTTGGTAGCCTGATCGAAGCCCTTTTTAAAAGCATCTGCTAATTCCTGGGCTTTGGACTTATCATTACCGGATAATGCTTTTGCAAAATCTAAAATACGGTCAGAGGTCTGGTTTACACCCCAGTATCCGTCTTCTGCAATATCAGCCTGTGCCTGAGCCTTTACATCAGCAGAAACGGTGAAGTTACCGCCTGCAAGGAAAGACCACATATCATCGGCTTTGCCAATGGCTGCGCCCTGTTTGCTCATCATCTGTTCTACAATTCCGCGAAGCTGTGAAATACGGCTGTCAGAATCAGCTTTCATCTTTGCAATGAGAGCAGAGTTCTGTGTCTTTTGGGAAGAACTGCTCTTGTCACTGGAGCCTTTTTCATAGATAACACCGGTAGAGGTGTCATTCTTCGAAGATTCGGTCTTCTTAGAAGAAACTTTGGAATCTGTGGCAACAGTGGATGCAGCAGATACATAATTGTTAATAGAATTAATTGCCATAATCTTAACCCTCCTTGGTCAAATGCTTACTAAGTATCCATTCTTAGTCTTATTCATATATTTTATCGGTAAGAATGGGACAAAATATAAGAGGAAGAATTGACCTTTTTTAGAAAAAATGATAACATAAATTTGTATCATGTATACAAAATACAGGAGAAAAACAATGGACGAACTTGCAGTAAAAGCACTGGCAAAAATAAATCTTGGATTGGACGTATTACGTCGGAGAGAAGATGGGTATCATGAAGTAAAGATGGTTATGCAGACCATTCATTTATATGACCAGCTTCATCTTAAGAAAATAGAGTCTGGCATACATTTAGAGACAAATCTTGGATTTCTTCCGGTAGATGAAAGTAATCTGGCTTACCGGGCAGCGAGACTTATGAAAGAAAAATATCAGATTGAAGAAGGCATTGATATCCGGCTGAATAAGCGGATTCCTGTTGCTGCCGGGATGGCAGGTGGAAGCACGGATGCCGCAGGTGTGCTTTATGGAATCAATGAATTATTCAATCTTGGAATAAAGCGGAAAGAACTGATGGAGCTGGGCGTTCAGATTGGGGCTGACGTACCGTATTGCATCATGCGTGGTACAGCTTTGGCAGAAGGCATTGGAGAAAAATTAACTTCACTGCCACCGATGGTGAAGTGTCCGGTAGTGATTGCCAAACCGCAGGTCAGTGTATCTACTAAATATGTCTATGAGAATCTGAAGCTGGATGAGCATACACAGCATCCTGACATTGATGCCTTAATACAGAATATCCGCACAAAGGATTTGCCGGCAATTGCAGGTAGTATGGGAAATCTTTTAGAAACGGTTACTGCAAAAAAGTATCCGGAGATAGAGAAGATAAAAGAACTGATGCGGGAAAATGGTGCATTGAATGCCATGATGAGTGGAAGTGGCCCGACAGTATTTGGACTTTTTGATGAACTGGAAACGGCAAAAATGGCAGCAGCGATTGTACGTCAGAGCGGGCTCGCAAGGCAGGTCTTTGTAACAGATATTTATAATAATAGAAGATAAGAACATGCTCTTTATAAAAAAGGGTTGGAGGGTTAATATATGACAGATAATCTGGAATTAAATATGAATGCATATCTTCCTTTGCGAGATGTTGTATTTAATACACTTCGTGAGGCAATATTAAAAGGAGAATTAAAACCGGGTGAAAGACTGATGGAGCTGCAGCTGGCATCTAAGCTTGGAGTCAGCCGGACTCCGATTCGTGAGGCCATCCGGATGTTAGAGCAGGAGGGGCTTGCTGTAACCGTACCGAGAAGAGGAGCCGAGGTTGCCCGCATGACAGAAAAGGACATGGAAGATGTGTTACAGATCCGGGCAGCTTTAGATGAACTGGCAGTGCAGCTTGCAACAGAACAGATTACAGATGAACAGTTTGATGCATTAGAACAGGCAAGACAGAATTTTGAAAATTCTTTAAAAAGTGATGATGTAAAAGAAATTGCACAGGCAGATGTAGCATTTCATGATGCAATTTATAATGCTACCGGAAATGCAAAACTGGTATCCATGCTGAACAATCTGCGGGAGCAGATGTATCGTTACCGTGTAGAATATTTAAAGGACGAGACGATTTATCCGAGATTATTAAAGGAACATAAGGATATTGCAGAGAGTCTTCGCAGGAAGGACAAGTCTCGTGCTTCAGAAACCATGCGGGAGCATGTGAAGAATCAGGCAGAAGCAGTCAAAGATATGATCCGTCAGCAGGAACAAGACCAATAGCATAAAGAAACAGGAATAAAAAAGCAAAATACGGAAACACTAAGGACAGACCGCACAGGGTCTGTCCTTTTTGCATATGCACAGGTGACTGGAAAATCGCATGCTTATATGCAGAGCTGGCGGACATCCGATACTATAAAAATTATGCCAAGGAGTTGATTTATGCAGCAGAAAGAAGAGAAAATCGCAGGGCACACTGCAAAGCATATCGCAGGACACACCGCAGAACATACAACAGAACGTAATGCAGAATACAATGATGAAATTACAACCAGTTTGCAGGAAAATGCTGCACGTTTTCAGAAGATATTTTCCGGGTGTGCGGATATTAAAATGCGAAACATGAAGATTGGACAGAAGCAGCAGATTGCGTGTATGGCAGCATACATAGAGGTAACCGGTGGTGGAGCAATTTTTGAGAAATCTCTCGTTGGCAGGCTTTTAAACGAATTGTGTCATTATAATGAAAAAGAAGTCTATGAGCGGCTGTCGCAGAATGCCCTTGGCTTATCGGATGTTACGCCCTTTGATACTTTTTCGGATGCAGCAGCAGGTCTTTTGACCGGAGATACCATTCTATTTATAGATGGCTATGATAAAGCGCTAAAGATTCCAGATAAGGGATACCCTTCTATGGGAATTTCAGAAGTAAATTCAGAAAAGGTAATCCGGGGCTCTAATGAAGGATTTACCGAGTCCGTAAAAGCGAATACGGCATTAGTACGTAAAAGGATTCGTTCTCCGAAAGTAAAGGTAAAAGAGAAAAAGATAGGGCTGCGCAGTAAGACCAATGTGGATTTGATGTATATGGAGGATTTGATTTATCCCGGAGTTTTAGAGGAGGTAGAAAAGCGGCTTGACGGATTTGAAATTGACGGAGTCTTAGACAGTGGAATCATTGAACAGCTTACAGAAGAAAAATGGTATTCTCCATTTCCGCAGTTTCAGACCACACAGCGGCCGGACCGGGCAGCTATGGCAATTTTAGAGGGAAGGGTAGTGCTGATTGCGGATAATTCACCAATTGCACTGATTCTGCCGACGGATTATAACTCCTTCATACAGACCAGTGATGACTATTACAACCGCTGGGAAATTGCATCATTGGGAAGAATTTTACGTTTTCTGGCTTCTTTTTTTGCCATGACATTACCGGGACTGTATCTTGCGGTCTGTAATTTTCATACACAGATACTGCCGACGAAATTGCTGTTATCCTTTGCTGCAGCAAGACAAGGAGTGCCGTTTCCCGGAGTGGTAGAGGTGCTTTTGATGGAGTTATCCTTTGAACTGTTGCGGGAAGCAGGCGTACGCCTTCCGGGAGCTATGGGGAATACCATAGGAATTGTCGGTGGGCTGATTATTGGACAGGCGGCAGTGGAAGCAAATCTGGTCAGTCCTATCGTGGTAATTGTGGTGGCATTTACAGCACTGTGTTCCTTTGCGGTACCCAATGAAGAATTTGCAACAGCATTTCGCATCTTGAAATTTTTCTTTATTGCCATGTGTGCGTGGCTGGGCTTTTTCGGCTTTTTGATGGCTTTACTTGCGGTACTCATTCATCTGTCGCATCTAAAGAGTTTTGGCATTCCATATCTGATGCCCTTTGTAGGCGCAGATGTAACGGATTATCAGGATGAGCGGGACAGTCTGCTGCGTCTGCCATTATATCAATTGCGGCACAGACCGGTTTTTGCGAGACGCCACAATCGTCTGCGGCTTAGGAGGAAAAAGTAATTATGTTTTCAGAAAATCAGAAAATATCAGAGAGGCAGATGGCAAGGCTCCTGATTTTTGATATGTGCGGAATCAGTACGTTGCTGCTTCCCGGACTGTTAGGAAAAATGCTTGGGACAGACGGCGTATTTGCCATATTGCTGGGAGCAGTGCCGGTGTATCTATTTACCTTTCTTCCGGAGCTGCTACAGGAAAAGCGGAAAAACAGTAATACCAGAAATGGCAGTAATACCAGCAATATCAGCAATATCAGTAATATCGGGAAAAGTTATCCGGAGATTTTAAAGAAGCAAGGAAATGGTTTTATTCGCATTTTTGTACTGGTAGTCTATACAGTCGAGGGGATTCTGCTGGCGGGCTATGGCTTATTTCTTTTAAGTGACCTGATGGTGAGTGAATTGTTAAAGGATAGTTCATTTGTGCTGGCAGCAGTTTTACTAATGCTTTTATGTGGCTATGGAATCTGGCAGGGCATCGAAGGGCGTGCCCGGGTGTATGAAATCCTGTTCTGGTTTATATTCCTTCCACTTATTTTAATGCTGCTTCTGGCAACAAAGGATGTCAATACGATTTACTGGACTCCGGTAATGGTACATTCCTGGGGAAACTTTGTTAAAGGGACAGCGGCAGTTGTGCTTCTGTATGGCACAATGGCATTTGTTTTGTTTTTACAGCCCTATCTTGCAGAAAATGTCCGTGTAGGACGAACATGCCGGAAAAGCCTTTGTGTTACAGTGATTTTTAATGCTGCAATCTATCTGATTACGCTTGGCATCTTTGGCAGTGGCATGCTGCCGAAAATGAAATATCCGGCAATTACATTAATGAGCATGATAAAACTTCCAGGCGGTTTCTTCGAACGGCAGGATGCCTTTATGGTAGCAATCTGGTTCTTTACAATTTACGCATTTATCAATACCGGAATGTTTTATGCCTCGGATTTGCTGAAAGCTGTATGGCAAAAGGAAGGGCACCAAAAAGCGGATGGGAAAAATGAAGCGATTCAGGGAAAAGCCGATGCGAAAAGTATAGAAAAATTGATAATACCAATTGTAATGGTTCTTACATTTGCAGTCACATTACTTTTTTACCGGCTACCGGAGTGGAAAATAATGTTTATATGGATTCAGGCAATTGCATTTCTTCCGTTGACGGTAATTCTTCCGCTGTGCATTGGAGAGATAAGGAAATGCCGGGAAAAGGGATAGTGAAAAGGGATAGTGAAAAAGGATAGCGGAAAAAATGGTGGAAAGGAGCAGCAGTATGAAAAATAGAATCGTGACAATTGTTTCCATGATATTTTTGGCAGTCTTATGCCTTGGCGGCTGTGGAAATACAGAGTTGGAAGAACGGAATTTTCCATTGGCAGCAGCGGTGACTTTGACAAAGGAGAACTATCAGATGGCATTTGGCTTTGAGCAGCTTAAGGATGTGGCAGATGAGAAAAGCGAAAAAGAGAATACATCGGTACTTCTGGCGGAAGGAAAAGACTGCATGGAGCTGTTTTTACATGCAGATGGGGAAAATCCTGGAGAGATGGATTATAACCATTTAAAGGCATTGATTCTAAACCGGTCGCTTTTAGAGGATGAAAAGCGGCTGGGGGCATTTCTTGGGTATCTGGAAGAAGAAAATCTTTTTTCGAGGAATACGCTACTTTTTGTTACGGAGGATGAACCGGATCAGGTGATGGAGATGGATACAGTTTTAAAAGAGCCGGTAGGAACTTATCTGAATGAAAGAATTGCCTCGGATGAACGTTTTAAGGACAGTGAGGCAGTTACCCTGGGCAGCCTGTTCCGGATATGGGAAAATGAGAACGAAAATCTGTGGATTCCCTATATTAACTGTGCAGAAGATAAAATGATACTGGAAAAATATTATCTGATGCAGGGCAGGATGGCAGCAGGCAAAGTGGACCGGGAAACGGGAGAACTGGCTTTGCTCTCAGAGCAGAAGATGAAAAGCTACAGCATTTCACTTGAAGATGCAGAAAGTGTAACACTTAGTAATTTATGCTGCAGCTATGCTTTTACGGAGCAGAATGGCCAGGTGACGGAAACCGTTACAATAAAGGCGGATGGAAAGTATCAGGGCAACAGGGAACTGCTGCAGAAAACAAAGCACAGGGATGAAAAATTGGAAGACCTTCATACAGACAGTCAGGATGAAAATGCACTGCTGGAAGTGGAAGCAGAAATAGAGCAGACTTTGGAAGAAAAGATGGATGCCATGACAGAAAAATTGCAACAGAATCAGAATGCAGATGGAACAAACAGTTATTATAAATTAGGGGCATATGCAAGGGATATTTATTTGCAGTTTCAGAAGGATTGGAGCGGTTACCGGAAAAACCTGACAGTGGAATATCATTGGGATGTCACGCTGGTGACATCTCCGTAGGATGCTGGACACCCGGTTACACTGGTAACATTGGAAACATCTTTGTAAGATGTCTGGTTCTGGTGATGCGGATGGCAGCCGATTATTTCTTAAGTTAATTTATTAATTTGACTTAGATTGGGCAAAAACAGAAAGATTACATTACTTTTTGCCCAAAATGAGTTGCAGAAGGAAGCATAGTCTTTGTTATTTACTTCTGATTGGGTAAAAAGACTTCATTTTTCTAGAATCTTACCCAAACCGAGAGAACTTCGGAGATAACAGCAGAGGAGATTGGGCAAAAAAGAGTCATTTTTCTTAAATTATACCCAAATCAACTTCACCAGAGACTTTTGAGAGAAAAGTCGCAAACTCAACCGTGTCCCTAAAAAGAAAAGTTACAAGCTCAGCCGCATCCCACCAAGAAAAATTTACAACCCCACCACATTTCTACATAAAATTTTCTCCCCCAAAAAGTTATCAAAATGTATAGAAAAAATTTTTTCGGTTATATTCCAGATAGAAAGTCAGAATGGTATGGCTAAAGAAAGCGTAGCAAGGAAAAGAAGAAACAAGAAATCAGAAACATGAAAAGGAGTTTTAAGATGAAAGAATATAACCGAAAAAAATTGTATTTAAAAAGAGCGTTGTTCTATGGCATGCTGTTATTACTGTTGGTATTTACGGTGGACAGTGCGAAAAAGGCTTATGAGGGGCGAAGAATGCAGGAGGACATTGCAGAAAAGATTCTGCGTTTCCATGTCAGGGCAAACAGTGATGGGGAAGCAGATCAGGCACTGAAGCTTAAGGTGCGGGATGCTGTTGGAAAAGAAATGGGAGAACTTTTGCAGGATGCTAAGACAGCCGAAGAAAGCAGCCGGATTGCAAGAGAACACTTCCCGGAAATTATACATATTGCAAAAGAAGTCATCCGGCAGGAGGGCTATGATTATCCGGTAGAGGTGAAATTATCTTCCGTGGAGTTCCCGGTAAAGACCTATGGCAGTTATACGTTCCCGGCGGGAACTTATCAGGCACTGGAAGTGATTATCGGAGCAGGCATGGGACATAACTGGTGGTGTGTCATGTATCCGAATATGTGCTTTGAAGGAAGTGTCTATGAGGTTGTGGATGGTAAATCAGAAAAGGTATTGAAGGATACCTTGAGTGAGACGGAATATCAGTCTCTGATGGAAGAGAAGAATTATAAGATTTCATGGAAATGGCTGGATTTCTGGGATAAATAGTGCTATACTGACCTGGATTTCTATAGAAGGAGCGGATTAGATGACAAAAGATGTAATTGTATCAATCAGCGGATTACAGATGCCGGCAGAAGGAGAAGCAGAGCCGGTTGAAGTGATTACAGTAGGGGATTATTACCAGAAAAACGGAAAACATTATGTGCTGTATGAAGAAGTAAATGAAGGTTTTGAAGGAAGCACAAAGAATATAATCAAGATGCAGGAAAACTGTATTGATATTACAAAAAAAGGAGTTTCCAATGTACACATGGTCTTTGAAAAGAACCGGAAAAATATGTCTTATTATGGAACGCCATTTGGAAATCTTCTGGTTGGAATTGATGCAAAGGATATTAAAGTGGAAGAGACAGAACATTGTATTGATGTGCAGATAGATTATGCATTGGAGGTAAACTATGAGCATCTGGCAGACTGTACCATTAAGATGAAGATTGCATCAAAAGAAAAAGGCGGATTCAGTCTTGCGTAGCTGGATGTATAAAAATAGAGCTGGGTGAAAACCCAGCTCTATTTTTATTTTATTTACCAGCTTTTTCTTTTAATTTTGCCATAAAGCCTTTTTTCTTTTTGGCAGGCACTTCGATAGGACCACGCATTCCTTTTACTGCGGTAATGTAAAGCCCGCTGACAGTAGCTTTTACTTCCTTCTTAACCGGAACGGAATCAAAAATCTGTCCGTCACAGATTAAAGTCATAACCTTTGGACCAACCTTTGCTTTGACGATTGGAAGTTTGGAACGGCGGAGCATTTTCGGAGTCTGGGCAATGACATTTGCCGGAAGACCGGAATCTTTAAGCCGCATCTTCTTCTTATCGATAATCAGCATGGAAATGGTCTGTGCTGCTGCTGCAATCTGGGCATCCTGTTCTTCTTTCTTTTTCTGAGCTCGTTTGCCCACAAAATAAAGAACAATCAGGGCAATAATCATAATAATCAGTATTGTTAATAATACAATCGCAAATTTTGGCACGATGAAAACCTCCTTAAGTAAAATCCAAATATGATTGTATCATTGATTGGCAGGATTGACAACCTGCAAATGCGAAAAATTCTATGAAATGCTTTTATTTTCGGTGAAAATGTGGTATCTTTAGAAAGTATGACTGACTGGAAAAATCCAGCCTTTGAATGAAAGACAGAAGGGAAATAAATATGAAGAAGAAAATAGTAGCAGTATTGTTATGCCTGACACTGGCATTTTCAGTAACTGGCTGTGGAAAAGACAAGAAAAGTGAATCGGTAGAGAATACAGAGAGCACAGAAGTGGTATCCAGTGCGGCAATTGATTTTGACCCGCTTGATTATGTGGAACTGGGCGATTATATGGGATTGTCAGTAGCTTTGACAGACGATTATTCTGTAAGTGATGATGATGTGAAGACTTTTATTGAGAATAGCGTAATTACCAACTATCCATACTATGTAGATACGGATAAAACAGTGGTAGAGGATGGAGATGCTGTAAATATCGATTATGAAGGATTAAAAGATGGTGTGGCATTCAGCGGTGGAACTGCAACAGATACGGTCTTAGAGATTGGAAGCAATACGTTTATTGACGGCTTCGAAGAAGGACTGATCGGTGCAAAAGTAGGGGATAAAGTAACCTTGAATCTTACATTCCCGGAAAGCTATAAAAATACAGACCTGGCAGGACAGGCGGTTGTGTTTAATGTAACCATCAATAAAATTGTTGAGAAACAGGATATTACTTATGACAATATGACAGATGAATATGTGGCATATGTCAATGCTAAGGCCAGCCTTGGCTATGATACGGTAGATGAGATGAAGGCAGATGCACGCAATTATCTGGAATCTTCTAAGGAATCCTCCAAGAAATCTGCAATCCGTTCTGCAGTAATGGACAAGTTAGGAGAGGTATGTACCGTAAAGGAAATTCCGGATGGACTTCTGGATGCCCGTATGGAAGAGGTAATGGCACAGTATGAATCCTATTACTGCAGCGATGGAAGCAGCCTTAAGGATTATGTGGAAAATACAGCAAATCAGGATTATGATGAATTTGTAAGCAATGTAACTGACGAAGTGACATCAGATCTTAAGACACAGATGATTTTAGAGGCAATTGCAGAAAAGGAAGGCATTGAGTTTGACCAGGATGGCTTTGACAGCTACGTTGGAAATCTTATGAGCAATTACAGCTACAGCGATGAATCCACATTATACAAATCATATGGATTAAGCGCAGACAGTGGAAAAGAATATTTAAAGAAAGTATATGTATGCAATCTGGCACTGCAGAAAGTAGTTGACAGTGCAACTGTTGAAGATGAGGCAGGAACAGAAAATGTTACAGATACTGAATTAAATACAGAAAACTAAAAAGGATTAGAAAATTTTTTATCTAAGGGGGATAGAAAAATGGAACTTGTTGACATCAGAGATTTATTTCACCATCAGGAAGATTATGTAGGTAAGAAAATTACCGTCGGAGGCTGGGTAAGAAGTAACCGTAATTCTAAAAACTTCGGATTTATCGTAGTAAATGACGGAACTTTTTTTGAACCACTGCAGGTAGTATATGCAGACGGACTGGAGAATTTTCAGGAGCTTACCAAAATTAATGTGGGCGCAGCTATTGTTGTTACCGGAGTGCTGGAAGCTACACCGGAAGCAAAGCAGCCATTTGAAATTCAGGCAGAGGAAATCATAATTGAAGGCGCATCTGCACCGGATTATCCGTTACAGAAGAAACGCCACAGCTTCGAATATTTAAGAACCATTTCACATTTAAGACCACGTACCAATACCTTTGAGGCAGTATTCCGTGTGCGTTCCCTGATTGCATATGCAATTCATAAGTTCTTCCAGGAGAGGGACTTTGTCTATGTACACACTCCGCTGATTACCGGAAGTGACTGTGAGGGTGCCGGGGAAATGTTCCAGGTTACTACCATGGACTTAAATAACATTCCACACAAGGAAGACGGAAGCATTGATTATACACAGGATTTCTTTGGAAAACCAACCAATCTTACCGTAAGTGGACAGTTAAACGGAGAGACCTTTGCACTGGCGTTCAAAAATATTTATACCTTTGGACCAACCTTCAGGGCGGAAAATTCCAATACTACAAGACATGCTGCAGAGTTCTGGATGATTGAGCCCGAAATCGCATTTGCAGATCTGGAAGATGACATGGTACTGGCGGAGAGTATGCTGAAATATATTATTTCCTATGTTATGGAACATGCACCGGAAGAAATGCAGTTCTTTAATTCCTTCGTAGACAAGGGACTGATTGAGCGGCTGAATAATGTATTACATTCCGATTTCGCAAGAGTGACTTATACAGAAGCCATTGAACTTTTGGAGAAGAATAATGATAAATTTGATTACAAGGTATCCTGGGGCTGCGACCTTCAGACCGAGCATGAGCGTTTCTTAACCGAGCAGGTTTTCAAGAGACCGGTATTCGTAACAGATTATCCAAAGGAAATCAAAGCCTTCTATATGAAACTCAATGAAGATGGCAAGACAGTTGCAGCCGTTGACTGTCTGGTGCCAGGAATCGGAGAAATTATCGGAGGAAGCCAGAGAGAGGATGACTACGATAAATTATTAGAAAGAATCCATGAACTTGGATTAAAAGAGGAAGATTACAGCTTCTATCTTGATTTACGTAAATATGGTTCTGCAAGACATGCAGGCTTCGGACTTGGATTTGAAAGATGCGTTATGTATCTTACCGGTATGGCAAACATCCGTGATGTCATTCCGTTCCCAAGAACCGTTAATACCTGTGAATTGTAAGAGCAGCAGGTTATAAAAGAAGTATATAGAAGAAGGGCGTATGAAAAAACTTTCGTTTTTTCATACGCCCTTCTTTTGAATCATGGATTGATTTTATATAAGATAAATAAAGGGAGGTATTTTGCTTAACCCATAATTACTTCAACAGTAACTTCTTTCTTAGACGGATCAAATGGAATCATATTGCCATCAGCAATAGCACCATCTACTGTAAGAACCTTGACACCTTTCTGTACACCATTTGGATTCTTTACCTGGATGTGATAAGTTACACCACGGAAATCACGTTTTGCGGTAAAACCGGATAAAGTAGATGGAATACATGGATCAATTACAAGACCATCATAATCCGGACGGATACCTAAGATATACTGGGATACATCAAGGAAAGTCCATGCAGCAGTACCGGTAAGCCAGCTGTTCTTTGCTTCACCGAAGTTTGGCGCATCTTTTCCGGCAATCATCTGAGAGTACACATATGGCTCAGTGCGGTGGATTTCGCTGATATCTTCGATATAAGCAGGACAGGTTCTGGTGTATACCTGCCATGCACGGTCGCCACGTCCAACGACTGTTTCCGCAATGGAAATCCATGGATTGTTGTGACAGAAGATACCTGCATTTTCTTTGTATCCAGGTGGATAGGAAGAAATTTCACCGAGCTCTACATGGTATTTGTGATAAGGTGGCTGCAGCAGTACAATACCGTATTTGGTATCTAAGTATTTTTCAACAGACTGCATTGCCTGAAGACAATTGCCTTCTTTCAGTCCGATTTCTGCCATAACACAGAATCCCTGCGGCTCGATAAAGATTTTACCATCGTCACATTCTTTGGAACCGATTTTCTGTTTGTAGTGGTCGTAAGCTCTTAAGAACCATTCGCCATCCCAGCCGGCATCGAGAACGGTTTTTTCCATGGAAGCAATTGCTTCTTCCGCTTCTTTGGCTTCTTCTTCCAGACCTCTGTGTTTGCAGATTTCTACATAATCTTTACCATATTTTACAAACATGCCTGCGATAAATACAGACTCTGCATTTGGTCCCTCAGATGGTCCGAAGGTCTGGAAGGATTCACCCGGCTCTTCTGAGAAGCAGTTTAAGTTCAGACAGTCATTCCAGTCAGCACGTCCAATCAGAGGAAGTCCATGTGGTCCTAAGTGTGTTCTGGTATAGTTGAAGGAACGTCTTAAATGTTCCATAAAATCGGTTGCTTTGCTTTCGTCATTATCATAAGGAGTGATTTCATCTAAAATGGAGTAATCTCCGGTCTCCTTGATATAAGCAGCAGTACCGGCAATGAGCCATAACGGGTCATCATTGAATCCGCTTCCGATATCAGCATTTCCTTTTTTGGTAAGTGGCTGATACTGATGGTAAGCACTTCCATCCTCAAACTGGGTGGATGCAATATCTAAAATACGCTGTCTTGCACGGTCCGGAATCAGATGAACAAATCCTAAAAGATCCTGACAGGAATCACGGAAGCCCATGCCTCGTCCAATTCCGGATTCGAAATAGGAAGCGGAACGTGACATATTAAAGGTAACCATACACTGATATTGATGCCAGATGTTTACCATGCGGTCTAACTTCTCTTCGGAAGAAGATACGGTAAAGTGGTTTAAAAGGTTATTCCAGTATTCTTTTAATTCTGCTAAAGCAGCGTCAGCTTTTTCTGTGGTATCAAAACGTTTTAATAATTCTTCTGCCGGTTTTCTGTTGATGCATCCGTTTTCAGCAGGACCATCCCATTTCTCGGCAACCGGATTCTCTACATAACCCAGTACAAAAACAAAGGATTTTGATTCGCCCGGTGCAAGAGAAACCTTGATATGGTGGGAACCAATCGGAGACCAGCCGCTTGCTACAGAGTTCTTAGAGGTTCCGTTTATGACAACTTCCGGCGCGGAATTTTCGCCATAAGCACCAAGGAAAGATTCACGGTCGGTATCGAATCCGGCAAGCTGGGTATTTACAGCATATACCGCATAATGATTACGGCGTTCGCGGTATTCTGTCTTATGATAAAGGGCAGAGCCGTGAATTTCCACTTCACCGGTACTGAAGTTACGCTGGAAGTTTGTCATATCATCCATGGCATTCCACAGACAGAATTCTACATAAGAGAATACGGAAATCTCTTTGTGTTCACTGCCGTGGTTGGTCAGTGTCAGTTTGTTAATCTCACAGGTATTTCCCATAGGAACAAACATGGTCAGCTCTGCGGATAACTGATTTTTGCTTCCTTCAAAAACAGAGTAGCCTAATCCATGCCGGCACTGATAGGAATCTAATTCAGTCTTGGCTGGCATCCATCCCGGATTCCAGATGGTGTCACCGTCTTTGATATAGTAATAATGTCCATTGCTGTCATAAGGAATATTGTTGTAACGATATCTTGTAAGACGAAGGAGCTTGGCATCTTTATAGAAACTGTATCCTCCGCAGGTGTTAGAAACCAGTGAAAAGAAATCTTCACATCCTAAATAGTTGATCCATGGAAGTGGAGTCTTTGGGGAAGTGATGACATATTCTTTCGCTGCATCATCGAAATGTCCAAATTTCATAATTAAATAACCTCCTTAAATGCAATAAGCTCGAAAACGATTAAGAGAGGTATTTCTTTAGGTTGAGTATAATATAAGAATCAGGAAAAAGCAACAGAAATATTGATAAAATGCTTATTTCATTGAGATGATGGCAAAAAAACGGCTTTGTATATCGCCCAGCAGGCAGGTAAAACAATAACGATTAAGTAAAAAGACAGGTGGAAATTCGGCTTAATATAGAAGAAAGCAAACAAGATTAGTAAAAAATGCACAAAACTGACGGCTTAAAACTGGATAACTATTATAAATATACAAAAAAAGGTTGCATTTCACACTGAATATGTTATGATAAAGCTACGAAAACGATTAAGAAAAGCAACTCGATACAGTGAGGTGCAAAAGATGGTATCTTTAAAAGACATTGCGAAAGAATGTGGTGTATCAACTGCAACAGTTAGCAAAGCACTGAATGGACAACATGATATTGGAGAAGAAACAAAAGCAAGAGTAAGAGAGACAGCAGAGCGGATGGGGTATTTTCCAAATGCAGCTGCCAGAGCATTAAAGACCAACCGTTCCTACAACGTAGGAGTCCTGTTTCAGGAAGAAGCAGGAAGTGGTCTGACACATGAATATTTTTCAGGTGTGCTAAATGGAATTAAGGTGCAGGTTGAGAAGATGGGATATGATGTAACATTTATCAACAACAGTTACGGAGTAAAGAAAACCTCATTTTTTGAACATTGCAGATACCGGAACTTTGAAGGAATCGTTATCGTGTGTGCTGATTTTGCCAGCCAGGGAGTGCTTGAATTAATGAACAGTGCATTCCCGGTAGTGACCATTGATTATACACATTACAATTGCACAGCAGTTTGTTCCAATAATGTAAAAGGAATGGAAGAGCTGCTGAAGTATATATATAAGAAGGGTCACCGAAAAATTGCTTACATACATGGACAGAAAAACTCGAATGTAACAAGAGAAAGACTTACAAGCTTTTACCGGACGATGGAAGAACTTCATATTAAGGTAAATGAAGATTACATTCGGGAAGCTGCTTATCTGGAAACAAAGGGAGCGGCGGAGCAGACAGAAATCTTACTTGATATGGATGACCCACCAACCTGTATTCTTTATCCGGATGACACCTCTTTAATCGGAGGAAAAAACGTGATTATGGAACATGGGATGCATATCCCGGAAGATGTTTCCATTGCAGGATATGACGGAACTAGAATTTCCCAGTTATCCCATCCGAGGATCACAACGATTCGTCAGGATACAGAAGAAATAGGAAGAGAAGCAGCCAGGCGTCTGATTGATGCCATAGAGAAACCGAGAACTACTCTCATAGAGAGAGTCATTATAGAGGGCACTTTGATTACCGGCCAGTCGGTAGGAGAGCTGCCTGAAAACAACATCCAAAAGGATGATAAATAAGAAGGAGGAGAACTCAATGAAAAAGAAACTTATCAGTACTTTATTGTGTGTATCCATGGTAGCAGCTATGGTAGCTGGATGTGGATCAGGAGATGACACAAAGGATGCGAATAATGATGCATCCAACACAGAAGGAACAGCAGATGCGGATGCAGACACAGACAGTGATTCTACAGAAGTAGAGAATACAATCACCGGTGATCCTAGTGCAGATGATGCATTTGTAGTATGGGGCTGGAACGACGATATCAAGAATATCTTAGATGGACCGTTTGCAGAGCAGTACCCAGACCTTGCAAAACGTATCGTATTCGTAAATGCAGGTGGATCTGATTATTATCAGACAAAGATTGATGAAATCTTAGATGATCCTGATAATGAATTGTATCCAGACCTGATGGGACTTGAGGTTGACTACGTTTTGAAATATGTAAACAGCGACTGGCTGACCTCAGTTGGTGACTGCGGAATTACAGCAGATGATTATGCAAATCAGTATCAGTACAATCTGGATCTTGGTACCGTAAGTGGTGAGGATTCATCTGATGCAAACAATGTAAAAGCATTATTCTGGCAGGCTACTCCTGGATGCTTCCAGTTAAGAGCTGATCTTTGTGAGAAATACCTTGGAACAACTGATCCTGCTGAATTAAGCACAATGTTCTCTACATGGGATGGAATCCTGGAAGCAGCAAGAAAAGTAAATGATGCATCAAGCGGAAAATGTAAACTGTTCTCTGGTTATGATGAGTGTTTCCGTGTACTTTCTAACTCAAGAGCAACTGGTTGGTATGGCGATGACGATGTAATTACTGTAGATGACAATATGACAGAGTACATGGATCTTGCTAAGACAATGGTAGACGAAGGATTAACCTATGAAACAGACCAGTGGTCAACAGACTGGTATGCAAACATGGAAGGTGACGGCGAGACATCTAATGCAGCAGTTGCTTACTGTGGATGCCCATGGTTCACATACTGGAGCTTAAAAGATACCTGGAAAGGTAACACAATCCTTGTAAATGCTCCGGAACAGTTCTACTGGGGTGGCACAGGACTTGCAGCAACAGTTAACTGTGCAGACAAAGAAATGGCTGGAACAATTATCAAAGCATTTACCTGTGACACAGACTTCATGGTATCTATCAATGCAAAGAACAGTGATTTCGTAAACAACAAAGAAGCTGTTAAGAAGATTTCTGAAGCAGGCGCAACATGTGACTACTTATATGAAGCAGCTGGTCAGGACATCATGGCATTCTACTTACCAATGGCTGATTCCATCAGTGCTAAGAATGCAACAGCAGAAGATCAGAACATCAACTCTGCTTGGGCTACTCAGGTGAAAGAGTATGCAGCAGGAAACAAGGATAAGGATACTGCAATCGCAGATTTCAAATCCGCAGTACATGACTCCTATTCATACTTAAAAGCTGAATAATCAGTAAAAGAACAATAACTATGCTGCCCTTTCCGGCATGGAAAGGGCAGCATTTATAAACAAAACTATTGGAGAGTTATTTTAAAATATAGGGAAATGGAAGATGGATTGAGAGGAGTTGGCAAAGATGGACAAAAAGAAAAAACGTAAACATATTGAATATGGCAGATATGGATACTTCTTTATCGCCCCATTCTTCATTGCATATTGTCTGTTTCAGTTATGGCCGTTATTTAATACATTTTACTATAGTACATTAAGCTACTATAAGAGAAACGGTAGAGAATTTATTGAATTTTGTGGATTAGACAATTTCAAAAATATTCTTGGACTGACAGCAGGTGAAAAAGGATATGCATTGATTTATTTGAAAAATACACTGGCAATGTGGGTATGCAACTTTATTCCACAGATTTTAGTTTCATTGTTACTGGCAGTATGGCTGACTGATAACATTGTAAAATTAAAAGCTCAGGGCGCATACAAAATTATTATTTACTTACCAAGTATTATCACAGCAGCGTCTGTATCTGTTTTATTCAATGCAATGTTTTCCCAGTATGGACCAATTACACAGACTTTACGTGATATGGGAATCATTTCACAGAAATTTAACTTTATGACAAGCGTCGGCGGAACGCGGGGGTTAGTATCATTTATCCTCTTCTGGATGTGGTATGGAAATACAACCCTGTTGCTGATATCAGGAGTTTTGGGAATTGACCCAAGTCTTTATGAAGCAGCAGACATCGATGGAGCAACCGGATGGAAGAAATTCCGTTACTTAACACTTCCATTATTAAAACCGATTATGTTATACGTATTGATTACTTCCGCAATCGGTGGTTTACAGATGTACGATATTCCGGCATTATTCAATGTCAGTAAGTCAGGTCTTATCGGACAGCCGGATGATTCATCCACAACAATGGCAATGTACATCATGAGATTATATCAGAGTGATGTAGGTAAGGCAGCAGCAGTATCTGTATTCCTGTTTATTCTGACCTTGATTATCAGTCTTATCTTCTTCGGAACGATGACGGATCGGAGCGAGAAGAAATATAAGAAAGGAGGGAATCGATAATGGCAAGTTTTGATATGGCAATGAGCGGACAGACATCCCAGCCAAAACAGAAAAGTTATTCGAAAGTATTACATACAAAAAGAGCAATCCGAGGTTTGATTTGTATCCTCTTCTGTCTCCTTAGTTTACTGCCATTCCTTTTAATGGTTATGAATGCGACCAGAACTTCTGGAGATATTCAGGCAGGTGTATCCTTGATTCCTTCCTCCCACCTGATGGAGAACTGGAACATGCTTCTTCAGAAGCAGAATGGTATGAGATTAACATTAGGAAGAGCAATGTTGAACTCCTTATGCATCACAGTACCAGGTACCTTCCTTGCAGTATATTGTTCCTGTATGACAGCTTATGGAATTCATGTATATAACTTCAAAGCAAAGAAGTTTGCATGGGCGTTCATCATGGCAATCATGATGGTGCCGAACCAGATTACAATCATTGGTTTCTACCGTTTTATGTTAAAACTGAATCTGGTAGATACTTATATCCCATTGATTATTCCTTGTATCGCAGCACCGGCAGTTGTATTCTTCATGAAACAGTATATGGAAAGTACCTTATCCATTGAAATGATTGAAGCTGCACGAATTGACGGAGCAAGAGAATTCCGGATTTTCAATACCATTATCATGCCGATTATGAAACCGGCAGTAGCAACACAGGCAATCTTCCAGTTTATTGCACAATGGAATAACCTCTTTACCCCAACCATTATGTTAACAACTGATGAGAAGAAAACACTTCCATTGTTTGTACAGATGCTGACATCTGATCAGTTCCGTGTAGATTACGGTGTTGTATATGTAGGCCTTACCGTAACGGTACTTCCATTAATTATTGCTTACCTCATCCTTTCAAAATACATTGTAGCAGGTGTAGCACTTGGTGGTGTAAAGGGCTAAAAACAAAGATAATTCTTTTTTCCATTTCCTCATACAAAATATAATTAAGCGCGAAGAGAGGTTGCCGAAAGGCAGCCTCTCTTTGTGTGTATACAATCGCTTGCAATTAGACAAGTTCTGTGATACACTTTCAAACGTTGCAAGTACCCCGTAAAACCAAGGTCTTTGGGGAAGAAGAAACCGAGTGTTCGAGACCTTCCACTCGTAAAACAAAACTTTATAAATTATGCTTTTATCTAATCACAATAGCCCCCGGAATAGGCTATTTTCCGAGGGCTTTCTTTTTATCTTGTTATATCAACCTTTGTTCCATTTTGGACATTATTTGGACATTTTTGGACAGCTATATAATTTGCAAAAGTCAAGTTTTATCAAGTTCTTCCAAGAAAGCAAGTTCTTCTTTTAAGTCGGAAATATATTGCTTTGTTGAAAGTGGGGCACCATGTGAAACGGGAGTAATTCTTTTGTAGTCTGTGTTACTGCTTTGGATAAGTTCTCTATTTTTTGCTAATTCTTGTTGTATTTCTATTAGCATAACATCATTTAGTTTGTATATATCAAAGGGTTCATCTATACCGTGCTTACTGTCCCATAATCCCAATTCTGAAATGTGATAATATAAATCCTCTGAATCGACTATAGAATCAGTATAAAAATGTGTAAAGTCACCATATAGGTACATTGAAACATAGTACAAGAGTATTCTTCCGTTGCTATTGCCAAGAATATGATTAATTGCACGCAAAGTAATATCTGCCCTTGCCGGTTTTACGTCTAATACATCATCTGGTGAGGTAGTGGAATTTTTTAGAATGGTATGAAGTGCTGCTATGCTTTGTTCTTCAAGTCCAGTTTCTTTTACAATATCAGTGCTGGTTCTTGTTTTACAATCATATTCACCCAGCAAATAGCCGATTTCACATTCAAACAGGTTGCACATATTTAGTATATCTTCAAGTTGTGGAACAGCAATACCTTTTTCCCATTTTGCAATAGTTTGTCTTGCAGCAATATTTAATTTGTCCGCTAGTTCTTGCTGACTAAATCCGTGTGCTATTCGTTCTTTCTTGATTCGTTGCCCTATTGCATCCAGATTATAAATGTTATTCATAATTAACATAATCTCCTTTAGTATAAAAGTTTGGTTAAAATGTGTTTCTTTAAATTAACATTACTTTATGTGATGATAATAGTATCACATGTGAGAAGATAAAACAAGAAAAGGAGATATAGAATATATATGAAAAAGCAGAATGTAACAGGAGAGATAGCAGAAAAAAGATTATTAAACATGACAGAGGTATGTATCTATACTGGAATTGGACAGAATAACGCCCGGTTATATATGGACAAGATTGGAGCAACCCGGAAATTCGGGCGGCGTGTATTATTCGATAAAAGGGTAATAGATAAAGCCTTAGACAATATGAATATGTGAGGTGTAGCAAAACGTGGTTAATGAATTATTGAGCAAAGGCAAAGACAACGCTATAACTACGGTTGCACTTATGAACGCTTGCCACTTTAAGAGTAAGAGGGAACTTACTAAACAGATTGCAAGAGAGAGGGCAGCAGGTGTATTGATTTGTAGCACTTCCACTGGACAAGGTGGCTATTATCTCCCAGAGAGCCGGGAAGAGATAATAGAGTTTATAAATTCTATGAGCAGCAGGGCAAAGAATACATTCAAAGCAGTAAAGGCAGCTAGGGCATATCTGAAGCAGATTGACGGGCAACAGGTATTAGACTTGACGGAAAAGGGGCGGTAGGATGGCAAGACAAAGAAAAACACCGTTCCAACCGTGGCAAACGAAAAAGGATAACGGAATAGAAGAACGTTATATAAGGCTTGGAAACTCCCAGATGATAGCCCCGGCAATGTTAGCACTGTCAGACAAAGCATTCCGCATTTATACAAATATGCTACTGGAAGCAGGCGGAAAGAAGCAATTTATATTCCCACGCAAGGCATATAAGAAAATAGCAGGACATACAACTTTTCAGAACGCAAAGTCTGAGCTGATAGAAAAAGGGTTCATAGTTGAATTGCAAAAAAATAAGAATTTGAGAAAGGCTAATGTATATGAATTTTCAGAAGATTGGAAACGATACGAACCACCTTGATTTTTATTTGGCTGTCCCGGTTTAGGACAGTGTAAAGACCAAACTTGTCCCGGTTTAGGACAGTGTAATCATAATTTTTGGTTTGCACTGTCCCGATACGGGACAACCGTTTCACAGACTAAAGCGTTTGCACTGTCCCGATACAGGACAGTATATACTATATATAGCCATATACCCCCTTTTTAAAAGCAGACTTTAACAGCCAAAATATAGATTAAATATAGCCAATAATTAGTGTGGGAGTGCGGGCGGTCTCAAAATCGACTTTTTTGGTGCTAAAAGCAAATGCTTTTTAGTGGGTGGCATTACTGGAAGTGCTTAAGATATTCAATTAGCCTTAGTAAATCTTAGTATGCGTTTCGCATGTACGCCTACCGTACATCATAAAACATCAAAAAATAGCCGTATAGCAAATTGGCATTGATGAATCAATGAAAATAATATAGCCTGCTGCCGTAGCTGACATTCTTTTGTACCGGAACGGTAGCCGAGGTATAAAGTATTTGTTTACACGATATACGCCCGATAGATTGGAGTTGATGAAGTTTGATTATTGAATTGCTATATGAACGTATAGAACAGCTTGAAACGGTTCTTATATTCTTGGAACCTATAGTTATAAGCCATAGAGAAGAAAAGGCACAGAACGGACAATACAAGGCTTATATAACAGTGCAGGCATAACAGGATACAGCGCATTGTAAGGGGTCGGTAAAACACCGATACCTTACAGATGGTGGAGAGCAGGAATTAAAACTTATTGCACACAATATGGCGGGTGCATTTATGCTAGAGATGTGTTGCTTAGCGGGTTTAGCGTGTGTAGTGTGTGCAAAAAAGACTAAAAAAAGCTAAGAAGAAAACAGAAGAACGGTGTAAGGTAGACTTACCCCGTCAAGGAATAGATATAAAGCCGTGATTTCTGATTTTGGCAGAAAACGACAAGCCGGAACAAAGACATATAAAGCCCGGAACAAGGCCTTGTGCCAAACAAACGACAAGCAAACGTCAGGCAAAAGAAAAGCCCCCGGAACACAGACAAAGGAACTGACTATATTAGATCTAGGCAGTACACCGTATCCACATCCAAGGGCATATAGAGAAATGGCTAATTGTTCTTAAGCCAGTCAGCAAGAGCAGACAAATTGTTGATTCCGATTATTTCGCCAATTTCCAATTGATAGGCTGTATCATGGGCGAACTTAGACCGGTCAATGTGTTTCAATACTTCCGGGGTAAGATAATCCGGCAAGCCGTTGTTCTTTGGTTCTGCTGGAGCAACCGGAGCAGGTGCAGCAGGATTTATATTATCCCGTTCCATAGTTTCTTTTACGGCTCTATTAATAAAAGCATTAACAGATTCGCCGGTAGCCGCTACATGAGATTGTATAATTGCTTTTTTTCCTTTGGGAAAGGTTACATTGATTCTGTCGTAGTTGTTTTTGACGTATTTATTTACTGCCTTTTGTTGTGCTTCTGATATTGCCATATATACCATCCTTTCCAGATTTTATTATTTTGTGATAGAAATTATATTATCCCGTTCTAAGCGTTCATCAATGGCACGCTTAATATATCCGTTGACAGATTCGCCGGCGTTATCTGCTGCCGCTTTGATAATATCATACTTTTCTTTTTGAACGTCTAACGGGATTCGCTTAAGATTTTTCTTTGCATAGTCGTACAAATATTCATTCCGGTTATTTGCCATATATATACCGTCCTTTCGTTGATTGAATAAAAGGGTAGAAAGTAATATAGACCTTTTCCACCTTACAAGAAGATTATATAGTATTTGTCTATTGGAGTAAATAGAAAAAACATACAAATATATTGGGGTAAATATGTGCAATATGTCAATGGACTATTGGGGTAAATAGAGATATAATATAATCATCAAAGGAAAACAAATCAAGCGAATGTGGACGGGAGTAGGGAAACCGAAAGCAAGAGTACAACATAACACCGGGAAACAGGATAAGAGAGAATGAGAAGCCGCAAAAGCCGCTAGATGTTTAAAGCCTGCCGGGGCTTGGTTCCAAGAAAGGAGTAACCAACATGGGAGAAAGAGCACTTAGAAACAGAATCAACAAATTAATGCAGATTGAGGAACAGCAGAAAGCATTACAGGAACAGGCGGACAAGCTGAAAGAGGAAATCAAGGCAGATATGGAAGCCGGAGGAAAGGAAGAGGTGCAGATAGGAGATTATATTGTTAGATTCAAGAAAGTATTGTCCAGTAGATTCGATACAAGGGCATTCAAAGCAGAACATGCTAAGTTGTTCGAAGCGTATAGCAGACCTACAGAGGTAAAGAGATTTACTATAGCATAAACAAAAAGCCCTTGCCAAAGAGTTGCAGCTTTGACAGGGGCAGGCACTAAAAACAACCATGAATTATTGTGCATTTATTATTTTAACAGGAGATAGCAGGAAAGTAAAGAGACATGAACGACATAGAGATAAATATAACCACTGGACACATAGAGGATCGCCGCATTGCATTTGTATACAATCCAAAGACAAATACTATAGCCTTTAATACAGGCAATAGAAATTGTGACACGCTTCGAGACATTACAAAAATGTATTTAGAAATGACAGATTCACAGTTAAAAGCATTTAAAGAGGGCATAAAGCCCAAAAAGGAACTTAATGAGTATTTACACACACTAGACCATATAAGACGATATAGACGCAAAATACAAAGCCACAGAGCATAATATAACAGCACAACGGACGGATGCAAAGGGCATCCACTATATGGACACCCTTACTAATTGTGGAATCCCAAAAATGTTATCCGTCCGGGAAAGGAAAAACAATGGAATTATTAAAAGATTTTTTGATTGATGATATTAAGATACCGGCAGAGTTCAAAACAACAGAGCCGGGAGCAAAGAAGATTGCAAGAGCAGAGGGAAGATATAGCAGAACTGGAACGCTGCCAACGGCAATAATAGTAAATGACGATAATATGCTTATAGACGGCTATATAACCTATTTGCTTGCAGTAAAGCATAATATAAAGCGGTTGGATGTATATCGGGGATATTATGAGACTATAAGCGCCGTACATGGACATTGTAGCAATGCCTTTGATTGGGAAGTGCCTGCCGCCCTTATTGGGAAAATAGAAGTAGGGGACAAGGTTAGCGTTATAACTAAGCGTGGAGTAAGGAAAGTTAGAGTTGTTGGAGTGATGCGGCAGCAGTGCCCGGAATATGGAAAGAAGTTGCAACGGGTTCTTAGGATTGAGAGAAAGGGGCGGTTGTATGGCAACGGACAAGAGAGGGCGGAAACTTCCAAGAGGTATACGCCAGAGATGCAATAATTCCTTTGAGGGGCGTTTCATGCATGAGGGCGTAAGTTATACCGTATATGGTAATACAGTAACAGAGACCAAGAAAGCAATGGAGAATTTGCGGCATGATGTGGAACGGGGAATATATGTTACAAAAGAGAAAATCTTATTTTCTAATTGGTTTAATACCTGGATGCAGGAATACAAAAAGAATCAGATAAAAGATAGCACATATAACAGCTATCAAAAATATTATGGATGCGTAATTAAAAAATATCTTGAAGAAATGAACATTGCAGATATTCGAGGGGAACACATCCAGAAGTTATATAACAGCATGACCAAAGACGGTTACGCATTGCCAACAATCAAAATTGTATCTGCAGTATTAAGCGGATGTATGCAGCAGGCTGTAAGAAATGGCTTGATTGATAGAAACCCGGTAAAAGCTGCCATACTTCCGCGACAGAAAAGCAAAAAGACACGGCAGGCATTGAGCAGAGAGCAGCAGGCACTTTTCATGGAATATGCAAAAGACAGCTATTTGTATAATTACTTCGCTGTAATGTTGCGCACCGGCTTAAGGAATGGAGAAATGCGAGGCCTTAAATACAAGGACATTGACAGAAAGGACAATGTATTACATATTCGCCGGACAGCGAATTATATTGAGGGACGTGGATATTATGAGGACACGCCAAAGACAATAACATCTTTACGAGACATTCCATTGACCGAAGATATTATAGAATTTCTGAATCGGCAAAGGTCAATGCAGATATACACACGGAAAGTACAGAGCATAGAAAAATACATATTTTGCACAGAGACCGGCGGTATAATGAGCCGGGAGAGAGTACAAGCAGAAATAGACCGGATAATTAAGCGAATCAATGCAGACGGAATAGAATTTACAAGAATAACTCCACACGTTTTCCGGCATACATTCGCCACAAGAGCAATAGAAGCAGGAATGCACCCGCAGGTATTAAAAACCATATTGGGGCATAGTTCCTTGGCAATGACAATGGACTTATACAGTCATGTTCTGCCAGATACAAAGGCAGAAGCTATGGAGAAAATAGCAAAGGCTTTTTAGTTATCAAAATTCCCATTTTGGACATTTTTTGGACAATTTGCATTTTTTAGGGTTCTGTGATACACTTTCAAACGTTGCAAGTACCCCGTAAAACCAAGGTCTTAGGGGAAGAAGAAACCGAGTGTTCGAGACCTTCCACTCGTAAAACAAAACTAGAGGAGACAAAAGAATATGAGAAACAAAAAAGTATTATTTATTGTGCAGGCTGCGTTAATTGCAGCAATCTATGTGGCACTGACTTATCTTAGCAGTATTGCAGGACTGGCATCCGGTACGATTCAGGTGCGTATTTCAGAAGCATTATGTATTCTGCCAGTATTTACGACTGCAGCAATTCCGGGATTATGGCTGGGATGTTTTCTGGCAAATATGCTGACAGGCGGGATTCCGGTGGATGTTGTGTGCGGAAGCATTGCAACTTTGATTGGAGCGTTTGGAACTTATGCATTAAGAAAGCATAAATTCGCATGTACATGGCCGCCGGTTATTGCAAATATGGTGATTGTACCTTTTGTATTACGCTATGGTTATGGCTTTATTACAGAATATAAAGGCGTTGACTGGTCGATTCCATTTAATGCACTTACTGTTGGAATCGGAGAAGTTATCACCTGTGTGATTTTAGGCAGTGTATTACTCCGGGTACTGAATAAGTACCGCAATGTAATCTTTCATGAATAATATTAAAATAATACTTGCAATTTAAAATGCCATAAAATATAATGGTTTTAGACCAAAGAGGGTATATTCGAAAGAATATGCCCTCTTTTTACATCTGAAAAATACTTAAAGAGGGTGATTGATTGAAAACATTAGAGACAAATGACTGGATGATTTTAAATAGTATTATTTATAAGATTTATACGACGGAAGATGCAGATATTATGCGGGAGCAGTTCTTAGAGCAGATGAAGATGGTGCTGGATTTTGACAGTGCAGATTTTTTTCTCGCAGACAGCCAGGAGAGCAAGCATCTGGTAAGACCAGTCACTTATAATTGTGATGATGAATCCCCGATGTATGATGAAATGAATTCGAACCGCGGAATTGTATATAGCGGAAAGAGCCTGGTGTACCGGGAAACTGATATGATATCGGATGAAAAAAGGGTACAGACAGAATATTATCAGAAGGTGTACCGGCCAAATAACTGGCATTATGCAATCCAGATGATATTGGGAAGAAATAAAGAATTTTTAGGCGTTGTCACTTTTTACCGGACAATCGGAAAAGATAATTTCCAGTATGATGACATTTTTATTCTGGACATGTTAAAAGACCATCTGGCATTCCGGTTATATAAGGACGGACAGCAAAAGGATGAAAGGGCAGAGAAACTTACGATAACAGAAGTAACAGAGAAATATGAACTGACAAAGCGGGAGCATACGATACTGCAGCTTCTGATGCAGGGAAAGGATAATCATACCATCTGTGAAGAATTGTCCATAAGCGTAAATACATTAAAAAAGCACATTTTGAATATCTATCGGAAGCTTGGTATCAGAAACCGTGTTCAGATGTTTAAAATGATTAAAGAAAAAGAGTGATTTTTCTATATCGAAAAGATGATGGAAAAGGAGATTTTTCTGTAAATTAGGCAGAGAAATCTTCTTTTTTTGTTTACGCGAGTAGCGAGAAAAATCGCATGCTTGCATGCAGATTTGGCGAGCACCGCGATAACTCGAGAAACTCGCAAAGCGTGTTTCTCGTAGTTTATGTTGTCAGACATCCGTTAGAAGATGCCAGTGGCAGGTTTTGCAGTTATAAAATTTTTCTGAAATAACAGAAGGGCATATTGACTTATTAAGAAGTGGCAGGTATGATGGCAGTATCGAAAGCAAATCATTTGCTTTGATTTCGTAGAGCGGGAATATTTCCCAGATTCATTGGCATTTTCGCCAAAATTTCCAAGAAACAGGATGAAAAGTAAAAAAGAGACGGTAAAAGAGTTGGAACAAACGAACTGGTTTTGGTTGTCAAGTCGGGACTCTTTTACTATAATGAAAGGAGAACTATTGTGTATGGCAAGAAAATGTAAAAGCTATGAGGAACTGGAACTTTCCGATGATTTCATGTTTGCAAAGGTGATGCAGAACAAGGCTCTTTGCAAGGAATTGCTGGAACTGATTATGGGCTTTCCAATTGCGGATATTGTATATCTGGAGGAGCAGAAAACTCTGGATGTGGCAGCAAATGCCAAAAGTGTGCGTATGGATGTGTATGCTGCGGATGAGAATCAGACGATTTATGATATTGAGATGCAGACAGGAAAGAAAAAGCATCTTCCGAAACGAAGCCGTTATTATCAGGGAATCATAGATATTGACGAGACAGATAAGGGAATCGAATATCAGAGCTTAAATAAAAGTTATGTAATATTTATCTGCACCTTTGATCCATTTGATGCGGGTAGACATATTTATTCCTTTGAGAACCGGTGCATACAGGATTTGAATCTGGAGCTGGGGGACGGAACAGGGAAAATCTTTTTGAGCGCAGTGGGGCGGCAGAACGATGTCAGCGCAGAGATGAAAGCATTTTTGGAATACTTGTCCAAGAAAACAATAGAAACAGACTTTGTGCATCGACTGGACCGGGAAGTTCAGCGGGTCCGTGATAACCAGAAATGGAGGAAAGAGTATATGCAAAGACAGTCGGATTGGATTGAAGATAGAGAAGAGGCAAAAGAAGAAGGAAAATTAGAACTGCTGAATCAGTATGTAAGCGGAATGAAAGCTAAGAACATATCAGAAACTGAAATAAAAAATAATCTGATGGATATTTTTGCATTGCCGGAAGAGGAAGCAGAAAATTTATTGCAGGGTGGTAAAGAACAGTAAAATATATATTAGAATAGCATGATTTAAGGAGAAGGTTCGCTATTGTTATAACCGATAGGAGGAGACAATAGGGAATCTTTTTTTACTTTACAGGAAATTTCTCAAATCGTCAGAAATAGTGTATAATAAACTGGAAATAAAAAATGACATGACAAAAGAGCGAATGTTGGATTCGCCATGACGTTGTTTATGAAGTTTTTTGTTTTGGTTTAGGGTAGCTGCACTATCTGACTATGGAGAAAGAATTATTATGAGCATGGATTTATCCATATTTCATAACCTTTCGATATTGTTCAAATAGTGCAGTTTTTTTGTGGTAAACTTCTAAAACCAACATAGAAGTACCACATTCGGAACAACAGAGAGGGTCGTATCCGAAAGAGAGAAGAATGGAGTGCTGCCAATCCTGAATAGAACGCAGGAAACGTTGTTTTTTAGCAGAGATACATTTACGAAGTTTCTTTTCCTGTTTGTGATGTTTTGCATATACCCCATAGTAGCGAAGCATTTTGAAATGTTTTTCAGGGATGTGGACAATCAGTTTCTGGATGAAGTCCAAAGCAGGAATAGTTTCAGTAACAGTTTCCACAGTGAGGACAGCCATACATGGCATCACCGTGAGAAGGATCACCACAATGAATCATCTTGTTGACATTTTCGATAACAGAAGGACGAGGATGAAGTTTGTAAATGATATGTTCATAATAATCAGTAAAGATAGATTGTAATATATTCATAATAGAATTTTACAATAAAGAGAGACAAAGGAAAACCCCTTCCCCTCATGAATGAGGGGCCAGGGGAGCTGAGAGTGTCGAAGACACTTTTTTCCGATAAACTTGAAAATATGTTTCAAGTAGTTTATGGCAGGAGCAGAATTTGACAATCTGGGGTATAATAATTGAAGAAGAAAAGAGAATGAGGAAGATGATATGATAAAATTTAGACCAATAACCATAGATGACAGAGAATGGATGAGTGAAAAGCTTAGGGAAGATAACAGACAGGGCTGCGAATACAGCTTTGCAAATAACTTTATCTGGTCTGTGATATATAAAGTGGAAGTGGCAGAAGTCTGCGGCTGCTGCGTGATAAAATTCGATGCAGAAGGGGAAGACTGTTATGCATTCCCAGTTGGAGCCGGAGATAAGAAGGCAGCAATTATGCAGCTCCTTACACATGCAAAAGAAGATAACAGCAAGCTCTATATTGAAAGTATTGAGGAGGCAGACCGGGAGTTTTTAGAAACGTATTTTCCCGGTATTTTTCAGATCGAAGAAAACAGGGACAGCTTTGATTATATTTATACAGTGGACAAGCTGACCAGTCTGGCAGGAAAGAAGCTTCATGGCAAACGAAATCACATTGCAAGATTTAAAGATGACGAGGATTGGAGTTATGAGCCGATGACAGCGGAAAATAAGCAGGAATGCTATGATATGAATCTTAAGTGGTGCGACCGGAGAGCCTGCAAGTGGAATGAGGATATGAGTGATGAGCAGTGTGCCCTGAATCAGGCAATGAAATATTTTGATGAGTTGCATTTAGAAGGTGGCATATTGCGTAAGGCTGGAGAAATCGTAGCATTTACCATAGGAGAACGATTAAATTCCGATACTTATGTAGTGCATTTTGAAAAAGCATTTCCGGAAATACAAGGTGCTTATCCAATGATTAACCAGCAGTTTGTAATGCATAATTGTCAGGAGTATAGTTATGTAAACCGAGAAGATGATGCTGGGGATGAAGGACTGCGAAAGGCAAAATTATCCTATTATCCTGATATTTTGCTGAAAAATTATACTGCACGGGAGATTTAAGATGGAAATACGGTTTGCAACAAAAGAGATGATCCCACAGATAAAAGAGATTTGGCATCGGTGCTTCGGGGATGAAGAGGACTATATGGAATTCTATTTCACGCACCGGTTTACGGAAGAAAATATGCTGGTGTGTATGGAAGATAAGAAGCCTGTGGCAATGACAACATTTCTTAAGGCGTATCTTGTGACCGGGGAAGGTGAGATACCGGTACATTATGCTTATGCAGTAGCAACCCTGCCGGAATACCGGGACAGGGGCTATGCAAAAATACTGTTAGAAAAAGGAAAACAGCATTTTCAGACACCGATTGTCTTAGAACCAGCCAGCGAAAGCCTCATATACTATTATGAGAAGCTGGGATTTTGTATGGCATTTTGCGTAGCAGAGCGAACCATTCTTCCGGATGAAATTGCAGAAGCAAAAGGGGAAGAAAAAGGGCAGCAGGAATACTGGCTGCTTACAGTGACACCGGATGAGTATGTGCAGCTTCGGGATGCTTATTTTATGGGAAATGGTTATATCCGCTGGGATAAGGATGCAATCACTTATGCGTTGCTGGAAAATGACTATGCAGATGGTTATGCTTATAAAGTGCAACACCATGGCAGAGAGGAGCTTTTATTATTCCGGGAAGAGGCAAATGCAATTGAAGTATTGGAAACAACTTTATCAGAGCAGGATTTGCTGGCGGTATTAAAGCGTCTTCGGACAAAAGTTCCGGTCAGAGTCAGAAAATCTTTGGCGGCAGTTGAAAGAGAAGAACGAGCCGGAAATGATAAAAAAGAATCGGGCTATCAGAAAAAAGATTTTGGCATGATAACCGGCTGTGATGAGGCGGAGAATGGGTACTTGAATCTTACGCTGGAGTAGAAACTTTATGAGATAAATTCTATATGAGATAAATTCTATATGAGATAAATTCTATATGAGAGAAGAATTTTATAAGAAGATGATGAAATGCTACTTTAGGATAGCAAGTGTGAAAGGAGGTTTTATATGATTGGAATATATATCTGGATTCCGTTTGTAGGAACATTTTTAGGGGCGGCCTGTGTGCTGTTTATGACTGGGGAGTTGAAGCCGTTGGTGCAGAAATCCCTGCTGGGATTTGCATCCGGAGTCATGGTGGCAGCGTCGGTATGGTCGCTATTGATTCCGTCTTTGGAAATGTCAGAAGAAATGGGAAGGTTGTCATTTATTCCGGCAGCAGTTGGATTTGCCCTTGGAATTGCATTTTTACTGATTTTGGATAGGATTATTCCGCATTTACATTTAAACAGTGATGAGCCGGAGGGAATTAAAGCACACCTAAAAAAAACAACCATGCTGGTACTAGCAGTTACCTTACATAATATTCCGGAAGGAATGGCAGTGGGTGTAGTATTCGCAGGATTTCTGATGGGCAGCGGAAATATTACTTTGACAGGAGCACTTGCCCTGGCAATCGGTATTGCCATTCAGAATTTCCCGGAGGGTGCAATTATATCATTGCCGCTTCGCAGTGAAGGAACCGGAAAAGGAAAAGCATTTCTTTATGGTGCACTGTCTGGCATTGTAGAGCCGATAGCTGCAATTATAACCATTGCAGCAGCATCCATAGTGATTCCGATTCTGCCGTATCTGTTATCATTTGCAGCAGGCGCCATGATTTATGTGGTAATCGAAGAACTGCTGCCGGAGGCATCCACAGGCAGCCATTCGAATATTGCAACCATATGGTTTTCGGTAGGATTTCTGCTGATGATGATACTGGATGTGGCACTGGGATAAAAAATCCCGGATATCTGATAATTTGAGGAACATCTCATTTTTATCAGGTATCCGGGATTTTTTGTTAAAAATGTCCGGTTTCAACGATGATAGATCAAGTTGTAAGTTTATATGAATACTTTAAATTCATAGTTTACAAATGAATCGAAAAATCATATAATATCCATATGGATGTAAACAAAAGGAGGTGCGGCTATGAATATGAATCCGGAAATATATAGTGCAATTAGAGCGAACAACAATATGATTACAACATCGGATGTTTTGTCGATGGGATTTTCTAGAATGTTATTATCAAAGTACGTAAAAGAAGGATTACTAGAGCGTTGCAGACAAGGTGTTTATATGCTTCCAGAAGAAACACAGGATGATATGTACATATTAATGCTTAGTTCAAAAAAGATTATTTTTTCTCATGATACAGCATTATTTTTGAATGGGTTATCAGATCGAACTCCGTTTACTCATTCAGTTACGATTCCGAGTAATGCCTGTTTGCCAAAAGCAATTATAGGAGAATGTAATTGTTATTATGTGAAACCAGAGTTACATCAGCTTGGCGCTATTGATATGAAAACCACTTTTGGAAATGTAGTTCGATGTTATGATGCGGAAAGAACAGTATGTGATTTGTTAAGAAGTCGCACTCGTATAGATGAAGAAACTGTAATTGCTGCAATAAAAAATTATGCAGAATCGAGAAATAAAGATTTAAATAAATTATCAGAGTACGCAAAACAATTTAAGGTGGAAAAGACTTTGAAGAGGTATCTGGAGGTTTTATTATGAGTTCAAAAGCAATGAGTTTAAAGGGCAAAATAAAAAATTATGCAAAATCAAAAAGTATAGCAGCACAGGTTGTTTTGCAGAATTATATGTTCGAACGATTTCTTGCAAGACTGTCAATGTCAGACTATCGTGAGAAATTTGTTGTAAAGGGCGGAATGCTTATTGCAGCAATAGTCGGATTGGATACCAGATCCACTATGGACCTTGATACAACACTCAGAAATCTGCCACTAACGGAAGAAAAGGTTATGGAAGCAGTGGAAAATATATGCAAGATTACGTTAGGTGATGATGTAATATTTGAAGTGAAATCGATTGCACCTATTAGGAAAGATGACCGTTATGGTGGATTCTGTGTAAGGCTAGATGCAATATATGACACAATTGTTACCCCGTTATCAATAGATGTTTCTACAGGTGATGTGATAACACCGGAAGCTGTTGAATATGAGTTTAGTGGAATATTTGATGAAGAAATCAGAATTAAGATGTGGGGATATAACATCGAAAGCGTTATGGCTGAAAAGGTTGAAACAATTCTAAGTAGAGGAATATTTAATACAAGACCAAGAGATTTTTATGATGTTTATATTCTTGGAACAACACAGAGATATGATAAGAAAATATTCCTGAAGGCATTAGAGGCGACTGCAATTCATAGAGGAAGTAGGGAGCAAATAATAGATAAGACTGGAATTATTGAAAAATTGTCTGCAAGTGAGGAATTGATTCAAATGTGGGAGAAATATCGGAAGAAGTTTTCTTATGCAAGCGAAATTCAGTATGCAGATGTTATGGATGTGCTTATAAAAATGTTCCAATAGTTCTGTTCAGGAATGAAGGAACTTCTCTTATATGGTTATTTATGGTATCATATAAGAGAAGTTTTTAGTTTTATCGGGGAGTTTGGAGATGCTATAAGCCTAAATCATCAAATCAGAAATTGAAACTGATATATCTTATGAAAATTCTTCTGGAGCGGACTGATGAAACGCACAGTATTACTATGCCGGAGATTATAGATGCACTCGCTGCGTATGATATAAGTGCGGAGTGCAAAACTGGCAAAAATCGGGAGCCGTCGATGCTCTCGACGGTTCCCGATGTATTGCCCACTAACTTTGAAATTTGTTCCCTTTTGGGATTGATATATTGCTTGCGACTAATGCGAGTGTAATGGCTTTTGGAAGGCAGAGATAAACATGAAAAAGATTATTATGAAAGTTGGGTTAATAATTATGGCACTTACAACAATGGTTACTATGAGTGCTTGCTCTAAAATTAATAATGATACGGCAAACGATGTGTGCGCGGCGTTGTCTGAGAAGTATGGAGAATCTTTTGTTGCTGTAAAAATTGGTGATCGCTTCAATACTGATAGTGCAAAACTTTATGTTCATCCTGCAGATAATGAAGACATTTTATTCACAGCTAGAATTAACAAGGACACCGGTGCAGTAGAGGACAATTACATCGAGGAAAAGGTAAACTACCAGGTTGAAGATACTTTGAAGAATGCATTTGAGCTGAATGGTATATCTGCTGCATCAAGATGTATGGTTGTTACCAGAGATACATTGAGTGTTGAAACAGAGGAATATACACCTCAAACCTTTAGTGAAAAATATGGGTTTACCCATTACACTGTTTATCTTGTCCTTAAAGATGGCACCTACACTGCACACGATGTTCTGAATGCAGTCAAGTTTGCTAATGACACAATCGGTGTAAAACTTGTTATTGCGGGATATGTTTTTGAAGACGATGGATATTCGAAATGTGTTTCTGAGATTCAGTCAACCCCGGATATCAGTATTACTATGATTGAAGCAATTTCTCCGATTTCCTCCTTTGATGTGAATGTTGAACAGGGTATGTGTTCAATTACTGAGGATGAGTTATCAGAGAAACTCGGGAGGTCTTGATTATGGCTTATTCAGATCTCCAATTATAGGACAACATAAGTAGTACTATATAATCAGAAAGAAACAAATAACCTTGATAATTCTTGATTACAGGAGGTATGGCAATGAGAAATTGGATGGATTTAAATGGCGATGGAGAAATAGATAGCTCAGAAATGATGTTTGCAGGAGAAATGCTTTGCACCAGCAGGGAAGAACATGAAGCATTATTTGGAGATGCCGGAGACTTCGAGGATGACGCAAAGGATGATTTTGAGATTGATGCAATGGCAGCAGGACTTGATGTTGATGAATTAGAACGTATGAATCCAGATGACAGGACAGAGGCATTGGAAGAAGCAGGGTTAGACCCGGATGATTATGATTTTGACTGAGTTTTTTGCAAGGGAGGCTGATTTGTATGAGAAAGAATTCATTTGGACAGGGACTGGCAATATTCCTTGTAATAATAGGTGTTCTGTTTGTAATAGGTTCCATAGGTGAAGCAAGTGAGCCTAAGTGCATTAAGGTAGGATGTGATAATAAGCAGGCAAGTGGAAGCAGCTATTGTTATTTGCATAAACCATATACGGGAAGCAGTACATCCCATAGAAGTTCATCATATAGCAATAAATCGTCTGGCAGTACTTCTAAGAGCAGTACAAGTAACTCTGGTTCAAGCAGTAGTTACAATAATAAATCAAATTCTACAAACAAGTCATTATATAGCAGTGGTACAAAGAAAAGTACAACGACAAAGAAGAGTACATATGACTCTTATGATGATGGCTATGATGATATCTATATGGATGACGATTATGACTATGACAGATATGACAGAGACAGCGATTATGCAGATGGTGTAGATGATGCAATGGATGAGTATGGAGAAGATTGGTAATGCTGACAAAGTTTTGCGGAAAGGAGACCACTATGGAAGAACTTTATTTTACCATCAGGAGTTTTCAGATAAGGACCAATACTTGAATCACCACACCATACTTCATTTATGTGAGGTCTTTCATAGCGGCGCATATCCTGATTGCTGGTTGTTTTGAGCTTAAGAGCCAGGAGATTAATATATCTGTTAACCGTGGATTCAGATACATCCCCTTTTTTGATGCTTCCGTTTTCATGAAGCTGTCTGTAGATAGCAGAAAGTCTGATGATGTTATCGTTCCAAGCGTACCTAAAACCGGAAAGGCAAGGTAAGTGCTTATGACAGATAAAGAGAAAAGGTACTGGGCATATTTTCTGAATGGAAAGTAGTAGCCGAAGGGAGGGTGATTCATCTTATGGTGGATTGCTCTTTTTTGCCGTTTTGCTTGAAAAAGTAAAAAAATTCCAGGTATATTTTTTTGAGAAAAGCGAAATATATTAATGGCACTAAAATAATAATAGTGCCGAAAAAATATTGACAAATATGAAAAAGCATATTACACTATTCATATATTTTCGGCACTTAACCGAATAAAGTGCCGAAAAAATAATTGGAGGTGATATCACGATGACTGAAGAAATTTATTTCAGGGGTGTTCATAATGTGACGGAATTTACGCGCAATGAATTATTTGTCTCTTTTCGTCAGGGAGGATATCAATTAAGTGAAGCTTCGTTCTACAAAAAGGTTGAAGATATGGTCAATGATGGTGAGATAGTAAGGGTGGGACGTAATCATTATTGTTTGCCGAATGATAAGCGGCAGGTGTACCGTCATGACTATTCGGAATTGGCGGAAGAAGTGGCATTGCAACTAGAGGAACAATATCCATATTTGAATTTTACAATATTTGAATTTGTTCAAATGAATGATTTCGTAAATCATTTAGTGGCTCATAATGTTATATTCCTATCAGTAGAATCAGATATTATGGAATTTGTTTTTGATACATTAAAGGAGAAATATCCTGGAAAAGTGCTTATCAATCCAACGGCAGATATCTACCATCTGTATTGGTCGGATAACATGATTGTAATTGTAAAGCTTATAACAGAAGCACCAAAAGGACAGGAAAAATCGTGGCATACAAGATTGGAGAAGCTATTAGTAGACATTATGTCAGAACCGTTACTTCTGGCATCTATAAGTGAGTCAGAATATCCGGGTGTATATATGGATGCTTTTACAAGATACTATATTGATGAAAACTGTTTGTTTCGATATGCAAATCGAAGAAAGAGCGCAAAGAAAATAAAGAAACTGCTACATGATAAAACGGATATTATATTAAAAACAAAGGAGTAGGTGCAAATGCTTTTGGACTTCTTGAAGCTTTGGCAAGGGTGAGGATGCCATTTATTTTTAAAGGTGGTACCTGCCTTATGATGCTAATGGATAAGCCACGTCGATTATCTACAGATATTGATATTATTGTGGAACCAGGGACTGATTTGGATGATTACTTAGAAAAAGCATCTGCTATATTTCCATTTCAGATGGTGGAAGAACAGAAGAGAGTCGGAAAAAACAATATAGAAAAGCGGCATTTTAAATTTACTTATGATTCACCAATTAACAATAAACAATTTTATATATTATTGGATGTGCTATTTGAAAATAATCATTATGCAGAAGTTGAGACAAAGGAAATAAGAAATGATTTACTACTGACGGAAGAAGAGTATCTAACAGTTAAAATTCCGAGTGCAGATTGTATTCTTGCAGATAAACTGACTGCATTTGCTCCTCATACGACAGGTGTCGAACTTAATAAAGGTAAGGATATGGAAGTAATGAAGCAGCTTTATGACGTGTGTTCTTTAATAGAGGTTTTTAAAGAATGCGATGTTGTAAAGCGTACATATGAACCGATTGCGTTGGCGGAGATTGCATACCGTGGAATAAATGCAACACCAACGGACTGCTTATGGGATAGCTTTGAGTCAGCTTTATGTATTGCGTCACGAGGCAAGGTCGGAGCAGAGGAGTATCCGATATATGTTAAAGGTATACGTGACTTACGTGGACATATTTATGCAGAAAACTATAGTCCGGAAATTGCAGCAGGGAGAGCAACCATGGTTATGTACATGGTAATGTGTTTGTTGACAGATACAGAGTTTGAAAAGGTGAGGGATTTCCGGGAATATGCCAATCATAAATTAGTGCATGAAAAGTTATTGACTCTTCGTTACTTGAAAAAGGCAAATCCAGAGGCCTATGCTTATGTGGTGAAGACTGATGAGATAATGAAATAATGAAATAAAATGATACTTGAAGAATTAATATCAAAAGCTAATCTTTGAATAAATATTTTTTGAATTTAAGTGACTCTTGACACATTTTCCCCGTCTATTAGGGTGAAAGGCCTTAATACAAAGGAGGAGAAGCCTATGGATGATAAACAGATATTAGATTTATATTGGGAGCGCTCCGAAGCTGCTATATCCGAAACTTCAAAAAAATACGGAAAGTATTGCAGATACATAGCCTTT
>OIXG01000699.1_pt1 | contig 38628 bp, 26 predicted proteins | sample 1587731 | NCBI WGS metagenome assembly OIXG01 (sample SAMEA3888908, study PRJEB22519) | human gut metagenome | biome: human gut; feature: human-associated habitat; material: faeces | place: Denmark | collected 2010 | reverse complement strand
CATCAGGTTGTGGAAATCCTTCTCATTGGTGCTGGCAATGGGGTACACGGTTTTATCCGGGTAAGTCATGGCATTTAAAAAAGTATTCAAGGATCCCTTCACCAGTTCCACAAATGGATCCTTCACCGGGAATTTCTCAGAACCACATAATACACTGTGCTCCAGAATATGTGGAACACCGGTGCTGTTCTTTGGCGGAGTACGAAAAGCGATGTTGAATACTTTATTGTCATCATCGTTTTCGATTACCATTATTCTTGCTCCTGTTTTGATGTGGCGAAGCAGGTAGCCTGTTGAGCGGATATCACTCAGGTTTTCTTTTCTGACAAGTTTATATGCTTTTAAATCATCTAAATTCATTGTTGCCTCCGTTTTTGCATAGTACATATAGTATTTCCTGATATGCCATATTTATTCCGGAAGTCTTTCTCCCGGGAACTGCAGTTCATACATTTCACGGGCAGCTTTTGTCAGAAGGTCCAAATCCTCTTCAAGGCCAATCTCCTGTGGAAGCAATATGGCAGTTTCATAAATGTCTCTCTGCAGTTTTGCTTTTGCACTGTCTTTTTTTATCGTGATAAGTCCGCAAAGTACACTGTTGTAGTTTTTGTCTTTTTCACAAAGATCCATATAAAATCTGACAAGATGCTGGCACTCTCTGTGAAGAAGTTCTTCATGAAGAGCACTTTTTGCACGGATTTCCCGGAATTTTACATCATCCAGTTCTTTGCGTATTTCCTTCTGTGCTCTTCCGGAGCCAAATACTTTGTGACCTGCATTTCGATTAAATTCCAATGCCATCCAGAATTTCAGATAACCGTCGGCAATGCCCCCTTCGTTTGTCGTTCCTTTGTAACGTGCTTCCCAGATTTCTTTACGGATCTTATTTGCTTCCTGATCTTCTCCGGATGCAATTGCCTGCTCCAGCAGTTCCTTACGTTTTTCCGGTTCTGTCTCTCTATAATACTGGGCAATGATTGGTGTATCCATATATACCCTCCTGTAGATATTCTATTCTGCCACGATTCCTGAAGGTGAAGACCAACATTACGAAATCATTCTCTATAAAGTAATCAGATTTCAGATATAAAAAAACCCTTTTTCTCTTCAATATGCCTATTATAGCAAATCAAAAAGAAAAAGGGTAGTCCTGTTTTATATTCATCAAAGCGGACACGTCAGAGAATCAGCATGGCATCCCCAAACGAAAAGAAACGATACCGTTCCTTTACTGCCTCCTCATAAGCTGCCATGATATGTTCTTTTCCTGCCAGTGCAGATACCAGCATAAGAAGCGTAGATTCCGGAAGATGAAAATTCGTGATCAGTCCATCAATCATTTTGAAATGATATCCCGGATAAATAAAAATTTCTGTCCAGCCACTTCCTGCCTGAAGGATTCCATTCTCATCAGTAGCTGATTCCAGTGTACGACAGCTCGTGGTTCCAACAGAAATCACTCTTCCGCCGTTTTTCTTTGTATCATTGATCAGTTTTGCCTGATCTTCTTCTACCATGTAAAATTCAGAATGCATATGATGCTGTTCGACATCATCCACCTTTACTGGCCGGAAGGTTCCCAGACCAACATGAAGCGTAACATGGGCAATTTTAACTCCCATATCTTCCACTTGTTTCAGAAGTTCTCGGGTAAAGTGCAGACCGGCTGTAGGAGCCGCAGCTGAACCGTCATTTTTGGCATAAACAGTCTGATAACGGTTCTTGTCTTTTAACTGGTGTGTAATGTATGGAGGCAGAGGCATCTGACCTAAGCGGTCTAAGATCTCCTCAAAGATACCTTCATAAGAGAACTGGATCAGTCTGTTTCCATCATCTACAGTCTCAATAACCGTTCCTGTAAGGATACCGTCACCAAAGTCAATAACCGTTCCCGGCTTTGCCTTTTTACCAGGTTTTACCAGAGTCTCCCAGATATCATTTTCACGGCGTTTTAATAAAAGGACCTCGATCTTGGCTCCGGTGTCCTTTTTTACACCAAATAATCTTGCAGGAATAACCTTGGTATCATTAATCACAAGGCAGTCTCCTGGTCTTAAATACTCTACAATATCCTTAAAGATCCTGTGCTGGGTCTTTCCTGTTTTCTTGTCCAGAACTAAAAGTCTGGAAGAAGAACGGTCCTCCAAAGGATCCTGTGCGATCAGTTCCTGCGGAAGATCATAATAAAAATCACTTGTTTTCAATGCTCTTACCCTCTCTTCTTACTTTCTCAACTCAATACCAAGTTCTTCCAGACCGGAAAGAATGCGATCCATTGCTGCTGTAATTTCAGCTTCTTCCAGTGTCTTATCCTTTGCACGGAATACGATAGAATAAGCAACTGACTTGAATCCTGCTTTGATCTGAGCACCTTCATAGATGTCAAACAGGTTAAAGCTCTCTAAATGAGCGCCGCCCTTTTTCTCAATCACATCTTCAATCTGTCCGACAAGGATTTCTTTCGGAACAACCATACTGATATCTCTTGTCACTGCAGGATATTTGGCAATTCCTGTATATTTTCTGTCAAATGTAGCATACGGTAAAATCTCCGGCATATCGATGACTGCCACGTAAGCACGCTCTCCGATACCATAAGCATCTGCTACCTCCGGATGGATCTCACCAAGATATCCTACCACTTTTCCATCATAAATGATATTGGCCTGACGTCCCGGATGAAGATAAGTCTTTCCGGCATCCGGATCGTATTTCTCTTTCTCATGCATACCGATCTTTTCGAAAAATTCTTCTACAACACCTTTCATTGTAAAGAAATCTCCATCTCCGTACATTCCAAGTGTAAACTGCATTCTCTCTTCCGGCAGTTCAGTCAGAGGAAGGGATTTCGGAAGATATACATTTCCAAGTTCATACAGTCGTACATTTTTATTTCTTCTGTTGTAGTTCGTTGCAAGAGAAGTCAGCATTCCGTTCAGGGAAGTCGTACGCATTACACTGTAGTCTTCTCCAAGCGGGTTCATGATATCTACTGTCTTACGAAGCTGTGAATCCTCCGGCAGACGCAGTTTATCGAATACTTTCGGGCTTTCAAATGAGTAGGACATTCCCTGACTGAAACCACAGAACTCTGCAATATCTCTTGCCACCTGCTCAATCCTGAGTTTAAAGGTCAGCTTACCTGTCGTTGCCTCTCCGTCAGGAAGTGTTGTCGGAATATTATCGTATCCATAGAAACGTGCAACCTCCTCTGCCAGGTCTGCGATTCTGAACAGATCGTGACGGAATGTCGGTGCGATCACTTCTTTTGTCTCGGCATCATAGCCCAGGTCAATCTTTTTGAAATAACCGATCATCTCTTCCTCCGAGATGTCTGTCCCCAGCATACGATTGATCTTTGCCGCATCAAATGGCACACGTACGGGTTCTTTCTTTTTGCTGTATACATCTACAGCTCCACCGACAACTTCTCCGGCTCCCATCTCTTCTACCAGTTGGCACGCACGGTTCAGGGCATCCATTGCATTGTTCGGATCAAGTCCTTTTTCAAATTTACCTGAAGCGTCTGTACGCAGTCCCACTCTTTTACTTGACTTACGGATATTTACACCGTCAAAGCAGGCTGCCTCAAAAAGCATTGTTGTTACATCATCTGTGATCATGGAATTTTCTCCGCCCATAATTCCGGCGATACCAACTGCTTTCTCTCCGTCACAGATCATAAGGACATCCTGATCCATCGTTCTTTCCTGTCCGTCCAGTGTCGTAAACTTTTCACCCTCTGCTGCATTCTTTACTACAATCTGATGTCCTGAAAGTGTATCCAGATCATATGCATGCATCGGCTGTCCATACTCTTCCATTACATAATTGGTAATATCTACGAGATTGTTGATCGGACGGATTCCAACGGATGCCAGTCTCCGCTGCATCCATTCCGGTGAAGGGCCGATCTTGATATTCTTTACAACTCTCGCACAATATCTTGAACAAAGGTTTGTATTTTCTACAGAAACTTTTACATAATCATTGACATCTTCCTTATTTCCAGTCTCTGTTACAACCGGTGGCTTAAATTCTTTATTAAATGTAGCTGCTGCCTCTCTTGCAATTCCGACAACACTGTAGCAGTCTACACGGTTTGAAGTGATCTCATACTCAAAAACTACATCGTGCAGTCCCAGTACTTCTACCGCATCTGCTCCTACCTGGACATCATCGTGGAAAATATAGATTCCATTCTCCGGTGCTTCCGGGTACATATCTCTTGTAGAGCCAAGTTCTTCGATGGAACACATCATACCATAACTCGGTACTCCGCGGAGTTTTCCCTTTTTAATCTTGATTCCACCTGCAACACGCTGTCCCGGTTCATGACCTCCTGCAACGCGTCCGCCATCCAGTACAACCGGAACTTTTGCCCCCTCAAATACATTGGTTGCTCCTGTTACGATCTGAACTGTCTCAGTTCCCACATTCACCTGACAAATCACCAGCTTGTCTGCATCCGGGTGCTTCTCGATCTTCTCGATCTGACCAACCACGATTTTGTCAAGGTCAGCATCCAGCTTTTCAAAACCTTCTACTTTTGTTCCTGTCAATGTCATTGCATCTGTATATTCCTGTGCTGTCACATCAAGCTCCGGCACATACGCTTTTACCCATGATAATGAAGTATTCATGTTCTATCTCCTTTTCTATCTGCCTTTGCTTCTATTCCTGTATCCTCAGGACTGAAGCCTGCCCGCTTTCCCTGTAATTTCTCTTTTTCGTTCACTAAAACTGCTTCAGGAAACGGATATCATTTTCATATAATAAACGCATATCATCAATCTCATATTTCAGAAGTGCAATACGTTCGAGACCTACACCAAATGCAAATCCATTATATTCTTCCGGATCGATTCCGCACATCTCCAGCACATGTGGATGAACCATACCGCATCCAAGGATCTCGATCCAGCCTGATCCCTTACAGAAACGGCATCCTTTACCACCGCATTTGAAGCAGCTTACATCTACCTCTGCACTTGGCTCTGTAAACGGGAAATGATGCGGACGGAATTTTACTTTGGTATCTTCGCCGAACAGCTCTTTTGCAAACTCTGCAAGCGTGCCCTTTAAATCGGCAAATGTAATATTCTTATCGATAACCAGACCTTCGATCTGATGGAAGGACGGAGAATGGGTTGCATCCACTTCGTCGGAACGGAATACTCTGCCGGGCGCGATCATACGGATCGGCAGCTTGCCCTGTTCCATGGTACGAACCTGAACCGGAGAGGTCTGGGTACGCAGAACGATTTCCTCATTGATATAGAAGGTATCCTGCTCGTCTCTTGCCGGATGGTCCTTCGGGATATTCAGCGCTTCGAAGTTGTAGTAGTCCTTCTCGACTTCGGGACCGCGAACCACTTCGTAGCCCATGCCAACGAAAATTCTCTCTACCTCTTCCAGAGCGATCGTATTGGGATGACGATGTCCAACGGAATTTTTCTTTGCAGGCAGGGTAACGTCAATCACCTCATTCTTTAAACGAGCTTCCATTGCACGGTCTTCCAGCTTTGCTTTTTCCGTTTCCAGCGCTGTTTCAATTTCAGCGCGCACTTCATTGACCATCTGTCCAACCTTCGGACGGTCTTGTGGCGCAACCTCCTTCATGCTCTTTAACAGCTCGGTCAGGGCGCCCTTTTTACCCAGTGCGCTGACTCTTACCTCGTTGAGCTTATCCAGGTTCTCGGAGGCGTCGATCTGTTTCAAAATCTCTTCTCTGATTTTTGCCAGTTTCTCTTTCACAGCAAACTCCTTTCTGTCAGATAGCCGTTTTTCTTCTGTGCGGCCTTCTACTTTCCCGGGACCTTCCTTTAATTATTGTAAACAGCAAAACTGCCCTGCAATTTTTACTGTCATGCCCAATAGAATCCTTTCTATTAGCTGAATAAAAAGAAAGCCCCTGGTTTATTAAACCAGGGACGAAAAAATTCCGCGGTACCACCCTTGTTCCCGCCATCGGCAGGCACTCATTGCAGACGTAACGTGTCCTGTGCGTTCCGACCTACCCAAAAGCACTGACAGCAGGCTCTCTTCAGCCGAACAGCTCCGGTGGGAAATTCGTATCCGATCCTGTTGGAAAAGCTCTCAGCCACTGGCTTCTCCTCTCTGCCGGTACAGGAAATACTACTGACACCTTCATCGCCTTTACGCCTTATTGTAAAAAATCCATCCCGAAAAGTCAATACTATTTCTCGAGAATCTCTCTTCGAAACGGAACAGCAAACCGGTTGATGTGTGCCCCGACTAACAGCAGATACATACAAAAATACAACCACATCATCACGACGATGATTGTAGAAAGGCTTCCGTATACGCCGAAATCATTGAACTGCTCTATGTATGCCGAAAAGCCCCAGGAAAACAGGTTCCAGCTTATCGCCGTAAACAATGCACCTGGAAACTGCTTCGTCAGTTTCAGCTTCACATTTGGCACATAGGCATAGATCACCATAAACACCAGCGTCAGGATGCCCCAGGAAAACAGCGGTTTAAAATGCATCGCTATGGACATCAGATGATCCAGTATCGGGATCCTGTCGTTTAAAAGACGTACCAGCGTTGTTCCAAAGACCATGAAAACGAGAGAGAGCAAAAGGACGATCAACAACAGAATCGTATAAAAAGATGCCAAAATCCGCTGCACAAAATAGTTACGATCCTCCACAACGCCGTTCATCGCATTTAAGCCGCGCATGATGGACAGCATGCCTTTGCTTGCCGACCATACAGTTACGATCGCTGCGACGCTCGTAACGCCAACGGTACTGTTATAGAGCGACTCGATCAGGCTGCTCATCATCGGCACAATCGGCGATGGCATGACCTCTGACACCGCCTTTAACAGGTCGGATTTCTGCAGCGTCGTCAAGGGCAGCAGGGAACACAATAAAATAATAATCGGAATGATCGACAAAAACATAAAGTATGCAGAGCTTGATGCAAATGCGTTGACATTTGATTTTGACATATGCCTGCCAAACCCTGTAATCAGCCGGATTTTCTTTTTCATAAACAGATCTTTTCCTTTCCGGTTTTTCATTTTGCGGTGCCTTGCTGCGTGGACTTTTCAGGAAATCATTTTTAGCTGACATCCTTTATAAAAGAACGTCAAAATTTCTTCTGCGCTGACAGACGCCTCCGCCATATGCTTCGCCCCATTCTGGGACATGCCGATTCCGTGCCCGTAACCACCGCCAATTAAAGTATATCCTATCATAAAGCCGTCCGTTTTAAAAGTACTGACTTGAAAAAAGCTGCTTGGTAAAAGCGATGTTACCGCTGCCCTGCTCCCATCCTGTCTGACCGCCTGTGTTTTTCCGTCACACAGCACATACCGGATGCTGTATTCCGACTGTATCCGTACCTGCCCGTTTTCACTTTCGATCAAAAGTTCCTGCGCCGCGCCGCCGCTGCTGCGTTTTGTAACACGGATTTCCCGGATTTTCCCTGTGTTTTCAGACAGTTTCGTGCGCTCCTTTACTGCATTCCATTCTCCAGCTTCCCCAGGCACGAACACACACTGTCCATCCGCTTGTGCCCGTATCCATACCCTTTCCCAGAATGCCTTTTCCTCAACTGTTTCTGCCCTATAGCTCCAACGGTACCACGGCTCTTCTTTCTCATAAAAATCGCCGTCCCTCTGCCCTAAAAATGCTTCCATTACATCTGACTGCTCCAACAGCTGCGCCTGCTGCAGAATCGGTGCCATCGCAGCAACGCTTTCCTGCCCGCCAAGCTGTCTCGTCAGCTCCATGTTTCTTTCGTCGATCGCCTGCGCACACAGATACGGATATGCTTCTGCCCGGGTCCCTCTCCAGACCGACAAATCCGTACCATAGCCGCAGGACGTGGAATAATAATAGGTCTGCGCCGGCTCCTCCCCGTAAAATAATACCTGTCCGGCAGTTTCCTTCACAGCCTGTGTTGTTTGCGCCTCCTCGGCAAGATTCTGATATACCTGAAACGCCGTACTGTCATCCACATGCGCGCCATACTCCGGCAATCCGGCACGCTGCAGCTTTTCATATGCATAGGTTCTCGCACAGACTGCCTGACTCTTTAATGCCTCCAGCGGATAGGACGCCGGCATTTCACTCGGTACGACCCCATAAAGGTATTCTTCCAGCGGCAGCTCGTTGATTACAAGAATTCCATCCTCCCGGCGCACCAATTCAAGCCTGCCGCGATAGTTTGCCTGCCCCTGTGCCCGCTCCACGCCGGATAGCATCAGATGCCCGGTCAGAATTTTCGGCTCTATTGTTATCCGCCCGGTCTGCTCAAACAACGGAGAATCCCGCGTAATGACAAGATGCTGACCTTTTTCGAGCGTGGTAAGCTCACTCTCGACGTTCCAAATCCTACAATCACAGTCCGCGAAAAGCTCCACGGCCTGATGTACGCTGTTTGCATAGCCAGACGTCTTAATCAGCACGCGAATGGTTTCCATCTTTTCTTCCCGCACCGCCAGCGCTGCCTCAATCGTTCCGTCCTCCACTACAAAATCCGTAAACCCATAGCCGATTTTCAATTCTCCGATGTCCATCTGTGAAAGCCGCCCATACAACCGATAACACTGCAGATCCTCCGAAAAAGGAATCGTCCCGTGACCTTCGATTTCTGCGCCGTTTCGCGACACGCCGAGCAGCCGTCCGGAAATCTTGTCTGGCTTTTGGCACACAATGACAGGCTTTCCTGTTTCAAACGTCAGATCACAGACTGCTTCGGAAAGTTGTGCTGTATCTGAAACCACCGTCGTACTTTTTCTGTCCCTTTTCCAATCCGATTCTCTGTTTTCTTCTGTCCTCTGTCCCTCCGCAGAATCTGTTTTTACTTCAACTGCCGCCGCGCCGGAAAATTCACAGTCTTTCCAGAACCCGTGTATGCTCTGTCCGGTCGTCTCGATCATCCAGACATTTTTTAATATGACCGGTTCCGTTAATCTATTTCGAACTGCATACAGGCAATCCTCCCTTACGATCGCACGCACTGGACAAAACTGCATGGATTCTGTCAAAAACGTTGCCGACGCAGCCATCCGGACACCGTTCTGCGTCAGGATGCGCAGCTCTGTTTTCTGGCTCTGCGCATCCTTTTTGCCACCGGAAGCAGTCCCCATTTCGCGCATCAGAGCAGCTTGCGCGCTTTCTTGCGCATCTCCCGGTCCATTTTCATCCCCCTTCAAAATGCCCAGTACTACGACCGTCTCCTCCCGAATCCTTCCGGCAGCATCATACTTTCTTTTTGCCCGGTCGAACCAGTCGTACCAGTCCGCTTCCTCCACCCGCTCAGTCCCCGTATACGCACCGCCTAAAAATAACTCCCGGCTGCCCGGCAGGCAGGAAAAATACTGTTTTGCCTGGGTCCACGTCAAATAGCCGTCGTCAGATTCCGCCTGAAATTTTTTCATCAAATCCAGTACCTGGTCGGGGGTTGACCGACTGCCGGCAGCATGCGCAGATACTACAGCCGCCTGTGTATTATCCCCGTCAAACTCCTGCGCAGCATCGGTTGTCTCTGCGAGCGCCTGTGTCGGCTGCTCCTGCCTACAGTCTGCAAGAAGCCAGACCATATGGCCTGCGTCCTCGATCCCGATATAGCTGTCCTGTTTTTTTTCACCCGTCAGCAAAAACTGATCTGCCGTCTTTTTGCACAGCCCAAATAAAAAAACGGCACCGATCAGAACCGCCGCCAGTTTCCCCAAAAGACGCCTGCGCGCCTGTTGTCTCTTCCTGCGTTCCTGAAACGACTCCCGTCTTTCCATTTGATTTTATCACTCCCATAAAGTTTTCTTACAAAAGATAAAGAGACAACCCTTCCGGATCGTCTCTTTATCTTTTGTATCCCCCAAAATGCCGCCTCCCATCTTCTGACTCCTAGCCAAGGCCAGGTGGGTAACCGCAACCGGCGCTTCTGCCTTCCCCTGCGCAATGAGGGCCTGACATCTACCCGGCAATATAGGAATCCCGTTTAAAGTAAATGTAGGTTCAAAACAACAGGAGTTCTCGTACATTTCAGGTTGTTTTCATTATATCCAATTCATCCCGAAAATACAACAGGAATTTTTTTACCGCTCTGCACGCATCGGATTGTTTAAGAAATCTTCATATGCAAGACGGATTCCATCTTCCAGCTCGGTTTGGTAAGTCCAGCCCAGATTCTTCAATTTGGAAACATCCAGAAGTTTTCTGGGTGTGCCGTCGGGCTTTGTGGAATCCCACTTGATCTCACCGGTGTAGCCGATCACCTTCGCGGTCAGCTCCGTCAGCTCCTTGATGGTCAGCTCTTTTCCGGTTCCGACATTAACGGTTTCATTTCCGGAATAATTGTTCATCAGAAATACGCAGGCATCCGCAAGATCATCCACATATAAGAACTCGCGCAGCGGCGTGCCGGTTCCCCAGCAGGTTACCTCTGTCGCGCCGGAAACCTTCGCCTCATGGAAACGGCGGATCAGCGCCGGAAGCACATGGCTGTGGGTCGGATGATAGTTATCGTTCGGTCCGTAAAGATTGGTCGGCATTGCAGAAATATAATCCGTTCCGTACTGGCGGTTTAAGAACTCGCAGTATTTCAGGCCGGAAATTTTTGCAAGCGCATAGGCTTCGTTCGTCTTTTCCAGCTCGGAAGTGAGCAGGCAGCTCTCCGGCATCGGCTGCGGAGCCATTCTCGGATAAATACAGGAAGAGCCTAAAAACAGCAGTTTCTTGCACTGATTCTGCCATGCGGAATGTATGACATTCATTTCCAGCGTCATGTTGTCATACATAAAATCCGCCAGCGCTTCCTGGTTTGCAACGATGCCCCCGACCTTTGCTGCTGCCAGAAAAACATAATCCGGCTTCTCTGCTGCAAAAAAATCTTCCACATCTTGCTGTCTGCAAAGATTCAGTTCCTTATGAGTTCTTGTTACAATATTGTGATATCCGGCTTTTTCCAGTGCGCGCACGATTGCGGAGCCAACCATACCGCGATGTCCTGCCACATAAATTTTGGCGTCTTTTTCCATCATGATGTTATCCTTCTTTCCTTATGTAACTGCCGTACATAACATATGCCATGCATGCACGCCTTTTTTTGCACCTATGCGTGCTTTTTCCCGAGGCTTACGCCTGCGTGCCTGCTTCTTTCACTGCCTTTTCACGTTTTGCCAGCATTCTGTCGTGCTCTGCCATAATGCGGACAAGCTCTGCATAGCTGGTCTTCTGCGGGTTCCAGCCAAGAACAGTCTTCGCCTTTGTCGGGTCGCCCCAGAGGTTGTCTACATCGGTCGGACGGAACCATGCAGGGTTGACGCAGACAAGCATCTTGCCGGTCGCCTTGTCATAGCCTTTTTCGTTCAGACCTTCACCTTCCCAGCGCAGTTCAATACCGTTTGCTGCAAACGCTTTTTCGGTAAAGTCCCGGACGGTGTGCTGCTCACCGGTTGCAATAACAAAATCTTCGGGTGTATCGTGCTGTAAGATCATCCACATGCACTCTACATAGTCTTTTGCATAGCCCCAGTCACGCTTGGAATCCAGATTGCCCAGCTCCAAATGATCCTGCAGACCCTCTGCGATTCTGCCCGCTGCCAGCGTAATCTTACGGGTTACGAAATTTTCGCCGCGGCGCTCAGACTCATGGTTAAACAGGATACCGTTTACTGCAAACATGTCGTAAGCTTCTCTATATTCCTTGGTGATCCAGAAGCCGTACTGCTTTGCAACTGCATAGGGGCTGTAGGGATGGAATGGTGTTGTCTCTCTCTGGGGAACCTCTTCTACCTTGCCGTACAGCTCGGAAGTGGAAGCCTGATAAACCTTGGTCTTTTTGGTCAGCCCGAGAATGCGGACTGCCTCCAGAATCCGCAGCACGCCGATCGCGTCCACGTCGCCGGAATACTCCGGTACGTCAAAAGAAACCTGTACATGGGACTGTGCAGCCAGGTTATAGATTTCATCCGGCTGTACAATGCTGATGATACGGATCAGGGAAGAGGAATCGGAAAGATCCCCGTCATGTAAGGTAATCGCATTCTTTGCGATCAGATGGTCAATTCTTGCTGTATTCGAAATGGAAGCGCGTCTGGTAATGCCGTGCACCTCATAGCCTTTTTCCAGCAAAAACTCTGCCAGATAAGAGCCGTCCTGTCCGGTAATGCCTGTAATCAATGCTTTTTTCATAAAAATTTCATCCTTTCCTGATTTTATCGCTCTGATGTCATATCTTTCTCATAATAGTTGATATTCTACCTGATCTTTTTCGATTTTAGAAGAGCATATCTTGCACAGAACTAGCATTATATTGACTTTTATGATATACTAAAAGCTGCTACTCTGATTAAAAATCTACAGGAGAATTTTTTATGGATACCGCTCTTTTTGAAGGAACTCTCGTGGAATCCGAACGGATTTTGTATACACCGTCCACCTTTGCCCGGACAAACCTCATCCATCTGCAGGAATGCGGCCGCTTAAAAGCACTGTCCCCTCACACCAGCCACCGGGAAAATCTCGCCTCCTACCTGTGTTTTATTGTCCTGGAAGGCTCCGGTACCCTCGAATACGACCAGAAGCACTACACACTCTCTGCCGGGGACTGTGTGTTTCTGGACTGTAAAAAGAGCTACCTCCACCGCTGCTCCAATCAGCTCTGGACACTTGAATGGGCGCACTTTTATGGTCCGAACATGCCCGGAATCTATGAAAAATATACCGAGCGCGGCGGTCTTGCCTGCTTTCGCCCCCAAAGCCTTGCCCCGTATCAGAAAATTCTTGACAGCCTCTGTGAAACGGCGGCTTCCTCCGATTATGTCCGCGATATGAAGATTTTTGAGCAGCTCACTGCCCTGCTTTCTTTGCTGATGCAGGACAGCTGGCATCCCGGGAGCACCGCCAAACCGACCTCCCGCAAATATAATCTGCAGCAAATCAAAGATTACCTGGATTTCCATTATCCTGAAACAATCCGGCTCGACGACCTTGCGGAAACTTTTTATATCAACAAATTTTACCTGACCCGGATTTTCCGGGAACAGTTCGGCGTCTCCATCAACGCTTACCTTCTGTCCCTGCGCATTACTCACGCCAAACAGCTGCTGCGCTTTACAGATTTTTCGATCGAAAAAATCGGCATCCAGTGCGGCATGAAGGATGCCAACTATTTTTCCCGCATGTTTAAAAAGGTCGAAGGAATTTCGCCCGGAGAATACCGCAGGCAATGGTAAAACAGAATGTGCCTTGGCACATTCTCGCGGAGCGTTTTATCGTATAGGAACAAAGTTTCCTATACGATAAAAAACAGGCAGGACCTCTTTTTCAAAATGTCCTGCCTGCTGTTCCTTCTGAGTGTTTCCTGCCCTTAAATCGCCCGTGTCGCTTCTTTGAGCCATGCCGCCTCTTCTTCGTTCAAGTAAGGCATCATCTTTTCGCGCACCTGTGCGTGATAACGGTTTAACCGCTCGATATCTTTTCTCTCCATCACAGAAACATCGATGGCATCCAGATCGATCGGTGCCCAGGTCAGCGTATCGAAATACATGAACTGTCCATCTCCGTTTTTCACGCCGTTTCTGGCAACCATCACATTTTCAATTCGGATACCGTGGCTTCCTTCGATATAAATACCGGGCTCATTTGTCACATCCATCCCTGCTTCGATCGGCACTTCCTTCTGATTGCCGGTGAAACGCCAGCGGATGCCCTGGGGTCCCTCATGGACATTCAAAATATAACCGACGCCGTGACCGGTTCCGCATTTATAGTCGATGTTCTGATCCCACATGGGCTGACGTGCCAGAATATCCAGGTTTCTGCCGGTGCAGCCGTACAAAAATTTCGCGTCTGTCAGCTGCAGCATGCCCTTTGCGACCGCTGTGTAATGCTCCTTGATCGTCTGGGAAACCGGCCCCAACACGATCGTTCTCGTCACATCCGTCGTACCGCCAAGATACTGACCGCCGGAATCCACCAAAAGCATACCTTCCGGCGCAAGCGCTGCGCAGTTGTCCTCGGTCGCCTCATAATGCATCATCGCTGCATTTGTCCCATAAGCGCTGATCGTTGGAAAGGAAAGATCCAGATAACCGTCGATCTCACTGCGCAGATGATCCAGATACATCGCAGCGGAATACTCCGTCATCGGAATTTTACCAACATTTTTCTTGACCCAGTAAATAAACTTGCAGACCGCTACGCTGTCTTTTAAATAGACCTCTTGCATATTTGCCAGCTCGGTTTCATTTTTGACCGCCTTTAACAGCTCTGTCGGATTCGCTGCATCGACCACTTCTGCACGGTTTTCCAAAATCTTATAAAAAGCGTAGCTGACGTTGCCTTCATCGCACATCACGCTGCCTGTGATGGCACAGGACTCCATCCACTCTGCAGCCTCTTCATACGGATGCAGGGTAATGTGATACTTCGCCGCATGCGCTTTTAACACATCCGTCACTTCCCCATCCTGGAGAAAGAAATGGCACTCATCCTGTGTCAGATACGCATAGGACAATGCAACCGGATTGCATTCCACATCCGCGCCGCGGATATTCAACAGCCACATCAGATCGTCCAGCTTGCTCAAAAACAGACCGGACGCGCCGTGAGCTGCCATATCTTTACGAACTGCAGCCAGCTTTTCGGAAACATTCTGTCCAAACAGCGCCTCGTCCGGAACCAGAACCGGATGGCACGGAAGTGCCGGTCTGTCCGTCCAGACTTCATCTGCAAGATCTTTGCCATACACGATTTTAATCTGCTTGTCCGCCAGGTCTTTTTCCAGCTTCAGACCAAATCTCGTATCGATGACACGACCATCAAATCCAAGTGTTTGACCGTTTTCCATCTTCTGCTGTAAAAATTCTTCCTTCGTCGGAACGTTGTCCTCCAGCATCCGGTATAAAGTAACTCCGGTTCCTGTAAGCTCCCGCTCCGCCTGGATAAAATATCTGCCATCCGTCCACAGACCAGCTTCGTCCATTCCGACGATCAGCGTTCCGTTTGATCCGGAAAAGTTGCATAAATATTCTCTTACCTTAAAATAAGCGTCCACATATTCCGAATTGTGAAAATCCGCTGTGGGAACCATGTACCAGTCTACGCCGTTTTCCTTCATGACCGCCCGCAGCGCTGCCAGACGATCCTGTATCTTCTGATTGACCATTTGTATTTCCTCCATGTGCCGGAGATTTTGGCACTACCAAAAATCTATCACAACAGCACATACCGCGCAAGAACTTGTCATAAGATTTTTTAAGGCACTTTTCATTGATTTTAAACTCGATTACAGTTCGCACGCGCCATTCGCAAAATTGATTACAGTTCACCCGCGCCATTCGCAAAACGCGTCTTCGACGCTCTCCGCTGCTTCGCAGCTCATTTTTGCTCATAAAGCGGCGCTCCCTCCGTGCCTTTTTGTAAGCAGATTTTCATGCGAGCATGAAATCTGCTTATAAAAAGGTACGAGTGAACTGTAATCAAAATTGTAAACTTATTCTAAACTTTTTGTTTTTTTCTTGTTTCTGTTCCTGTACTCGTGCTATAATTTACCATAAAATCAGCAAATTCCGGTACAAGAGCACAATGGTATTCGACGAATTTCAGCTGTCATGTCTATTTTCAGACATATCCTCATTTCTATGTATGTTCCGGTCGTCCTTTGCACAGCAAGCATCCTTTTTTTCTTTTGCATCGGTACAGCCATATATTATTTTCAGAAAGGCGGTATTTCCATGGAACTTCAGGTTACGAATAATTTTTCCGATATTACATCCGAAATCCTTGCGCTTGCAAAAATGAGTGAGCAGGCAGGCTCCATTGCGCCTGAGCTCTACACACAGTACGACGTCAAACGCGGTCTGCGGGATTTAAACGGCAAAGGCGTCCTCGCAGGACTCACCAATATTTCTGACGTGCGCGCCACCAAAATCGTAAACGGCGAAGCTGTTCCCGCACACGGGCAGCTGTTTTACCGCGGCTACAACGTGGAAGATCTCGTGCGTGGCTTTAGCAAAGACAACCGTTTCGGCTTCGATGAGGTAACTTATCTGCTGCTGTTTAACAAACTTCCTAACAAGGAGGAGCTGGAATCCTTTTCCCGACTGCTCAATTCCTATCGAAGCCTGCCCACCAGCTTTGTCCGCGATATTATCATGAAAGCCCCCAGTAAGGATATGATGAATACCCTCGCCCGCAGCGTTCTGACCCTGTATTCCTACGACGACCGTGCAGACGATGTTTCCCTGCCAAACGTCCTGCGTCAGTGCCTGCAGCTCATCAGCCTCTGTCCGATGCTGTCCATCTACGGCTACCAGGCCTACAGCCACTATCATGACGGCAACAGCCTGTATATCCACCAGCCTTCCCAGACGCTCTCCATGGCGGAAAATATTTTACATATCCTGCGCCCCGACAGCAGTTACACCCCTTTGGAAGCGAAAATCCTCGATATCGCGCTAATTCTGCATATGGAGCATGGCGGTGGTAATAACTCATCCTTTACCACGAGGGTTGTCACCTCCTCCCTGTCCGATACCTATTCTGTTATCGCAGCGGCAATTGGCTCCTTAAAGGGCCCCCGCCACGGCGGCGCAAATATCAAGGTTGTCAAGATGTTCGAGGAAATGAAAGAAGAAGTACACGACTGGAAAGACGATGAAGAAATCAGCCGTTACCTCGCACGCCTGCTCAACAAGGACGCATTCGACCACGCCGGTCTGATCTACGGCGTCGGCCATGCGGTTTACTCCAAATCTGACCCGCGTGCTGTCATCTTCAAGGGCTTCGTAGAACGCCTTTCTGAAGAAAAGGGACTGCATGATGAATTCGAGCTTTATAACAGTGTAGAGCGTCTCGCCCCAGCCGTCATCGCCAAAGAACGTCAGATGTACAAGGGCGTCAGCGTCAACGTCGACTTCTATTCCGGCTTTGTATACAAGATGCTTGGACTGCCGATGGAGCTCTACACCCCGATCTTCGCCATCGCCCGTATGGTCGGCTGGAGCGCGCACCGCATGGAAGAGCTTGCTACCAACAGCAAGATCATCCGCCCTGCGTATAAGACGCTCTGCACCGATCAGCCTTATGTGGAGCTGTCGGAAAGAAAATAACTGCGCGCAGTGGATCCCATAACGTCAATGCAGTTTCAACCATCAAGATAAACGGGCTTTCCCCACTGTTGACAGCCCGCATGTTTTTGCAATTGTGTAATCAAGGGGCGACAGCAAGGAGTGCTGCCGCCCCCTTTTGCCGGGCACACAAAAAACGGAGAACCATCAGGTTCTCCGTCATTTCTATCATCCATCTCTTTGTGATTTATGACATTGGAAAGCTCGCAGAGCACGCATTCTATTATTCATGACAATAGAAAGCTCGCAGAGCGCGCATTCTATTGTTTTTCCAAAAACTCCATCACTGCCTGTTTCATGCCATCTTTTTCGCACTGGATGTTATGGAGCACCGGTGCGTTGCGGATTTTTGTGATCGCATCCGGAATCTTCACTCCACTGATCTTTTCCAATTCTTCCGTCAGGGCAAAATCATCCATATCTGCATATTTTTCATCCATAGCACTCAAAACGGTTCTGGTGAATTTATACGGACTTGCAGTAGATGCGATCACAGTTTTTGTCGTGTCGCCGGTTTCTTCTTTATATTTGTTGTAAACCGCTGCTGCAACCGCGGTATGCGGATCGAGTACATAGTCGGTATCTTCGTACAGGCTGCGGATCTGCGCCGCGCATTCCTCCTGCGTCGCATAATTTCCGTAAAAATCACCGAGCTTTTCTTTCATCTCTGCAGTGATTTCATATTTGCCATCACCTGCAAGCGCTGCCATCAGGGATGCGTTGCATGCAGCATCCTCTCCTGCAATCCGATAAATCAGCCGTTCCAGATTGCTCGAAATCAGAATATCCATCGACGGGGACGTTGTAAGGATAAAATCACGATTTCTGTCATAAGCACCTGTACGGAAGAAATCATATAATACTTTATTGTCATTGGACGCACAGATCAGCTTTTTGATCGGCAGTCCCATATTTTTTGCATAATAGGCAGCCAAAATATTGCCGAAGTTTCCGGTCGGAACAGTAACATTGATCTCCTCGCCTGCCTTGATACGTCCTTCTTTTACAAGCTGTGCATATGCATAAACATAATAAACGATCTGGGGAACCAGACGTCCGATGTTAATGGAGTTTGCAGAAGAGAACTGATAGCCTCTTTCTTCCATCCATGCTGCAAGCTCTTTATCTGCAAACAGCTTCTTGACGCCGGACTGAGCGTCGTCGAAATTTCCGTGGATACCGATCACGCGGGTGTTTGCGCCGGTCTGGGTGACCATCTGCTTTTCCTGAATCGGGCTAACACCGTCCTTGGGATAAAAGACCATAATTCTCGTGCCGGGCACATCCGCAAAACCTGCCAGAGCCGCCTTTCCGGTATCTCCGGAGGTCGCCGTCAGAATTACGATTTCATTTTTGATCTGATTTTTCTTCGCCGCAGTCGTCATCAGGTACGGCAGAATCGAAAGTGCCATATCCTTAAACGCGATCGTCGGACCGTGGAACAGTTCCAGATACCACGCATTTTTCACTTCTGCCAGCGGGGCGATCGCCTCCGTATCGAACTTACCGTCGTACGCCTTGTCGATGCAATAACGAAGCTCTTCCTCTGTAAAATCCGTCAGCAAAAGCTTCATCACTTCATATGCGGTCTGGCGATAATCCATCTGTGCAAACTCGTCCAGCGTTTTATCAAAAGAAGGCAACGCCTGGGGCACAAACAGACCACCGTCCGATGCAAGACCTTCCAGAATTGCTTTAGATGCCGACACGCTCTCTTCATTTCCTCTCGTACTTCTATACAAAACTTCCATGCTTCCTCCTGTTTCTGCTGCAGTTGCACAGCTTCGTTTCTTTTTTCTGTCCGTTTCGCTCAATTTTATCACAGGTTTTCTGACAGGACAATACCTTTTCCGATTTTTTGTCTTTATCCAAAGAACTCATGTCCGCCATGCGCAAACAATCTGACCAGATGTGTATCGAACCAGCGCATATTTTTTTCATTCGCCGCATTTCGCGCAGCAAAGTACAGCGCCCCTTTTGACAAATCCGTTCCATCCAGCGCTAACTCTACCGCCTGTTTCGTTTCCTCACTGATTGAAACAGTGTCGATCGTTCCGTTTTTTACCGGGGAAAACTGATAAACACCGTTGCTGTGCTGATACACCACATCTGTCACACAATCCGGGAACAGCTCGCTCTTTACCCGGTTTAAGACGACGTTTGCAACCAAAATCCTGCCGTTTAAATCCTCCGATCCGGCTTCCGCCTCCACGATTTTCAAAAGCACCTGATAATCCGAGCTGCTGATAGAAAGCTGCGTGCTGTCTGAAACAGCTGCTGCGCTATCCTCCCGTTCCAGCATCCTCACCTGCAGCGTCGGCTCTGCCAGATCGTTTTCCTCCATGGTCCGCCCGTTTTCTTCTTTTTCATAATCCAAAAGTTCCTCCATGCAGACGACGCTGTCCATGCTGTCCAGATACCGTCCCATTTCTCCTACCGTTCCGGTCAGCCGGACACAAAACCATGCAGATACAAACATCATGGACGCCCCGGTCAGCCATATACCATATTTTAATGTACTGTTTTTTTCCATTTCCATCCCCGTTCCCGGCTGTACGCCTTCTAAAAGTCTATACAGCCAGTCTGAAAAAAATCACTTTTTTCACAGACAAACTGCGACAGAAACTTCATTTTATGGTAGGATGGAGGAATACTGGGGCAAAATAGGAACGAATTACGCATATTTTTAGAATTGCATCCGTGCTAAAAGCAATCCAGTATTTTATCTATTACAGTTCACTCATGCCCTTCTGAGTTCAGATTCCGTGCTTGCACGAAAATCTGAACTCAGAAGGGCACGAAGGGAGCGCCATTTTATGAGCAAAAAGAGCTGCGAAGCAGCGGAAAGCATCGAAGATGCGCTTTTGCGAATGGCGCGATGAACTGTATCGAATCCACCAGATGCAAAAGGAGGAAATAGCATGGAATTTCGGGAAAAGAAAAGATGGGGATTTTTTGGACTTCCCTTTACCTTTACAACCTACATGGTTACAGAAGAGCTGATCACTGTGGAAGAGGGATTTATTAACAAGCGGGAGAACGACTGCTACATATATAAAGTACAGGACGTAGAACTGATCCGGACGCTGGGGGAGCGGATGTTCGGACTTGGTACTGTAAAGTGCTACACCGGCGATACGACAAATCCGGAGCTGTATCTGACCCATATCAAAAATGCAAAAAATATCAAAAACTTTATTCTGGAAGCGTCTGAGAAAGCGCGGTTGAAGCGCAGGACGATGAATATGCTCGACATCGGTGCTGATGCAGATATTCCGGAAGAAAACTAATTTTCAAAAAAGTATTGACAAAGAAATCAGACTGTTTTAATATGCTTTTAACAAGTTGAACTTATATCAATTTAAACTGATGAAGTGGAGATAACGGTACAGGCGCACTTCCAGAGAGTCCGGGCAGGTGGGAGCCGGGCAGAAAGCGGAGTATCAAATGGACCACAGAGGGCACAGTCAAAGGAATTTTGTTCCGAGTATTCTGTGACGGAGGGCATCCGTTATTTGCCGGGGGTATGTTAGTATCCTTTGGAATGTTTGAATTCTTTAAAAGATATCTGTACCCTGATAAAGAGTGCGTACGATCGCAAAGCAAGGTGGTACCGCGGGAAGACAGGTATAAAGTGCCTGCAGCTTAAAAGATGATGAGCCCCCGTCCTTGACAGACAAATCTGTCATGGGCGGGGGTATTTTTTTATCGTATAGGAAACTTCGTTTCCATACGATAATAAACGCTCTACGAGGATGCGCACTCGGCGCAAGGGTAGATGGTTGCTAAAGCAACGGCGCCTTGGCGCAAGAATATCCCAAGACACATTCTTTTTTACAGGAGGAACAGTCGCATGGAACAGACATCACTGGAAGAACTGAAAAGAACGGCAGCGTCCGGAGCTTACCGGAGGATTCCGATCTGGCGTGAGATTTTTTCAGATATCGCAACACCCGTACAGGTACTGAAAAAACTGCTGGCGGTAAGCGACCACTGCTTTTTGTTAGAAAGTGCGGAGGACAACAAGCAGTGGGGACGGTACAGCTTTCTTGGGTTCGATCCTGCGATGGAGCTGACCTGCATGAACCATCAGGTGACAATTACAACAGACCATGTCGAGCAGTTTGAAACAGGGAATCCGGCGCAGGTGATTGCAAGGGTGATCGAAGAAAACCGCGCGCCGCAGATCAAAAAGCTCCCGCCTCTGACCGGCGGTCTGGTTGGATATTTTGCATACGACTATATCAAATATGCGGAGCCGACGCTTCGGCTGGACGCAGAGGATCAGGAAAAGTTCCGGGACGTCGATCTGATGCTGTTTGATAAGATGATCGCATTTGATCACTACAGACAAAAGATCATCCTGATCTGTAACAGTCGAATATCGGAAGCAGACGTGCAGGCAGAAGGGGGACAGACAGCCGGCGCGGCAGCGGCAACGAACCTCCGGGCAAAGGGGAAAAGCGCGAGGGCAGCAGCAACGGACGCCCCGGTATCTGCAGCAGAGCCCGACACCCTGGAAGCGGTTTACCGCACAGCTCTTCAGACCCTTGATCAGATGCAGGACATCATCGAAAAGGGTGCAGAAAAAAACGTGTCCGCAGGGAGGCTGACAACAGAGCTCACGCCGCTGTTCGATCAGGAAAGCTACTGTGAAAAGGTGGAACAGGTCAAGCATTACATCCATGAGGGGGACATTTTTCAGTTGGTGCTTTCGAACCGTCTGGAAGCCGGATTTGACGGAAGCCTGCTGGATACCTACCGGATTCTGCGGACAAAAAATCCGTCACCGTACATGTTTTATTTTTCCAGCGACGATCTGGAAATCGCCGGCGCTTCGCCGGAGACACTGGTAAAGGTGAACAATCAGACTGCATACACCTTCCCTCTTGCCGGGACAAGACCCAGGGGAAAGGATGAAAAGGAGGATCAGGAGCTGGAAGCCGATCTGCTTTCCGATGAAAAGGAGCTGGCAGAGCACAACATGCTGGTGGATCTCGGACGAAATGATCTTGGGCGATTCTGCCGGTTCGGAACGGTAGAAGTGGAAAAATATCTTTCGGTCGAAAAATTTTCCCACGTCATGCACCTGGGATCGACCGTGCGGGGCGAGCTTTGCAGCGATAAAACGGCGCTGGACGCCCTGCAGTCAGTGCTTCCGGCGGGAACCCTTTCGGGTGCACCAAAGCTTCGCGCCTGTCAGATCATCAACGACCTGGAAAACAACAAGCGCGGCATTTACGGCGGTGCCATTGGCTATCTGGATTTTGCGGGAAATATGGATATGTGTATCGCGATCCGGCTGGCATTTTGCAAAAATGGAAAAGTATTCGTCCGGTCGGGAGCCGGAATTGTGGCGGACAGTGTAGCACCGAAGGAATATCAGGAATGCATCAATAAGGCGAAAGCAGTGGTGCTGGCGCTGCAGGAAGCGCAGAAACTTGGAAAGAAAGGGGAACGGGCATGATTTTACTGATCGATAATTATGACAGCTTTTCCTATAACTTATATCAGCTGATCGGGGCGATCAATCCGGAGATTAAGGTGATCCGAAATGACGAGCTGACGGCAGAAGAGATTGAGGCATTAAAGCCCGAAGCGATTATCCTGTCGCCGGGGCCGGGGCGTCCGCAGGATGCGGGCTGCTGCATTGAGGTGGTGCAAAAGCTCGGCGGGAAAATCCCGATCCTCGGCGTGTGTTTGGGGCATCAGGTAATCTGCGAGGCATACGGCGGAGTTGTTTCCTATGCAAAACAGCTGATGCACGGCAAACAGTCCGTGACAAAGCTCGATACGAAAACGCCGCTGTTTGTTGGTCTGCCGGAGGAAACGACGGTGGCACGGTACCATTCGCTGGCGGCGCAGGAGGAAACTTTTCCGGAATGCCTGCAGGTGACTGCCAGGACATCGGACGGCGAGATCATGGCACTGCAGCATAAAACAAAAGCGGTGTACGGCGTACAGTTTCACCCGGAATCAATTTTAACTCCACTTGGGAAAAAGATGCTTGAAAATTTTTTACAACTTGCGAATGCAGAGAAAAAGGAGAAGACAATGATTAAAGAAGCGATTGTAAAACTGGCAGCAAAGCAGAACCTGGATTATGAGACCGCAGAAGTTTCGATGGACGAAATCATGGGCGGAAAGGCAAGTCCGGTACAGATGAGTGCATTTTTAACCGCGATGGCGATGAAGGGCGAGACAATCGAGGAAATTACCGCATGTGCGGCGGGGATGAGAAAGCATTGTGTACGCCTGCTACATGATCAGGATGTGCTGGAAATCGTTGGAACCGGCGGTGATCATTCCAATTCCTTTAATATTTCTACAACGTCTTCTCTGGTGATCTCGGCAGCAGGCGTTCCGGTGGCAAAACACGGCAACCGTGCAGCATCCAGCAAGAGCGGTGCGGCGGACGTTTTAGAAGCACTTGGTGTAAAGATTACCATCGATCCGGCGAAGAGCGCAGAAGTGCTCAAAAAAATCGGTCTGTGCTTCCTGTTTGCACAGAATTACCACCTGTCGATGAAATATGTCGCACCGGTCAGAAAAGAGCTGGGTATCCGTACGATTTTCAATATTCTTGGACCGCTGACCAATCCGGCAGGTGCAAACATGGAGCTGATGGGTGTTTATGACGAGGCACTGGTGGAGCCGTTAGCACGGGTACTGGCAAATCTTGGCGTGAAAAAGGCAATGGTCGTATATGGACAGGACGGTCTGGATGAGATTTCCATGAGTGCACCGACGACAGTCTGCGAAGTAAAGGATGGGGAATTTTTATCCTATGTGATCACTCCGGAGCAGTTCGGCTTTACCCGCTGCAGCAAAGACGAGCTGATCGGCGGAAGCCCCCAGGACAACGCGCAGATTGCACTGGCGATTTTAAAAGGGGAAAAAGGACCCAGACGGGATGCGGTCGTTCTGAACTCCGCAGCGGCAATCCATATCGCAAAGGGCATTTCAATCGAAGATGCGATCAGGGAAGCGCAGGAAATCATCGAAAGCGGTAAGGCGCTTGCACAGCTGGAGCAGTTTGCAGCGCTGACGAATCAGGAGTAAGAAGATTGAAAAAATTTTTCAATCGCGGGATTTGTGTCTGCGCGCACTTGGCACAAACTCGACATGCGCAAAAAGCGTGCGCAGAAATGAGTGGAAAGCATGAAAGAAAAGACGATTCTGGATACTCTCGCGGACGCTGCGCGGGCGCGTGTGGAGGAAAATAAAAAGAAAAAGCCGATGGAGGTTCTGAAAAAAGAAGCAAAGAGCCTGGCTGCAGATACCGGGTTTCCATTTGAAAAAGCGCTGGCGGCGCCGGGGATTTCGGTTATCTGCGAGGTCAAAAAGGCATCTCCATCCAAAGGACTGATTGCAGTAGACTTTCCGTATCTGGAAATCGCGCGGCAGTATGAGCGCGCGGGCGCATCTGCGATTTCCGTGCTGACGGAGCCGGAATACTTCCTCGGAAGCGATGACTACCTTCGAGAGATTGCACGTGAGGTGAGCATTCCGGTGCTGCGCAAGGATTTTACGGTGGATGAATATCAGATTTATGAAGCAAAGCTTTTAGGTGCTTCTGCGGTGCTTCTGATTTGTGCGATTTTGTCCGAGAAAGAGCTTGGTCAGTTTTTAAAAATGGCGCATAGTCTTGGCTTATCGGCGTTAGTTGAGGCACACGACGAAGAAGAGGTTGCGCGGGCGCTGCGTGCCGGAGCGCGGATCATCGGCGTCAACAATCGGAACCTGAAGGATTTTACTGTAGATGTCAAAAACAGTGTGCGTTTGCGGGCGCTGATTCCGCCCGAGGTACTCTACGTCTCCGAAAGCGGCATCAGGGGTGCAGAGGACGTTGCCGTTTTATATAAAAATGGAACGGACGCGGTGCTGATTGGCGAAACGCTGATGAGAAGCAGCGATAAAGCGGCGATGCTGCAGGAGTTGAAGAGGGACTGCCATGAGTGAGCAAAAGCAGCGCAGCAAAGATATCATTCGAACTGCAAACATCGCAGAATCTGCACGCCCACACCTCAAGATCTGTGGGCTGTCCCGCCCTTGCGATATCGAATGGGTCAACGACGCCGGAGTTGATTTTGCAGGTTTCGTCTTTGCAAGGAGCAGGCGGCAGGTTTCACCCGAGCAGGCAAAACAGCTGCACAGCATGTTAAAAAAAGAAATCCCGGCGGTCGGTGTTTTTGTCAACGAAACGATAGAAACCATCGTCGGTCTGGTAGAGGATGGCGTCATTGACTGGGTGCAGCTGCACGGGCAGGAAGACGAGGCATATATAAATGAACTGAAAAGCAAAGTCAGCTGTCCGGTGATCCAGGCGTTTTCCGTCCGGACGAAGGAAGATGTGCTGCGTGCCAGGGAAAGCTACGCAGATTACATTTTGCTGGATCAGGGCAACGGCGGAACCGGAAGAGTCTTTGACTGGACTTTAATAGAATCTATCGGCCGCCCATTTTTCCTGGCGGGCGGGCTGAATGCAGAGAATATAAAAGAGGCTGTGCGAACGGGAGCCTGGGCGTTCGACGTCAGCAGCGGCGCAGAAACCGACGGTTTTAAGGATCGGGAGAAAATTTTCGCGTGCGTAGCGGCAGCACGGCAGAAGGAGGAATACAACTGATGGAAAAAGGCAGATTTGGAATACACGGAGGACAGTACATTCCGGAGACGCTGATGAATGAGATCATTCATCTGGAGGAGCAGTACGAATTTTATAAAAATGACCCGGAGTTTTGTGCGGAGCTTGATGATCTGTTAAAAAATTATGCAGGAAGACCGTCGCTGTTATATTATGCGGAGAAAATGACAAAGGATCTGGGCGGTGCGAAGATCTATTTAAAGCGGGAGGACTTAAACCACACCGGCTCTCACAAGATCAACAACGTACTCGGTCAGGTGCTGATGGCAAAAAAGATGGGTAAAACCCGCGTCATCGCAGAAACTGGCGCCGGACAGCATGGGGTTGCCTGTGCAACAGCTGCGACACTGCTCGGACTGGAATGTGAGATTTTTATGGGAAAAGAGGACACGGACCGGCAGGCGCTGAATGTTTACAGAATGAAGCTTTTGGGCGCAAAGGTGCATCCGGTAACAAGCGGAACCCAGACCTTAAAGGATGCAGTAAACGAGACGATGCGTGAGTGGACAAACCGCGTATCGGACACCCACTATGTACTGGGCTCTGTCATGGGACCGCATCCGTTTCCGACGATCGTGCGGGATTTCCAGTCTGTCATCGGACGGGAGGCAAAGGCACAGATTATGGAAAAGGAAGGAAAGCTTCCGGCAGCTGTTTTGGCGTGTGTCGGCGGCGGCAGCAATGCAATGGGTATGTTCTATGAGTTTATTCCGGAAAAGAAAGTTGCATTGATCGGCTGCGAGGCTGCAGGAAAAGGAATCGATACGGATAAGCATGCAGCAACAATGGCAAAGGGAACGCCAGGTGTGTTCCACGGTATGAAATCCTATTTCTGTCAGGATCAGTACGGACAGATTGCACCGGTGTACTCGATTTCTGCGGGCCTGGATTATCCCGGCATTGGACCGGAGCACGCATGGCTGCACGATACCGGACGCGCAAGCTATGTACCGGTAACGGATGAGGAAGCGGTAGAAGCGTTTGAGTATCTGGCGCGTACGGAGGGCATCATCTGCGCGATAGAGAGCGCCCATGCGGTTGCGTATGCGAGAAAGCTTGCGCCGACATTGTCTTCGGATCAGTCGATCATCATTTGTCTATCCGGGCGCGGCGACAAGGACGTTGCAGCGATTGCAAGATACCGCGGCGAAGATATTTCAGAGTAAACCCGAAAAACAGAGGATAAAAGAAAACTTTGGCAGGCGCAAAAAACCTGCAGGAAAGGCTGTCCGAAAGACAGAAGGAAAAAGATGAGCAGAATCCAAAAGGCATTTGAAAATAAAAAGGCATTTATTGCATTTTTGACAGCGGGAGATCCGTCCCTGGATAAGACAGAGGAATACATTCTGGAAATGGAGCGGGCAGGCGCAGATCTGATCGAGATCGGCATTCCGTTTTCCGATCCGATCGCGGAGGGACCGGTCATTCAGGAGGCGGATATCCGGGCGCTTTCCGGCGGTGTGACGACCGACGATATTTTTGACATGGTAAAGAAACTGCGGGAGAAAACAGAAATTCCGTTGGTATTTATGACATATTTGAATCCGGTGTTCCATTACGGCTACGAGGCGTTTTTTGAACGCTGCCAGGATGTAGGGATCGACGGCATCATCATCCCCGATCTGCCCTTTGAGGAAAAAGAAGAGGTTGATGTTGTTGCAAGCCGCTATGGCATAGACCTGATCTCGATGATTGCACCGACCTCCAAAGAGAGAATCCGTAAGATTGCCAAAGGAGCGAAAGGATTTTTGTATGTGGTATCGTCGATGGGCGTAACCGGAGAGAGAACCAATATCACCACCGATATCGGTGGGATGTTAAAAGAAATCCGCAGTGTCAGCAGCGTTCCGGCAGCGGTTGGCTTCGGTATCCACACACCGGATCAGGCGGCAGAGATTTCCAAAACGGCGGATGGTGTTATTGTCGGAAGTGCAGTTGTAAAGCTGATCGAAAAATACGGCTCTCATGCGGGCGGACATTTATACACCTATGTGCGGATGATGAAGGATGCGGTCAGCCACAGCGAATAAGTGGAAGCGTCCACGCTGCGGTTTCTAAACGGGCGCGGCAGGAGAAGGCGCGTGAAAAAAATCTTTTCTATCGGAAAGAATAGTGCTATAATATTTTCGAATTCTATAGAAAACTGCAAAACAGACGCCGGCAAAAGAAGAACCCGGCGGATGGGAGCCAGAGGTAAGGAGTGTGGACAAGATGGAAAAAAAGAATCTGGACTGGGCAAATCTCGGATTCGGCTATATGACAACAGATTACCGTTATGTGGCAAACTACAAAAATGGTGCCTGGGATAAGGGTGGACTGACAGACGATCCGACAGTTACCCTGAACGAATGTGCAGGTATTTTTCATTATTGCCAGGAGATCTTTGAAGGTCTCAAAGCGTATACAACAGAGGATGGACATATCGTAACGTTCCGCCCGGACTTAAATGCAGTCCGTATGATGGACAGCGCAAAGCGTCTGGAGATGCCTCCGTTCCCGGCAGAGCGTTTCCTGGAAGCAGTAGAAGAAGTGGTTAAGGCAAATGCTGCATGGGTTCCTCCTTACGGCAGCGGCGCAAGCTTATATGTTCGTCCTTATATGTTTGCAAGCTCTCCGGTTATCGGCGTTAAGCCCGCGGATGAATATCAGTTCCGCATTCTGGTAACTCCGGTTGGACCGTACTTTAAGGGCGGCGTTCATCCGCTTACCATCTGTGTCAGTGATTTTGACCGCGCAGCACCGCATGGAACCGGACATATCAAGGCTGGTCTGAACTATGCGATGAGTCTGCATGCCTATGTAACCGCACATCAGAACGGCTACGATGAAAACATGTTCCTTGATCCCGCAACCCGCACCTATGTAGAGGAGACCGGCGGCGCAAACTTTATCTTCATCGACAAAGAAGGAACTCTTGTCATTCCCAAGTCTGACAGCATCCTTCCTTCTGTAACACGCCGTTCCATCGCAGTCGTTGCAAAGGATATCCTGGGCATGAAGGTGGAAGAGCGTCCGGTTAAACTGGCGGAGCTTTCTGATTTTGCAGAATGCGGCGTCTGCGGTACGGCAGCTGTTGTGTGCCCGGTCGGCAAGGTGGTAGACCATGGCAGGGAGATCTGTTTCCCCAGCGGTATGGAAAGCATGGGACCGGTGATCCAGAAGCTGTATGACACTCTGACAGGTATTCAGATGGGTAAGATCGAAGGACCTGCAGGATGGGTTCATAAAATTATGTAACGGATTTATATTACAGCCGCAGGGTGCATGGATTTGCTGCACCCTGCGGCTGTTCTTGCTTTTTTAGAGATAACCTAACTATTTTGGGTGTTGCATTTTTTCATGGAATAGGGGATGATAAAACCAGAGATTCCGGAGAATTGCCGGACAGGAAAGAGGGAGAAACCTATGAAGAAAAAGACTGTACATATTATTTCCCATTCCCATTGGGACAGAGAATGGTATCTGCCGTTAGAGCGGCATAAAATGAAGCTGCTGGATCTGATCGACACCAACATGGAACTGTTTGACAAAGATCCCGGCTTTTACAGCTTCCACTTGGATGGTCAGACCATCGTGCTGGACGACTATCTGGAAATCCGTCCGGAAAAAAGAGAAGAGTTGTTAAGACATGTCAGAGAGGGACATTTCCGGGTAGGTCCCTTCTACATCCTGCAGGATGAGTTTTTAACCAGCGGTGAAGCAAATGTCAGAAACCTTCAGACCGGTATTCGTGAAGCAAAGGCCTACGGCAATCTGACAAAGGTTGGCTATTTCCCGGATGCATTCGGCAATGCGGGACAGATGCCTCAGCTGCTGACCCAGGCTGGCATGGAAGCTGTTGCGTTTGGCCGCGGCGTAAAGCCGGTTGGTTTTAACAATGAATTAAAAGAAGGCGGCGAGTACGAATCCGCTTATTCTGAAATGCAGTGGCAGTCCCCCGACGGCACAAAGCTTCTGGGTATCCTGTTTGCAAACTGGTACTGCAACGGCATGGAAATCCCGGTGGATGAAAAAGAAGCAAAGGCATACTGGGAGGAACGTCTTGCAAAGGCTGAGATGTTCGCATCTACAGACGAGCTGCTGTTCATGAACGGCTGCGACCATCAGCCGGTTCAGAAGGATCTTTCTGCAGCAATTGAAACCGCGCGCAGATTGTATCCCGATATCGAGTTTGTTCATTCTAACTTCGAAGATTATGTCAAGAAGGTTCAGGCAGAGGCAGGTGAAAAGCTTTCTACCGTAAAAGGCGAGCTGACCAGCCAGGAGACAGACGGCTGGTATACGCTGGTCAATACCTGTTCCTCCCATGTAACCTTAAAGCGCCAGAACCGCAGAAACGAGGTTGCACTGGAGCGCGTATCCGAGCCTCTGGCTGTATTTGCAGCAGAAAACGGTAAGGAATATCCCCATGACCGTTTCAACTATGCATGGAAGATCCTGATGCAGAACCATCCCCACGACAGCATTTGCGGCTGCAGCGTGGATCAGGTCAACAAAGAAATTGAAGTCCGTTTCGACCGTTCCACAGAGATCGCCCATACCCTTTCCGAGGATGCTTCCGCTTATGTTGCAGACCTGACAGATACTTCTGCATTTGAAAAATATGGCGAAAACGCAGTTCCGTTTGTTGTATTCAACACCACTGGCGACGAGCGCACCGGTAAGGTGACAGTCGTATTGGATGCAAAGCGTGACTACAACAAGTGGCTCTGGGACGGACGCCGCGATATGAAGGCATGGGAGCTGCCGGAGTACGTTGTTGTGGACAGTGAAGGCAATGTACAGAAAGCAACTGTAGAAGATGCAGACGTAAAATTCGGCTATGACCTGCCGGATGACAAGTTCCGTCAGCCTTACATGGCAAGACAGGTGAAGGTTTCTCTTTTTGCAGAAAAACTGCCTGCACTGGGCTACCGTACCTATGCGCTGGTTCCTGCAGAAGCCGCTGGGGCAGCTGGAAAGGGCAGCAACATCGCAAGCGATGACCGTCATCTGGAAAATGAATTCCTGAGCGTTGCGATCAACGACGACGGTACGTTGAATGTTCTGGACAAGCAGACCGGAAAGACCTACGAAGGTCTTGGCTATTTTGAAGATACCCTGGATGCGGGCAACGAATACATCTACTTTTGCCCGAAGGGAAATCCTGCAATTGTGACGAAGGGCACAAAGGCAGAAATCAAGCTGGTGGAAAATACCGATTTTGCGGCAAGCGTGGAAGTGACCAATGTGCTGACCGTTCCGGTTTCCGCAGACGATCAGTTAAAGGAAGAGCAGGAAGGTCTTGTAGAATTCATGAAGCGTACCTGCGGCAGAAGCAGTGAGACGACACAGATCGTTCTGCACACCACAATTACTCTGGAAAAAGACAGCCGCAGCGTGAAGTTTGTAACCGAGTTCGATAACACCGCAAAGGATCACAGAATCCGTGTGGTAGCACCGACCGGAATCTCCTGCACACACCACTATGCAGACAGCGTATTTGAAGTGGTGAACCGTCCCAACGAGCACAGCAAGCTGTGGGAGAATCCCTGCAAGTGCGAGCATCAGCAGAGCTTTGTGGGCTTAAACGATGAAAAGGGCGGCATGCTCATTGCAAACATCGGTCTGTATGAGTATGAAATCCTTCCGGAGGAAAAGAATGCGCTGGCAGTTACCATCCTGCGCAGTGTCGGCGAGCTGGGCGACTGGGGCGTATTCCCCACCGAGCTGTCCCAGCAGCTGCGCCATATCACCGCAGAGTACGAGATGACCTTCTTTGCAGGGGATCTGGTTGAAAGCAACAGCTTCAGAAGCGCATATCAGTTCCAGGTACCTTATACAGTTGCACAGACCAAGGTTCATGCAGGAACCCTGCCGACTGAAAAATCCTGGCTGACCTGGGAAGGCGAGCGCATGATGTTCTCCAACCTCAAGGAGAAAGCAGAAGGCACTGACCGGATGGCACGTTTTGTCAACTGCTCCGGCGAACCTACCGTTCTGCGCATCAAGAAGGACGCTTCTTTTGAAACCCTGTACTTCTCTAATATTCTGGAGGAAGAGGTTCGTCCCGAAACTGCAACTGCAGACGGCTGGTACGAAATTCCTGTCAGAGGCTTTGAGATCGTAACAGTTGGAATGAGATAAAAAATATTCTATTGCAAAAAATGGGAGAAGCTGTTGTACGAATGTGCAGCAGCTTCTTTTGATGCATTGCGCGGAAAGCGATGCTGCGCAGCTATCGTCCGCATGCGCACAGATAGGTTGACGGATGCATACAGGCTTTCCGTATACCGGAAGCCTGAATTGCATAAATTTTGTATTGTATTATCATATTTGTTTTTTCGATGAAGCAGAAAGAAGAGGGAAAAGGAAATGTTGCGAAAGCCTGGAATTTGCCAGAAACCGGTAATAACGTTGTATGAAACGCCTGCATATGCAGCGTGTGGTACGGCTGTCGGCGCAGAGCCTACGGGCGTACCGGAAAATGGCGGTGTTGCAGATGAAATTCTCTTTGGATGGCAATACGAGGTTTTGGAAGAAAATAACGCTTTTTATAAAATCCGGACGCATTATGGATATGAGGGATGGATTGCGGCAGAAGAGTATGTGCCCATGGAAAGTGTAGGCGATGCAGGCGTATGCTATGATGCACAAAACTCCGGTTGTGCCATGCAGCTTTTTCAGGTTTGCCAGAATATTGCAGACGTGCTGGAAGCGGAACGGGTACAGGCAAGGCGTATCACGACATTGTATGCCGGGAGTCTGATTTGGGCAGAGAAAGATTCGGCTTTAGGCGATAGTAACGCTGCAGCCCGCCTGCTGCAGCCGGGCTGGCGACGCGTCTTTTTACCGGATGGAATGGGCGGTCTTAGGGAAGGATATATGCGGAGCCGTTTTCTGGAACCGTGCCAGGGACAGGAGCGGTGGAGAAAATGGGCGCTGCAGCGGCCGGAAGAAGCTTTCCGGGAAAGCATCGTGCAGACTGCGTATTCCTATCTCGGGACGCAGTACCGCTGGGGCGGGAAAACAGCATGTGGAATTGACTGCTCCGGTCTTGCGTTTATGAGCTATTTTCGAAATGGGTTCCTGATCTGGCGGGATGCAGCGATCAAAGAAGGCTATCCGATTCATGAAATCCCGATAGAACAGGCCAAACCGGGTGACCTTTTGTTTTTTCCGGGACATGTGGCGATTTATCTGGGAAATGGAAAGATCATCCATGCGACCGGGCATCCGGAAAGCAGCTGTGTGACCTTCAATTCCCTGCGGGAAGGTGAACCGGGATATCGGGAAGATTTGAAAAACAGTATGTGTGCAGCTGGAAGCATTTTTTAAAACGGAAAATTCCAAAAAGGCGGCGAGGGTCGCCGGGAACAGTCTGTTTTTGGGCGCGGTGATCTATGCGGTGTGCCTGTTGTTTGGGATATTTGGGGTAAAAGCGTATATTTCCTCTCAGACCGTTGACCCGGAAGTTCAGACAGTTTGTGATCCTATTGCCGCTGGCTGGTATTTTTTCCGTGTTTGTCAGAAACGGACAGGCGGACGTTTCGCTGATCTGGTGGGCGTTCCCGATCACAGAGCTTGCTGCCTGCCTGGTGGGATATGCCCTGTTAAAGAAAGTCAAAAAGAACAAGGTGGAAAATTTGGAATAAGGAAAATGCAACGCCGGATTTGTATGAAAAAGTGTTCGAAAAACATCCTCGAGGATACTCTGTAAAAAAGAATTCGCATTACGAAAAGGGGGTGGAGGGATAGGGCTGCCTTAGCAGGATGATCGTATGGAAAAGCAAATCCTTTTCGTCATAATAGAGATTCATGCTGCCTTCATAACGCTCTACAATCCGGCGAACACTTTTCAAACCAAATCCATGCGAAGAAGGCTCTTTTTTGGAAGTTATCAGTTGATGGTTATGTGCAGTAAAAGGATCTGTACGGCAGGAGTTTATCATAGTAATAACGGCAAAAGGAGTATGTTCTTTTCGATGCACATTCAGTTCAATCAGGGCATGATCGGTTTTGGATGCAGACTCTAAAGCATTATCTAAAATATTGCAAAAAATAGCAGTAAGATCAGCATCCGGGAGATGGCGCAGGACACCGCTGCGGATATCCGTATGGAAAGTGATATGTTTTTCCTGACATTGACGTTGATAACGGGAAAGAATTACGTTCAGCATATGGTGGTCGCAAACACGGGCGCTTTCTGTCAAATCTGAGGACTGTAAAAGGGTATGGATGTAGGTGTCAATTTTTTCATATTCTTTGGCAGAATTTAAAATCTCAAGGGACTGCAGGTGCTTTTTCATGTCATGGATCAAAATACGCTGGCTCTCATGCTGGGATAAGAGCATTTTATAATAGGCAGCGGTGTCGGATTCTTTTTGCAATAGAAGCTGCATATCTGTATACTGTGCGCTTTTCTTTTGTGTATACTGGTTGATGCCGAAAGCAAAAATATTGCTGATTAGCAGTAATATGGCGCTGATAGAGACCAGAATATTGATGGAGGAAGGTAAAGAGATATACTCTCCAACCTTAATTAAGGTAGCTAAGGTAAATATTGTTGCAACCGGAGTAAATAGGAGCAATAAGCTATGCCAATCTTTTTGGGGATGATATGTTTCCTTTTTAAAGAAAAAGATAAGAAGATAAGCAGCAATAAAAAACAGCCCTTTGCTGAAAATTACAAAAATGAGCGAATAAGGGAAAATATCATAATGATGTAAAAAAGTTGGGGTGAAAACACTGAGGATACCAATCGGCAGAATTTCACACGCTGCCATCAGGGCAGAGAGGATAATAGCATGGAAACATGCCGTATACCATTTTGTCCTATGGAGGAGATATAGAAGAAGGAAGTTGATCAGAGTGTATAAAATTAAATTTAATCCGGTTAGTTTCAGAAAAGAAAAGCCCAGAAGGATGGCATATGAAGCGCTTAGGAAAGCGGCACGGATTTGGGGAGAAAATTTGGCTGGAAAAAACGTATCGGAATAAGCCCAGAATATAATTGCTTCTATGAAATAGGATAAGAAAAAAGCAATAAATGTTTCCATAGTCACGCCCTGCTTTCTAAATATAATAAATAGGCATTTTTAAATTCTGTATATTTCCGCTTGGTCAGATAGGCAGTAAATTGTCCGTCCTCTAGATAAATTATGTCATGATTAAAGTTACTTACATGCTTCAAATTCACAATAAAACTGCGATGAGATTGAATAAAACAATTTTTAGGAAGGATCTCAATCCAGTATTGCATACTGTGAATAGATTCATAATCTTTTTTGGTGGTATGGACAATGATTTTTCGCCCTTGAGTTTCAATAAGAATAATATCGTTGACAGGAAGGGTCAGGGTTTCTTCTTTTGTTTCCAAGGCAATTTTCTGGGACAAAGTATGGTATACAGCAAGGGCATCCTTCAGATTACGGAACAGGCGTTGCTTCTCTAAGGGTTTGGAGAGGTAGCGGAATACATGGAAACGCATTGCTTCGTCAAGGTACTCAGAGTAAGAGGTGACTACGAATATAATAATATTTTTGTTACGTTCTTTTAAGACATTTCCAATATATATACCGTTCATTCCGGGCATTTCAATATCTAGAAAAAGAATATCAATGCTCCCGGTATAGGATAGCAATTCTTCCCCGCTTGTAAAAGTGATAATTTTAGGAAGTATTAGGCGATGTTGCTTAAAGAAAAGCTGCAGACAGTGTTGAAGTTTTTGAATAAATAGTTTGTCATCATCACAAATAATAAGTTGCATTTGCAGAAACCTCCTGCCGAAAAAGCACTTTCTATTATATAGAAATAGAAAGGAAATGCAAGTATCCAGAATGAAATGACTCAAAATGACCAAAATTGAGTGAAAAATGTCGTTTCATGTAAATGCTATTGAATGTATTACAAATTTATGCAATTTTATTATTCATGACAATAGAATGCTCGCAGAGCGTGCATTCTATTGTTGCAAATCGTGTAGATTTATATTTTAGGATTTAGAAATAAATTATCTTTAATGAATAATACAGGAATGAGAATATGAAAGCAGAAAATAAAAAATTTAGAACCATTCATCTGTCGCTGGAGGCAATTGGGATTATATTTCATTATGTACCTACATTAGCGATTATAAAGATTGTGTTAGCAATGATATCAGGAGCAGGAACTTCTTGCTCCTTTTGGTTTATGCAGAGGTTAGTAGATGCAGTTAGTAGTAAGATTTTGAATGGAGGAACAATAGAATATATTATTTCGGCAGGGATTGGTTTTCTGATAGCGATGTTGATTCCGATCATATGCAGTAGTTATGTGGATGGTATGATACAGATTGAAATGGAGAGAAAAATAGGTGAAAAATTATCAGAGGATGTAATCAGGAAATTTATGAGGATTCCATATGCGGATTTTGAAAGCATGGAATTTCAGGATACACTGATTCAAATGTCGCGAAATCCGGATAGGATGATTCTGAAGTTGTTTCAAAATACGATAATGGCGATGCGATATTTTATGATATTAGCAGGACTGACAGGAATCTTTTTGAAAGCGGGAGTTGGGATTGCAGTCAGTTTTTCAGTTTTGTTCGCGCCGTTGATTTGGCTCAATTTTAAGACGGCAGACATGATGAATAAAATTTATAATGAACAAACTATAGAGCAGCGGAAACGGGATTACTTAGAACAGCTTTTGACAGAAAAGGATTCATTGCTTGAGTTAAAGATATTTGGAGCTGTTAGATTTCTGGAAAAAAAGAGAAAAGCGTTAGTGAAAGAGGTGTTGAATCGGAGAATCAGAGTAAAGGTAAAGGCACACAATTATTATTTGATTGGAAATTTTCTGACATTTGTCTGGTTATGCTCAATTTTAGTGTTTTTATGTATGAGTGCACTGGAAGGAAGTATTACATTAGGAGTTTTTGCAGCAGTTTTAACTGCGATGGGAGAAGCCTTGGATGATTCTGAAGCGTTATATATGACTTTGCAGAAAATGAGATGGGGAACGAATGTTGTATCTCACTTTTTGAGGTTTATGAGGTTGGAGGAAGAACAAGATCCCTCAAAAAGTAAGGAAATAAAAGGAGATAACTGTATACGATTCGAAAATGTGAGTTTTACATATCCGGGAAGTGAACATTGTATTTTAAAGAATGTGAGTTTTGAAATCAAAGGTGGAGAGCATATTGCGTTGGTAGGCGTAAATGGCGCCGGAAAGTCGACCATTATTAAATTGTTATGTCGTTTATACCGACCACAGAGTGGAAGAATTGTAGTAAATGGAATTGATTTGCAGGAATTTTCACAGGAACAACTTCAGAAGCTTTTTTCAGTAGTATTTCAGGACTATAATAGATTTTATTTGACACTTCGGGAAAATGTAGCAGCAGGGGCGTTGGAGCGTAAAGAGGATGATGAAAGCGTGAGAAAAGCACTTCGCATGGCGGGAATTGAAAATGAAAAATTACTGATGGAGTTGGATTTGCCGCTTGGAAAGTTAGAAGAACAGGGGATAGAGTTATCTGGTGGGCAGTGGCAGAGAATAGCGATTGCCAGGGCTTATTTTACGGATTCCGAATTTGTGATTTTGGATGAGCCTACATCAGCTCTGGACCCTATTGCGGAGAACGCTATGTATGAAAATATAGCATCTATCCTGACACAGAAAAGTTGTATTTTTATCTCACATCGTCTGGCGAGTGCTAAGATGGCGGACAGAATACTTGTTTTATCCAAGGGACAAATTCAGGAAGAAGGAAGTCATGCGGAGCTGATGGAACGCGGCGGCATTTATGCAGATATGTATAGGATGCAGAGCAGTTGGTATGAGAATCATGGGAGTGAGAGAGAATGTGATGAGGAAAATAGGAAATATATTTAAAATATTGTTTTGGGCAGCCCCTTTTTCGACAGCTGTCACTGTGCTTTATTATATTTGTCAGGCAATCATCCCGGCGCTGTCGACTATTTTATTTGCAGGAATACTCCAAGGGGTAATTGAGTTGCAAGAAGGTAACAGAGAACTCCTGATAAAAAATGTAGCGATTTATCTTGGGATGCGAGGGGGAATGTATTTTTTGAATTATGGATATAGTGTTTTGGTCAATACGGGGATTTTTGAAAAAGGCAGCATGTGTTTTAGGCAATTTCTGCAGGAAAAAACGGCAAGAATGTCTTTATATAATATGGAAAATTCAAAGATATTAGATCAGAAGAAGCGTGCAGAACGAACAGTTGAAGAGGATGTTCCGGCAATGGTATTTTATCAGTTTTTAGAGGCGGCATCAGCAGCGTTTGGTGTTGTAGCAGTATTGGGAATTATGCTGGATTATCATTGGGTTCTTGCGCTGGCAGCTATTTTGGCCGTATTGCCATTTCCAATTGTAAAAGTTATAAGGGGGAAAAGTCATGTACGGGTAAAAAATTCACAAAGCAAGATGGTACGCAAGATGGAGTATTATTGGAAAATATTGACAGGAAAGGATAGCGCAAAGGAACTTAGAGTATTGGGATGCCAGGAATATTTATCACGGCTATGGAAGAAAGAAAGTTTTTTGGTAAGAGAACAGTTATGGATGGAAAAGAAAAAAGATGCAGTATGGTGTTTCTTATGTGACATAATTCAATTTGCAGGATATATAGGAGCATTACTACTTGCCGTGGGGCTTGCCGTATGGGGACAGATGGAAGCTTGTGTATTTGGTGCATTGATTTCCGCATTATTGAATCTGCAGAATTGTATAAAAGTATTTCTGGAGGCGGTAGGAGAATTGCCGGAGCTTTTAAGTCTTTATAATAATTATGACACATATTTAAAATTGGGAGAAGAATTTAAGGAAAAGGAGACCAGCTATGAAAAGTCAACCATAAATTAGTAAAAAATTTCTTTT
>OIXG01000696.1_pt1 | contig 38708 bp, 25 predicted proteins | sample 1587731 | NCBI WGS metagenome assembly OIXG01 (sample SAMEA3888908, study PRJEB22519) | human gut metagenome | biome: human gut; feature: human-associated habitat; material: faeces | place: Denmark | collected 2010 | reverse complement strand
TGGTACGGCGGCGAGATGAAGAAGGGCATGTTCTCCTACATGAACTACCTGCTTCCGCTCAAGGGCATGGCTTCGATGCACTGCTCGGCCAACACCAACGCCAAAGGCGAGACGGCTATCTTCTTCGGTCTGTCGGGAACGGGCAAGACCACGCTTTCGACCGACCCGAAGCGCGAGCTGATCGGCGACGACGAGCACGGCTGGGACGACGACGGCGTATTCAACTTCGAGGGCGGCTGCTATGCCAAGGTTATCAACCTCTCGCAGGAGAACGAGCCTGACATCTGGAACGCCATCCGCCGCAACGCGCTGCTGGAGAACGTGACGGTAGACAAGAAGGGCAAGATCGACTTCTCCGACAAGTCGGTTACGGAGAATACCCGCGTATCGTACCCGATCTTCCACATCGAAAACATCGTGAAGCCCGTATCGAAGGCTCCGGCCGCCAAGAAGGTGATCTTCCTCTCGGCCGACGCATTCGGCGTGCTGCCCCCGGTTTCGATCCTGAACGCCGAGCAGACCAAGTACTACTTCCTCTCCGGCTTCACCGCCAAGCTGGCAGGTACCGAGCGCGGCATCACCGAGCCGACTCCGACCTTCTCGGCCTGCTTCGGCGCAGCGTTCCTTTCGCTGCACCCCACCAAGTACGGTGAGGAGCTGGTGAAGAAGATGCAGAAGTCGGGCGCCAAGGCTTACCTCGTGAACACGGGTTGGAACGGCACCGGCAAACGTATCTCGATCAAGGATACGCGCGGCATCATCGACGCCATCCTCGACGGTTCGATCGACAAGGCCGAGACCAAGACGCTGCCCATCTTCGACTTCAAGATCCCGACGGCTCTGCCCGGCGTGGATCCCAAGATCCTCGATCCGCGCGACACCTACAAGAACGCCAAGGATTGGGACGTGAAGGCCGAGGACCTCGCAAACCGCTTCGTGAAGAACTTCGTGAAGTTCACGGGCAACGAGGAAGGCAAGAAGCTCGTAGCTGCCGGCCCGAAGGTTAAGTAATTTCCGATGACTGCGGCGCAGGCCGCGCATCGTCAGAACGCGGAAGCGGGGTATTTTCACCCCGCTTCCGTTTTTTTTGCGCATGTAGTGCGCCGTCCGGATCATGCCGTGCGGCGGAACGGACAGAGTCGGCAAAACCGGCAGCCCCGCAGATTCCGCAGCCCCTCCCCGCAGAATCCGTGGAACTTGCGGAGTCGGCGGAATTAGCGGAAGAACGGGCAGAACCCGCGGAGTCGGGTGTTTCGAAACCGGCGTTTTCTTTCGGAGTGTCGCCGGGCTGTTTTGCCGGCCCGTAACCTGTCCGGACACATCCGGCAAGACGAAACGCCCTGCTCCTCAAAGAGCAGGGCGTTTGTGTTTGTCCGCCGTTTGCGGCCGTTTTCCGCAATCCGTGTTATCTGCTGCAGGAACCGTCGGTGCGCAGTCGCTTGGGCATGAAGATCCGGTAGCCGATCGAGACGCCGAGCTTGTTGGGATACCACTCCGACGAGCCGTTGAACGGATCGGGGTTCTCCGGCTGCACCGGGCGGTGGGGATACATGTCTACCTTGCCGTCGAAACTGTATCCGTTGTAGTGGCTGTCCATCCATGCCCATCCGAAGAAGGCGTCGAGCAGCCACCGCTCCCCGAAGTGGTGTTCGTAACCCACGCACAGGCCGATCATCATGCCGTAGCCTTTGCAGTAGCGGTCTTCGAATTTCAGCTTCCAGCCTTCGATATAGGGTTTCGACATGTCGAAAGCCATCATGCCGATATTGGCGCCCAGATACCAGCCCCGGTTGTGCTCCTTGAAGTAGCGGCGGTATTCGCCCATGAAGATGGCGAAGGTCATATGCTTCCGGTTGATCGACTTCCACGGCGAGACCACGATGTCGGTCTGCAGGGTCGATTTGGGGGATATGGCGAATTCCACAGAGGGGTTTACGACGCCGACCAGCGCATAGAGCGCGTTGAGTTTGACGTAGCCCTGCGATGCTGCGTTCTGTATGCCGAACAGCGAAAACAATACGATCAGGACCGAAATCTTGCGGAATGGCTTTTTCATCGGGACGGAATGTTTAGGAGGGGCAAATATATGAAAAAATCCGGCCAATATACGAATCGGGCCGGATTTTCATGCGGATGACACCGTTTCAGACGGTCATGATCTCCTTCTCCTTTCTCTGGAGCGCTTCGTCGAGCAGCTTGGAGAACTTCTCCAGCAGCTTCTGCGACTGGGTTTCGCCGTCCTTCGATTCGTCTTCGGGCATGCCCTCCTTCTGGGCCTTCTTGAATGCCTCGACGGCGTCGCGGCGGGCGTTGCGCAGGCTGATGCGGGCCGTTTCGGCTTCGCCGCGGATCTGCTTCACCAGCTCCTTGCGGCGCTCTTCGGTCAGGGGCGGAATCGTCAGGCGTATCTGCTCGCCGTTGTTCGAGGGGGTCAGGCCGATGTTCGAGTCGATGATGGCTTTTTCCAGCGGGCGGAGCATGTTCTTGTCCCACGGCTGGATCAGGATCGTCTTGGCGTCGGGAACCGTGACGCTGGCCGCGCCCGATACGGGCACCTGCGAGCCGAAGTAATCTACCATGATGCCGTTCAGGGCGTTGGGCGAGGCTTTGCCCGCGCGCACGTTCAGAAGTTCCTCTTCGAGGTGGTCGATAGCCTTCTGCATACGGCCGGAGGCTTCGTTGAGAATCGTTTTGGTATCCATAGTTATTCGAGTGTTTTTTCGATGGTTTTGATCATTTCGTCGAACTCTTCGGGGTCGTACCCTACCGACGCCAGCACGACCTTGCCGTTGCGGTCGATGACGAAATTACGCGGAATGTAGTTCGACGCATAACGGTCGTAGACGGTCTGCGAGGGGTCGAGACCCATCGGGAAGGAGTAGCCGGTCTTTTCGCGGAACGCCGCCACGGTCTGGTGCGTTTCGCCGCGCGAGATGGGCAGGAATACGAAATCGCGGCCTGCGAAACGGTCGATCACGTCGCTCTGCACGCGCGCCAGCTCCTGCCGGCAGGGCGGACACCACGTGGCCCAGAAGTTCAGCAGGACGACCTTGCCTTTCAGTTCGGCGAGGTCGGTTTTGCCGCCGCCGAACATCTCGACCGTGAAGTCGGGGGCTTTGTCGCCGGCCTTCACGAGCGTCGTCGATTCGACGTCGCCTGCCTTTTTGCTGCTGTTGCCGCCGCATGAAGGCAGCAGCAGGATGACGGCGACGATCGCGACGATCAGCGCCAGCATGATCCATAATTGTCTGTTACTCTTTTTTGTCGCCATGTTTTTTCGTTGTTTTGGTTTGTCGGGCACTTTGTCGCACGGAGTCCGGAGTGCCGGCCGGAAGCTCCTATGAAAGCCCGGTTACGAGCGTTCCGATCTGTTCGCCTGCAAGTACTTTGCCCAGATTGCCCGGCGTGTCCATGTCGAAGACGATGATGCCGAGTCCGTTCTCGCGGCAAAGGGTGAACGCCGTGAGGTCCATGACTTTCAGCCTGCGGTCGAGCACCTCCTCGAACGTGATCCGGTCGAACTTCACGGCCGTCGGGTCCTTTTCGGGGTCGGCCGTGTAAACGCCGTCCACGCGGGTGCCTTTGAGCATCACGTCGGCTTCGATCTCGATGCCGCGCAGCGCCGACGCCGAGTCGGTCGTGAAATAGGGATTCGACGTGCCGCCGCCGATAATCACCACATAGCCCGCTTCGAGGTACTCGATGGCACGGGCCTTGGAGTAGTATTCGCCGATGGGTTCCATGCGGATCGAAGTCAGTACCTTGGCCTTCACGCCGTTGTCCTCCAGTGCCGACTGCAGCGCCAGCGAGTTGATGATCGTGGCCAGCATGCCCATCTGGTCGCCCTTCACGCGGTCGAAGCCCTTCTTGGCGCCGGTGAGTCCGCGGAAGATGTTGCCGCCGCCGATGACGATGCCGATCTGGACGCCCGTCCCGGCGGCCGCCTTGATCTGTTCGGCGTAGGACTGGAGCACTTCGGGCGAGAGTCCGTATTTCTGCGAACCTTGCAGCGATTCGCCGCTCAGTTTGAGGAGTATTCTCTTGTATTTCATGTTGCAATGGATTTACCGTAACGCGAAGATAGAAATTTTTTCGAAAAAAACCGGCATCAATGACTATCTTTACAGAAAATAGACGCCCTCCGGACCGTGTCCGAACAAATTCGGCGCGGTGTCCGGTGCGCACGCTTTTCGACGCCGTTCCGGAAAGGCTGCGTCCGGTCAAAAGGCGGACGGGCTTGCTTTTGTGCCCTGCTTGCATTATCTTTGTCTCGCCATGACGCCGGAAGAATACAGACTGCTTCTACATATCGATTCGCCGGAGGACCTCAAAAGGCTCTCTGCGGAGGAGTTGCGCGCTTACTGCGACGAGTTGCGACGCTATATCGTCGACGAATGTTCGGTAAATCCCGGACACCTCGCGTCGAGTCTGGGGGCCGTGGAGCTGGCCGCCGCCCTGCATTATGTCTTCGACACGCCCGCCGATAAGATCGTGTGGGACGTGGGGCACCAGACCTATGCCCACAAGATCATCACGGGCCGCCGCGAAGCGTTCAAAACCAAGCGCCGGCTGGGGGGCATCAGCGGCTTCCCGCGCATGTCCGAGAGCGAATACGACGCTTTCGGCGGGGGGCACGCCTCGGTGTCGATCTCGGCGGCCTTCGGCATGGCCAAGGCGGCCGAACTGCGGGGCGAGAAGCATCGGGTCGTGGCCGTCATCGGCGACGGTTCGATGACCGGCGGGCTGGCCTTCGAAGGGCTGAACAACGCCGGGGCCAGCAAGCGCACCAACCTGCTGGTGATTCTGAACGACAACAACATGGCGATCGATCAGGCCACGGGTGCGCTGAAAAACTACCTGCTCAAGATTTCGACTTCGGTCCACTACAACCGCTTCAAGCAACGGTTGTGGGGCATTCTTTCGCATACGCCGCGCCTGCTGCGTCTCTGCCAGAAGGCGGGCAACGCCGTCAAGCAGGGACTGCTCAACAAGAGCAATCTGTTCGAAAGTCTCAATTTCCGCTATTTCGGACCCGTGGACGGCCACAACCTCAAGGAGTTGGTGCGGACGCTTCGCGCGCTGCGCGACATAGAGGGACCCAAGCTGCTGCACGTCATGACCGTAAAGGGCAAGGGCTACCTGCCCGCCGAACACAACCAGCCCGTCTGGCATGCGCCGGGGCGGTTCAATCCCGATACGGGCGAGCGGATTTCGTCGCCGGGTTCGGCGTCGCGCTATCAGGACGTTTTCGGCGAGACGCTCGTCGAACTTGCCGAACGCGACAGCCGCGTCGTGGGCGTCACGCCCGCCATGCCGTCGGGCTGCTCGATGAATCTGCTGATGCAGGCCATGCCGTCGCGCTGTTTCGACGTGGGCATCGCCGAGGGGCATGCCGTGACTTTCTCGGCGGGACTCGCCGCCGCGGGCATGGTGCCCTTCTGCAATATCTATTCGACCTTCATGCAGCGGGCTTACGACAATGTGATCCACGACGTCGCCATTCAGGATCTTCCGGTGGTGATGTGTCTCGACCGGGGCGGTCTGGTCGGCGAGGACGGCGTGACGCATCACGGAGTCTTCGACATGGCGGCCTTCGGCTGCGTGCCGACACTGGCGATCGCTGCGCCGATGGACGAACTGGAACTGCGCGGCATGATGTATACGGGGCTGCAGTACGGCCATCCCTTCATGATTCGCTATCCCCGCGGCTGCGGCGAAGGCCGGATGTGGCGCGGTGCGCGGTTCGAAACCCTGCCCGTGGGCCGGGGGCGCAAGCTCCGCGACGGAGCGGATGTGGCGCTGGTGACCGTCGGAACGGTCGGCAATGCCGCTGCACGCGCTGCCGTACGCGCTGCCGAAGAAGGGGTGAGCGCGGCCCATTACGACCTGCGCTTCGCCAAACCTCTCGACGAGGAACTGCTCCTCGAAGTGGGCGCGAAGTTCCGCCGCGTGGTGACGGTCGAGGATGGCGCCCTGCGCGGAGGCGTCGGCGAAGCCGTCGCGGCATTTTTCAATGCACGCGGGCTGGACGTTTCGGTGCGTTCGCTGGGCATCGGCGACGAGTGGGTCGAACACGGAACTCCGGCTCAGCTCTACGCCCTCTGCGGCTATGACGAGGAGGGTATTCTGAAAGCCCTGCTCGAAACGAAACAGGCGCCGGTCTGCGCCGAATAATATCCGGACTCCTTACATCGTAAACACCCAGTCGTCGGCTTTGCTGAGCGCCGCGTCCTGCCGGAAGCCTTCCCACTCGAACGCTTTCAGCTGCTGCGGATCGCCGATGCGGTTTTTGAGGATGTGACGGGTCATTTCGCCGCGGCACATTTTCGTATATACCACGACGGTTTTCAGCCGGTCGTCTTCGCGGATGCGGAATTCGGGGGTGACGACCCGCACCTCGCGGCAGATGCGCTTCCAGTCGAACAGCCGCTTCATCTCACTGCTGGCCAGATTGACCAGTATGCCGTCGTCGGCCTTGATCTTCTCCAGAAAGGCGTCCGTCAGTTTGTCCTGCCAATATTCGAAAACCGTCTGCTCGCCGTGGCCGGGCAGTACGGCGTCGCCTTCGAGCCGGTAGGTGCGGATTGCGTCCAGCGGACGGAGCAGTCCGTAAAGGAACGAGGTGATGTTGAGGTGCGCCTGCGCATATTCGAAATCCCCGGCCGTGAAATCAGCCGGAGCGATCCGTTTGAACACGATGCCCGTGTAGGCCGCCAGCGCCGGCAGCGCCCTCTCCGCATCGTCGTGGAAACGGCTGTAGCGGAGCCGGTTCGTCGCGGCGATCCGATGGTTTACGCGCAGGATTTTCGCCAGCTCTTCGGTGGAGAGCGTCGCCAGCTGTCCGGCCAGCTCCCCGGCCTGCGCGCCGTAAAGGGGCGAAGTGGTGCGGGGTATCGGCAGGGAGGTGCTTTCGGCCATCGTTTTGGCGCAGGAGAGGAGTATTTGCATGATTTGTCAGTTGTTGTCGCCCGTCTGCTCCGGAAAGCGGGTGAACGGGACGAAGGGCGTCACCGTAAAATCGGCGGTGAGCAGGTAGTCGCGGCGCGGATTTTCCATGTAAACGTTTTTGCAGATGCGGTAACGGGCGTATACGGACGGATAGATGCGCGGCGCGAGCCGGGCCGTGAAGCCGTAGGCGTACTCTTTCGTCTGCCGGGCGTCGCCGGGGACGGGAAATTGCGGGCGGCCGATGCCGATCAGCAGGGAGTTCCATGCGTCGGCGCCCGGCAGTGTTTCCCACCGGCCGTTTTGGAACCTGCAAACGGTGTAGTCCGTCCCGAAATAGACGGTCGAATCGCCGCGGTAGCGGATCGTAAGCCGTACGCAGTCGGTCTCCGCAGGGTAGAAGGCGTATTCGGCATCCATGCTCAGTCCGTCGGGCGGTGGCGTGCCTTCGGGGGCGGACGGATAGGGCGTCGTGTCGGGATCGAACCCTTCGAGCCGGATCAGGGGGCTGTCGTGTACGTAACGGCGGAAGCGGGCTTTCATCGCCGAGTCGGCCCGGAGCAGACGGACGCGGACGATCCCCTCTGTTTCGTCGGTTCCGGACGACCGGACGGCGTCGGCGACGCTTGTGATTTCTTTGGTCGCAGATGCGCGGGCGGCGTTCGCGCTTCCGTCGAATGTTTCGCGCTCCGGTGTGCAGGCGGCGAATCCCCGGCCGGTCGTGCGCAGGATGTCGAGACGGCGCCACACGCTGTCCTGCAGTTCGCCCAGTTCGCGCGCCGTGGGACGGCGCTGGGCGGTCGCCGTACAACCGGCGGTGAGCAGCAGCGATAACAGGAGCAGTCTCATTGGCAGGCGGGTTATGCTACCGAACAGGGGATACCGAGCGCTTCGACGCGGGCGGCGATGGCCTGCAGCTCCTCGCGCGGAACCTTTTCGAGCGTCCTGCACGGGGTGTCGCGGTCGAGCGAGTAGACCATGACCTGCCGCGGCCGGATCTCTTCGATCAGCCGCAGCCATGCCGAGACCTCCTCTTCGGTCGTGTTGTCTGTTTTCTGTCCGTCGCATTCGCCGCGCAGGAACATGGTCTGCACGGTCAGGCGTCCGTCGAAGCCCTTCATCTGCTCCACGACGCCGCGGACGGTGTAGGCGGGGCTTTGGGGGTTGTTCATCAGACACGCCGTGGCGTCGAACGCCGAGTCGAGTTTGAGGATGTTGTTGTCCACCCGCAGCAGGGCGCGGCGCACCTCTTCGCGGTGGAGCTGGGTGGCGTTCGAGAGCACCGAGACCTTGGCCGACGGGCACAATGCGTCGCGCAGGGCGATCGTATCGCCGATCACCGCTTCGAATTCGGGATGCAGGGTCGGCTCGCCGTTGCCGGCGAAGGTGATGACGTCGGGCGGCGTGCCGTCCGCCACCATGCGGCGCAGCGTCGCTTCGAGCTGCGTGCGGACATCTTCGCGGGCGTTGAATCGCCGTCCGCCGGGGTGTTCGGCGTTCCAGCCGCATTCGCAGTAGATGCAGTCGAACGAGCAGAGTTTCGAATCGGTCGGCAGGAGGTTCACCCCCAGCGAAAGGCCCAGCCGCCGCGAGTGCACCGGGCCGAAAATGATGTCGTGAAATAGTGATGTCATAATGCAAAAATACATAAAATATCCGACTTTGTACCGGCGTGCCGTTTCAGGCCGCCGTCGTGTCGTTCTTGGCTGTTGCCGAGTCGCTCTCGTCTGCTGCTGCGTCGTCTCCGTCTGCCGTTGCGCCGTCCCCGGCCGCTTCCGCTGTCGTCGGGGAATCCCGTTGCGCCTTTTCGGAATGCGTCGTTTCCGTTCCGGGCGCCGGACAAGTCAGTCTGCGGGCCGGCTCCGAGACCTGCGGCGGGCGGAAGCGTACGGATTCGGAATATATTTCCTATCTTTACAAAAATCATTCTCCTATGAAATTCAGGTTCGGACTGCTGCCGCGCGTCGTACTGGCCATCGGGCTGGGCGTGGGATACGGCTTTTTCTTTCCCGAATGGGCGACGCGCATCGCGCTGACGTTCAACGATATTTTCGGACAGTTCCTCTCGTTCGTCATTCCGCTGCTGATCCTCGGTCTGGTGGCGCCGGGCATCGCCGATCTGGGAAAGAACGCCGGGTGGCTGCTGGCCGTTACGGCGGCGCTGGCCTATGCCTTCACGCTTTTTTCGGGCTTCGGAACCTATTTGGTGGGGCGCGCGGTCTTTCCCGCGCTGCTCGAAGGCTCGCAGGCCGTGCTGCCCGACGATGCGGGCGCGGCGCTCACGCCCTATTTCACGGTTCAGATGCCGCCGCTGTTCGGCGTCATGTCGGCGCTGGTGCTGGCCTTCGTGCTCGGACTGGGCATGGCCTATACCCATAGCGTGAAGCTCAAGGGGGTGATGGACGAATTCAAGGGGATTATCGAACGCGTGATCGGCAGCGTCATCATTCCGCTGCTGCCGTTCTATATCTTCGGCATTTTCCTCTCGATGACCCGGTCGGGGCAGGTCGCGGGCGTGCTGGGCGTCTTCGTGAAGCTGATCGCGGTGATCTTCTGCATGACCGTCGTGCTGCTGCTCGTGCAGTTCTCCGTCGCCGGACTCGCGGCGCGCAAAAATCCGCTGCGGATGCTCCGCACGATGCTTGCGGCTTACGTCACGGCTCTCGGAACGCAGTCTTCGGCCGCCACGATCCCCGTGACGCTGGCGCAGACCCTGAAACTCGGCGTGCGGCCCGAAATCGCGTCGTTCGTCGTGCCGCTCTGCGCGACGATCCACCTCTCCGGCTCGATGATGAAGATCGTCGCCTGCGCGCTGGCCGTGTCGATGATCGCCGGACTGGAGCTGCCGGCCGGAACGTTCGTGGGATTCATCCTGCTGCTGGCCGTGACGATGATCGCGGCTCCGGGGGTGCCGGGCGGGGCGATCATGGCCGCGCTGGGACTGCTGGAGTCGATGCTGGGATTCGACGAAACGCTCGCCGGACTGATGATCGCCACCTATATCGCCATGGACAGTTTCGGCACGGCGACCAACGTCACGGGCGACGGCGCCGTGGCGGTGATCGTCGATGCGATCGACCGGCGGCGCTGAAAACCGTTCCGGGGCCGCCGAAAGCGGCCTTTTTTCTTTTTATACCTGTGTAAATAAGTATAAATGCGTACCCGTGCCGAATAAAAAACGGCTAATTTTGATGGCTAAAAAGGTTTTTTTGTACTTTTGCGCGTCCGGAACGGAAACTAACATTAAATTATATACATTATGGTTGATATTTTTGCACGCCTTGAAAAAAATGCAGGCGGACCTATCGGTCAGTACATGTCGTACGCCCACGGATATTTCGCGTTCCCCAAACTGGAGGGCGAGATCGGTCCCCACATGGTTTTCCGGGGCAAAAAGATGCTCAACTGGAGTCTGAACAACTACCTCGGTCTGGCAAACCATCCTGAGGTGCGCAAGGCCGACGCCGAAGGCGCAGCCAAATTCGGTATGGCGGCCCCGATGGGCGCCCGCATGATGAGCGGTCAGACCGTTTATCACGAACAGCTCGAACGCGAGCTGGCCGAGTTCGTCGGCAAGGAGGACGCTTTCCTGCTCAACTTCGGTTATCAGGGCATGATCTCGATTATCGACTGCCTGCTGACGCCGCGCGACGTGGTCGTCTACGACGCCGAGGCGCATGCCTGCATTATCGACGGTCTGCGTCTGCACAAGGGCAAGCGTTTCGTGTACGGACACAACGACATGGATTCGCTGCGTCTCCAGCTGCAGCATGCCACGGACCTCGCCGAGGAGCAGAACGGCGGCGTGCTCGTGATTACCGAAGGTGTCTTCGGCATGAAGGGCGATCTGGGCAAACTCGACGAGATCGTGGCGCTGAAGAAGGATTTCCAGTTCCGTCTGCTGGTAGACGACGCCCACGGCTTCGGTACGATGGGCGAGGGCGGCCGCGGTACGGCTTCGCATTTCGGCGTGACCGACGGCGTGGACGTGCTGTTCAACACCTTCGCCAAGTCGATGGCCGGTATCGGCGCATTCGTCTGCGGTCCCCGCTGGCTGGTGAACCTGCTGCGTTACAACATGCGTTCGCAGCTCTACGCCAAGTCGCTCCCGATGCCGATGGTCATGGGCGCGCTGAAGCGTCTGGAGCTGATCCGCAACCATCCCGAATATCAGCAGAAGCTGTGGGAGATCGTCCGCGCGCTTCAGAACGGCCTGAAGGAAAACGGATTCGAGATCGGCGTGACCAACTCGCCCGTAACCCCCGTCTTTATGAAGGGCGGTATCCCCGAAGCGACGAACCTGATCGTCGATCTGCGCGAGAACCACGGTATTTTCTGCTCGATCGTGATCTATCCGGTGATCCCGAAGGGCGAGATCATCCTGCGCGTGATCCCCACCGCAGCCCATACGCTCGACGACGTGAACTATACGATCGCGGCGTTCAAGTCGGTGCGCGACAAGCTCGAAGGCGGCATTTATGCCCAGATGCCGATTCCGGTTCGCGCCGACGAAGGCTTCAAGGTCCGCTAATCGGGATTCGCTCTGAGGGCGATCCGTATATAGATAAGGCTGCCATTTCCGGCAGCCTTATTTTTGTTGCCGTTCGCTGCGGGGCATTGGCGCCGGGCATGCCTGCGCGATCGCATCTGCACCGGCGTTTCTTTTTTTTTGCGTTTCGGGCGGCGCAAGAGTAATTTTGCGACAAAATTCGCCGGAAAATTTTGCAGAATAAATTTTTCGGTTTATATTTGCAGTCCCGAAACGCAGGTTTCGAAGCCCGGAGCCGAGGTGCAGATGCAGTTGTCCCGCCCGTCCGAAAACGATAATTGCGGAAATAGCTCAGTTGGTAGAGCGCAACCTTGCCAAGGTTGAGGTCGCGGGTCCGAGTCCCGTTTTCCGCTCTTGGGGCCTTGAGAAAGAGGCGGAAATAAAGAGCAAAAACCTTATGTATCAATGATATGTAAGGTTTTTTCGTTTTCAGGTCGAAGCTGAAAAAAGCAACGGAATGCAGGTTTTTACGACCTTATCGGTGACCTGTTTCGCTCACACCTAAAATAGGTCACTAATGTAAGTTATTGCATTAATTATCAGCTTTTTGCCCCGCAACAATTCTATGCTGTAAACGTATTACTCACAAACCATTTACAGCAGTATGGAAAGAAAGACTTTTAACGTGGTTTTCTTCTGCAAGAAGACCAAAGTAACGAAAAAGGGTAAGGCTCCGATCTATGTGCGCATCAAGACCTGCGGCACGGCTACGGAGATTTACACGCGATGCCAAATCGAACCGGAGCGTTGGAACCAACGGCTTGAACGGTCTCTCTATAAGGACGAGATAGACCAACAGATCAACAGCATCGTCGCCAGCTACCGGGCCAATGTCCTCGCGGCCTATGACCAGTTAATCAAGGAGGGCAAAGAGCCGACGTGCTTTGCTATCAAACACCGGCTTGAAAACCCCGCGGGCAATGCACGTCTGTTTCTTGCCGAGTTCGGGAAGTATTGCGACAAACGGCAGAAAGAGGTCGGAACACGTATCACCCAACTCACGGCGAACAAGTATCACCGCCTGCTTCGCTACCTGAAAGAGTATATGCAGGCGCAGTATAAAAAGGAAGATATTCCGCTGGACAGGGTGAATTACGAATACCTCGACGGACTGAACACCTTTATCCAGACGGCCCATAACTGCAAGACCAACGGTGCGGTCAATCTGTTGTGTTGCCTGAAAAACTTTATGCTGTACGCTATCCGCAACGAGTGGATCGAAAAGAATCCGTTTCAGTACTACAAACTGAAACCCGAACACAACAAGTCGAAAGACCATCTGACCAAAGCGGAATTGGATGTTTTGATAACCAAACCGATGCCCAACGAGCGGATAGAACGCATCCGGGACGTGTTCGCGTTCTGCTGTCTGACGGGACTTGCCTTTACGGATGCCGACCACCTGCGCCCGGAACATATCAGCGCGGATGATAGCGGGCAGTTGTGGATTCACAAGCCCCGCGAGAAAACCGCCGTAATGAGCCGCATCCCTTTGTTGCCGCACCCGGTGAAACTTCTGCGAAAGTACGAACACGACCCGAATTGCAGACAGCGCGGAAAGATGCTGCCCGTACCGAGCAATTCGAAGATGAACGCCTATCTGAAAGAACTGGCGGGCATCTGCAATATCGACAAGACGCTGACGACGCACGTCGCCCGGCATACGTTCGCCTGCCTTGCCGTGGAGTATGGGATGCCGATAGATGTGCTGGCGAAGATTTTAGGCCATACCAATACGAATATGACCCGGCATTACGCGAAATTCTCGGAGGGCTTGATCGGCCGGGAGATGCAGAAGATCGGCAGTATCTTCGCTAATCCGGCATGATAATACACGAAGAAAGGCGGGGCGCACGGGATTCGGAATGATCCCTGATGCGCCCCGCCTTTTCATTTACACCAACCTAAAACGGGTCTTGAGCAGGTCTGTAATTCTTTGTCAGCGTTTCCCGAATCGCTGATTCGGGATAGAGGATGTTACGCTCGCTTATTGCGACAAACGGTATCTGCCGCGTATCGCGGAGCGTCTGCAAGGTTCGGGGAGAGATGTGCAGCAGATCGCAAACCTCGCTGCCCGTCAGGTTGTTCTCCGCCCCGACCGGAGGATGATAGTTCTTATCGGCCAGTTGCAGGGTTTCTTCGGCCCGGTCGATCATAGCGAGCAACTCCCGGACTTCCTCGCTCTCCATCGTTAAATAGTCCGATTTCATGTTACACCCCTTTTCTGATTGTCCGCGTCCGCAGAAACCCGGTTACATCAGCTTCCCGGTAGAAGAACTTACCGCCGACATTCGAATAGGGCAGTACCCGCTTGTCGCGGTAGCTTTGGAGCGTGCGTTTGGAAATCCGCAATCGCTGACAAACCTCCGCCCCGTCCAGTCAGCCGTCGGGCGACGGCGGGTTATAACGCTTCCCGGTTCGTTGTGATTGAGCAGCCAATGTTTTCAGCCGTTCCGTGAGCGCTTTTCATACGCGCTCGTCCATACAAATACTTGTCATAAAAATTTGAATTAAATAGGTTAATAATAAATTTCATTTGCAAGGTAATACCGAACCGAAGGTTTCCGGATATATGGCCGCTCCATGCCGCCCAGACCGTCTGCCTTCGATGCTCCTGCAAATCCGACGGCAATATAAGGGACGCCCCGTTGTTTTGATGCTGTTTACGCCCTCGTTCTCCCTCAATCGCCCTAATTGGCCCCATGAATCGGGCGGATTCCGCAGCATAACTCCCCGGACTCTCTCCTCGGTACTCCTGCAAACTTGGCGGCAAGATAAGGGCAGCGTCCCGACTTGGTGCTGTCCGGGGAGTGAACGGTTATGAACGGTGCTAATTGACCCCGAAAACCGGACAAAATCAGCCGCAGTTTCGGGGTATCAGTGCCAAAATCAAACATCCGGAGGTTTTGTCCATACTACGGAGCAGTTCCGCGCAGCAGGGCGCAATAATATCAGGCATGTAACAGATTGGAAAATTGTGTATTATCTTCGCCGCAAATCTTAAAATCCGACACATTTATGACTACCCGAACCATCCATTCCACTCCGGCGATCTTCCGCCCGTCGTGAAGAGCCGCCCGCCCTGAAATCAGCTCTCCGATCTCCCGCCTTTCGGGGTACTGACTTTCCCGCTCTGTCCGCCTGCGCCTTTGCGTGAGCGTCGATGCGATACGTCCCGCCTTTGCCGCCCTAAGCCTCCGCCGACTATATCCGGCGGGTCTTGCGGGCCAGCTTCGGCGTGCCGTGTCCGGGGCTTCGGCCCCGGCATCGACCGCTCCCGAAACGGGAGGAAGCAAGGTTGTGTTTTCGTGCCACAAAAATCCGTCTCCGACGTTTTTTGCGACCACTTCAAACAACCTTGCTCTGCGAGGCCATCCCATTCGGACTGCTCCCGGTGCGGGTCGCATTCCGAAACGCCCGCCGCTCCCTGCGGTCGCCGCGGGCTTGGGATTCGGGGCGTCTGCGACGCGGGTTTACAACCGTGCCCGCTTCACGGGTTTTACCCGGTCATCCGGCAGCGGTCGGACGTGCGGCCATGCGCTGAACTAACACGGGTTCGCACATGGCCGAGAACCGAAAGAACAAGGGCGGCAGACCGCCCAAAACCGCCGCCGCAAAACACTCCGAAACCGTCCGTTTCCGCGTAACGGCCGCCCAGATGCAAACCCTGCAACAAAGCGCAGCGAAAAGCAGGCTGACCCTGTCGGAATACGCCCGGCAAATGGTGCTTGCCGGAAAAGTCATCGCCCCGGCCAGCCCCGAAGAACTGGGCCTGATTGCCGAGCTGACCCGCGAGAAGAACAACCTGAATCAACTTGCCAAAGTCCAGAACGCCGCAGGAGCCGCAACGCGGGAAGCGGAACTGATCCGGATCATCCGGTTTTACAATCGGATGATTGCCAAACTGAAAAGAGAGTAGCAATGATAGGAAAGATCGTAACGGGCAAATCGTTCGGCGGAGCTGTCGAGTATGTCCTCAGAAAAGAGAAAGCCCGCCTGCTGGAGAGCGACGGGGTAGATACCGAAAGCATCCGGTCGATAATCGACGACTTCAACTTCCAGCGCAAGGCCCGCCGGGAGATCGCAAAGGTCGTGGGGCATATCTCGCTCTCGTTCCATCGGGACGATGCGCCGACGCTGACCGACGATCGGATGCGGGAACTGGCGGCGGCCTACATGGAGTGCATGGGCATTGCCGATACGCAGTATATCGTCGCCCGACACAACGACACGGAACATCCCCACCTGCATATTATCTACAACCGGGTGAAATACGACCGGACGCTTGTGGCGGATAAGAACGAACGCCGCCGGAACGTCAAAGTCTGCAAACAGCTTAAACGCCGATACGGGCTGACATTCTCCAACGGCAAGCGGGACATAAAGAGTGAATGGCTTCACGGAGCGGACAAGGTGCGGCAGGAGGTGTTCGACGCCATAACCCGCATCCTGCCCAAATGCGACCGGATCGCCGACCTGTCGGCCAAACTGAAACGGCAGGGGATCGGCGTGCAGTTCGTCCACCGGGGCAACGACCCGAAGAAAGCGGTTCAGGGCGTAACCTTCACCAAAGACGGACTGACATTCAAAGGCTCGCAGGTAGACCGCAAATTCAGCTATGCCGGATTGTCGAAGACGATCCGCGAACGGGTCGAGACGTTGGCACGGGAAGCAGCCGACGAGGAGATCAAATACATGCGGGAAAGACGGTGGGAGCAGGAACGCAACACAACGCCGAAGCCGCGGAAAGAGGAAAGGCCGCAACCGCCGCAGGTCAAACGGGAAGAAACACCCCGCCTGCAACAGTCCCGGCAAACACAACCGGCTTCAGCCGATCCGAAACCCTCCGCGCCGCAGCAGGTCGAAATCGGCGGTACACGCTTTACGCAGGAGCAATGGCGGCAGTTGCAGGAGAACCGGATGCTGCGGATAATCGTTCGCCGCAGCGATGCAAATATGCTGCGCGAATACTGGTTCGACAATGCAGGAACGTTGCAATATACACTTATCGCCCTGCGCCGCAGGGATGAAGCCTTTACACGTGAATTGGTTACGGCAATAAAAGGCTGTCGGCTGACGGTGCAGGAACAGAAACAGTTGTATTCCGAACGGGGGTTGATTAAGGCGTTCCGAAAACAGGACGGAACGGTTTACCGCTTCCGGTTCGGGGTGGAATCAAAGCCCGGACAGAAAGATATGCTGACCGAGTGCGTATTATCCGTGCAACAGCCGCAAGAGGTGAAACCCGACACAAAGCCGCAGATCAAACAAGAGCAGCCGCAACAGAAAGAGCGGCCGCAGGTCAAAACCTACCCACCGAGAAAAAGAGGACAACATTTATAGTATAAGGTAAATCCAAAAATGCGGAAAACAGATTTTGTTTAGTCGGATTAATCTCTTATATTTATAATAAAATCATTCATTAATAGCTAAAAGAGGAATTAAATTCGAATTGCAGGACACGTTTTTTGACTACGTTTATAAATAAACTTATTTAATATTGGAAAAATATGAATATAAATGAATTACATCAATATATTGAACAATTGTTTCCTATAAAGCGAAACAATGATTCTTTTCGGGAAGATTTAAGCCAAGTGCTAAAAAAATATTTGGACAATATAGATTCTATACCTGTTGAAACTGTTACTTACATTCCAAATTGGAGTGATCTTAAAGTACGAATCAAAAAACTTATCACCCATATTGAAAAAAGCGTTGAGAGTTATTATTTAGGAATGCGTAATGAAGCGTATAGAGTTTTACAGTCTGATATTATGGGAGATGATGGTATCATCAATTCTATCGGATTACATACTATAACAAAAGAGGAGGAAACACTTGACGGAAAACGGAGCACCTACTTTTTTCGCGCTCGTTTTTTTCAAGATAAAAATGATAAGACATATAGAGATATGTTTCACATCCCGCTAAATATGCGTGGTAGAGTTTCTACACAAAGATATAGTTCTCCCGGCTATCCTTGTCTGTATTTGGGAACAAGTGTCTACGCCTGTTGGGAAGAATTACTTCGTCCTCGGTTTGATGATGTTATGTTCAGTGGATTTAAAGTTACACGAACATTTAAATTATTTGATTTGAGAATACCTGCAAAAACCGATTTTGAAGAGGATAAATTATCTAATGTCCTTTTACGGTTGCCGCTGATAATAGCTTGTTCGTTTCCCGTCTGGTATCCAAACGATCAATTCAAACCGGAATATATTATTCCGCAATTACTTACCGAAATAATTATCAGTAATAATCGAAAAGCCATCGAGCAAAATTATGTTGCTATAGATGAGCTTGTTTGGGGTATAATATATACGTCAACACACAATAATGAGAGTTTTGGATTTGGCTCCGATTTTCAACAAAATATCGCTCTTCCTGTCATCCAAGCAGATAGGAACGACTATTGCCATGTATTAGCCTCATTATTTGCCCTAACCCAACCGACTTGTAATGAATATGAAGAGGTAAAGTCGATGCAACCGTATCTATTCGGTGCTCCTCCGACAGATTTTGAAGAAAAAAAGCGATATGCTTATTCTATTTCCAAATTTGCTTTTATTGAGGGGAAACTTCGATCTATGCCAACAAAAGAACTACCTTATCTGTATGTCACAAAACCTAAAATATTAATTCCACAGAATGGAGAAGGGGCAACTTGTAACGTTGTATCCAACCAAGAATGGCATATTGAGTAAAAGCTATTTTTGTGATTTGTTTTTATAATGCGAATTTGTGGTGGTTACTCAATTTAATTGAAATCTAATCAGTGTTGATTCTGTTGATCATAGTGGTTGAGCCGTTCGCGGCATACCTTTTCCACGATGTTGCGCAATAGTTCGATCTTGGGGACGAGAGCGTCGATGTCTGCTTTGGTGACGATGAAGTTCTTTTTGTTGTAGCGGGCTTCCAGATAGGCGCGGCGCAACAAGTCGAACAGGCGTTTTTCTTCATCCGTGTCGCAGGGGAATACTTTTGCCAATTCCAGCGTATAGGGCTTGCATTTCTCAATCAGAAATTGCAGATCGTGTTCTTTATAACCGTAAAGAATATAAACCAACGGGATAGTTTTTAGAAAACTTTCTGTTGCTTGGTGCAACATGAAAGCAGTCATGTGATAATTTTCCTCTTGGTAGTAAAAATTTGCTCCTTTAAAGAAATCAAGGCCATCGGAAAACTTATCATCATAATACTCTTCCGCCATCTTCTTAATCTCGGCATAATCCAACTCTCCGGGTGTGGCTAACTGACATTCGCCCGAATCGTAGAGCATGATTCCCTTTGCGACGATCTCGACGTAGAAATAACGTCCCATCGTCAGGGCGTCGTTCAGCTTGGAGATGCTTTCGTTGATAATCTGGGGTCGGGGCAGGTTCTCGTCGTTCTTCCCGGCTGCAAACCGCTCCCTTATGCGGGCCTCTACCGTGCTTTCCCGTTCTCCCAGCCGACGCTTGGTAACGACCAGCAGATCGTAGTCGCTCATGTAGATTGTCCGCACGCCATAGTCGCGCCGTTCGTCGCGTTCGACATAGGTATTCGCCGCATAACTTCCGTATAGGATAATCATAACGACATCTTTCACCTCGTCGCGGATCAGTGCGGCCAATTCGCGTAAATCCCGCTGTTTGCGTTCGGGCAGAAAGTCGATGGAGTTCTTCATACCCACAAAATTAGCAAGATTTTTCCAAAAACACACGGCCCGTTGGTATTAGATTCGAAATTGTTCGTATCTTTGATGTAGTCTGAGAGAGTTTAATTGACTACGAGCAGATTATGAAGGACTCGCATGAGATAAGCTAACGGATAAGAAAAAGGGAAGTGTTCAGAAACACTCTATTTCTCATGCTTTCAAATAACTCTTCAAATGCAAAAATAATACTTTTTTAGTAAAGGTGGATGCGAATCCGCCTTTATTTTTTCAGACGGGCAATCTTATTTCGCTCCCGTAAGGGAGCGCTTTTTCCTGCACATCCACTACTCATATCGACTATTCAGCTGCTTAGGCAGGGACGAATATCCAGACAATATCTGTGATGGAAGGTACTGTACCGGGGCGGTCGAAACGATAGTCGTTCCGACCGTTCGTCGTTTCTGCATTTTACCCGTACCGACGCCAGCCTCTTCCAACACCTGTTCCAACCGCGACAACGGGGGCGGTCTGTCTGCCCGGGCCGTCCGCAGACGGGTTAAATTCGTCCCCTGCACCGCTATTGGTGCTAACCTAATATTTCGTAAAGATGGACGAAAAAGTAAAGAACGACGAGAAGAAGGTAATGCTCGTCAGGCAGACCGGAGAAGGTCAGGACGGCAAACTGAAGGCCGTCGGCAGTATCGACGAAGACGGAAACATCAAGACGCTCGATCCCACTGCGGCAAATGTCGCCAAACTGTTCGACGTGCACACGAATCAACCTGCTTTGGAGGCGTTTTTCACCAAATTCATGGAGCAGTCGCAAGACCCTGTAAAAACGGGTATCTCGGAGATCTTCATCATGGCCGAAAGCGTGCTGGAGAAGCTCATCAAAATCGACCTCGATCCGCAACTGCTCGAAAACTACCGCGTCGATCCGGCCGAAGAGCTCGCAAAAATGGAACAGCAGATCGCGGTTCCCCGTTTCGAGCCTATGGATATATCGAAAATCGACATGGCGGGTATGGAGCGCATGGGTATCCGTATGGAAGACCTCGAACCCCATTTGAAGGCGATGTCCTACGGGCACAAATCGCACGGACTGATCGAAATGCGGCCGGAGATGGAACCCGGCGGCATGCGCGTCACCACCAAAGGGCGCGTATCGCTCGAAGAACAGGCCGACGGAACGCTGAAAGTCGTGCCGCACTATTATCGGGAGAAGTGCGATCTCGACGCGCCCTTTCACAACGTGCTGCTCGACGACGAGGCCAAGCGCAACATCATCGAAACCCGTCATGCAGGCAAGGCGATCGACTTGGAGCTGGAGCCGGGCAAGATGACGCCCTGTTATGTTTCGCGCGACAAGTGGACAAACGAACTCGTTGCGATGCCTGTCTCGGATTTCGATAAACGCGCCTCGATCAAGAATGCCAACCTCTCCGAGGGCGAACAGCTCGACTTCTACTCCGGACGTAAAATCCTGCTGAAAGGCTATACCACCCGTTCCGGCTACAAACGCGATGCTTACATCCAGATCGACGCCTCGGAGGGCAATATCGAGTTCGACCACGGCGGCCTCGACAAAAGGCGCTATCAGGAGCATAACCGAGGGGTATATGCCGCCAAACGTTTCGAGCAGGGCAATCCCCTGCCGGAAGGGCCGCGTCCCATGTTCATTCCCAAGCGGGTGTTCGGTGTGGAGCTGCCCCAAGAAGTTTACAATCAATGGCTGGACGCCCTCAATTTCCCCGAAAAGCGTAAAGACGTCAAAGCGACCTACTTGCAGGGATTACAATTTCCCGGAAGCCCGGAACGTGCGGATCGCTGGGTAAAACCCGATTACGAGGCCGGAAAGATCAAATCTTACCGTTGGAACCCGGATTACTCACGTAAACAGTCCTCCTCGCAGTCACAGACTCCGGCCCGAACCCCGTCGAACGAGCCGTCCAAGCAGGCCGAAGGACAGCCGCAGAAGCGGCAATCCGAACGCGAAGTTCGTCAGGTCACCCCGCCGAAGCCTCAGCCGAAGAAGTCCAAGAGCGTAGGAGGTCTGTAACATGCTCGCTGCCATTCTGATTATCATCGCGGCCTCGGTGTCGTTCTCCGTCGTAACCCTGCTGATCCTCTTTTATATCGGCAAATGCCCCGATGCGGAACAAACGCAGGACGACGACAGCCGGTATTACGACGAGAACGGCAACCACATCTACTACGACCGCAAGCTGATCGCCCGTCTCGAAAGGGAAAAAGAACGGGCGGCGCAGCAAAATAAATAGCCACTGAAAACATCCGAAAAACCGAACGAATGAAAGTCATCATAGCAGAAAAGCCCTCGGTAGCGCAGCAGATCGCCGCCGTCGTGGGCGCTACCACCCGCAGAGAGGGGTATATCGAAGGGGGCGGCTACGCCGTCACATGGGCCTTCGGGCACCTCGTAGGCCCGGCCATGCCGGAAGCCTACGGCATCGAAGGGTTCAAGAGAGAGAACCTTCCGATCCTTCCCGAAACCTTTATCCTCGAACCGCGCCGCGTCAAAAGCGGCAAGGAGTACAAGCCCGATCCGGGAGCCGTCAAACAGCTCGCCGTCCTCAAGGAGCTGTTCTCCCGCGCCGAGCGAATCGTCGTGGCCACCGACGCCGGACGCGAAGGCGAGCTTATTTTCCGTTTTATCTATCACTATCTCGACTGCAAGACGCCTTTCGAGCGGCTGTGGATCAGCAGCCTCACCGAGCGGGCCATCCGCGAGGGGTTGGCAGCCGTACGTCCCGGCAGCGAGTATGACGACCTCTACCTCTCGGCCCGAGCCCGCTGCGAGGCGGATTGGATCGTGGGCATCAACGCTTCGCAGGCACTCGCCATCGCCGCCGGACGCGGCGCATGGTCGCTGGGGCGGGTGCAGACCCCCACGCTGGCTCTGGTGTGCGGGCGCTATCTGGAAAACACCTCATTCACGCCGCAGACCTATTTCCGGCTCAAACTCCACACGGCCAAAGACGCTACGGCGTTCGCCGCCCTCTCGACGCCGAAATACGATACGAAAGCGGCGGCGGACGAAGCCTGTACCGCAGTCCGGGGCAGCGACGGCGTGCAGATTATAAAGGTCGAACGCCGCAATGCAACCGAGCAACCGCCGCTGCTGTACGACCTGACCGCTCTCCAAAAAGAGGCCAACACGCGGCATGGATTCTCGGCAGAAAAGACGCTCGGCATCGCGCAGGAACTTTACGAAAAGAAGCTCATCACCTATCCCCGCACGGGGAGCCGCTATATTCCGCAAGATGTGTTCGAGGAGATAGCCCCGCTGTTGGCCTCGCTCTCCGGCCATACGGGTTTCGGCCATCAGGCTGCCGACCTGTCGGGCGGAGAGCTGAACCACCGTTCGGTGGACAGCAGGAAGGTGACAGACCACCATGCTCTGCTCATCACCGGCCATACGCCCGCGGGACTTGCGACGGATTCTGCCAAAATCTACGATATGATCGCCGGCCGCATGGTCGAGGCGTTCTCGCCCGCGTGTCTGAAAGAGATCACCTCCGTCCGTATGGAGTGTGCAGGCGTTCCGTTCGAGGTGCGCGGCACGATCGTAACGAGCGCCGGATGGCGCAAGGTATGGGGCGAGCCGGAAGAGCGTACAGAGGAGGATGCGGCGGCTCTGCCCGAGCTCGCCGAGGGGGATATGCTCACGGTGCGCGGATGCGACCTTCAGGAAAAGCAGACGCGCCCCCGCCCGCTGCATACCGAAAGCAGCCTGCTCGCGGCAATGGAGACCGCCGGCAAGGAGTTGGAAGACGAAGCCGAGCGCGAGGCCATGAAGGATTTCGGCCTCGGAACTCCCGCCACCCGTGCGGCGGTGATCGAGACGCTTTTTTCGCGCGAGTATATCCGCAGGGATAAAAAGTCGCTCGTGCCCACGGAAAAGGGCCTCGCCGTGTACGGCATTGTCAAAGACATGCGTATCGCCGACGCCGCCATGACGGGCGGCTGGGAACTGGCCCTTGCGAAGATCGCCACCGGAGAGATGAACGCCTTCACCTTTCGTAAAGGTATCGAAGTTTACGCCTCGCAAATTACTTCCGAACTGCTCAAGGTGCAGGTCGGGTCGGTTGCCGGGCGTCCAGGCGCTCCGTGCCCCCGCTGCGGGGGCCGGATAACGTTCTACCCGAAGGCCGCCAAATGCGAAAATGCGGAGTGCGGCCTGACCGTATTCCGGACGATAGCGAAAAAGGAGCTTACGGACAGCCAGCTGGAAGCCTTGCTCGTCAAGGGTCGAACCCCGATGATCAAGGGCTTCGCCAAGAAGGACGGGGGCACGTTCGAGGCCGCCGTAGTCTTCGGCAGCGATTACCGCACCGCGTTCGCTTTCGACCAAGGCGGCAAGACCCGTAAGCCGGGTGCGGCGAAAGTCCGGAAATAATCCTTACCTTTGCCGCTGAACGACTTGCCATAGACGCTTTCGGCGTTCGGCAGGGATGCTCAGTGGCGGCGCTTCGGGTGGGAACCCGGAGCGCCTTTTCTTCCTTCGACCTTTTCGTTTCACACCACTGAACAATCCACATCATGCCGAACGATCATCATAACGCCCCGCAAACGGGGTTATCTTATTACGGCCTTTCGCTGCTCTCTTATCTGCGGGAGAGCCATCCCGACCTGGCGAATGATGCCGACTTTATCCGCACGCGGGCGCAGTCTGCGGCCGAAGCGTACAGCTGTATCATACGCAGCGGAGGCTCCCGTATCGAAGCGGCGGAAGAGGCCGACGCCGTACTCTACCGGGGGCTTCATTTCTCGCTATACGGTACTCTCGCAAACGTTATCCGCAGCGAGTTCGCGGACATCATTCCCGAAGAGGATGCCCGCGAGGCCGCCCTCATCCTTCTGCCGCAGGCCCGCGAGGTCGCCCGAAGCTACGAGCTTGCAGACGATTTCGCCGCCACGCCGCAGTACGCTCTGCTCTACACCGAACTTACGGGAACCGTTCAAATTCTGCTCGACAATGGCATACAATAAGACCGAACACCTGCGCCGCAATATCGAAGCGATCCGCAGGGCCTTCGCGCTGGAGAGGGAACAGCGGGCGGCTACGCCCGAAGAACGGGATGTGCTGCGTGCGTACAGCGGCTTCGGAGCGATCAAAGAGGTATTGGAACCGCTGCCGCACAAAAAGAAAACGGCGCTCACGCCCCTGATCGAAGAGCTGCACGCCGTGCTGAAAGAGAACACCGGCGGCGAGCGCGAGTACAAACGCTATCTGGACGGCCTCAAAGCTTCGGTGCTGACGGCTTTCTACACACCGGAACCCGTGACGGACGCCATTGCGCGGATGCTCTATAATGCGGGTGCCGTTCCGGTGCGTGCACTCGAACCGAGCGCCGGGACGGGGGCTTTCGTGGAGTATTTGCGCCGTTATAACGAAGAGGCCGAGATCACCTGCTTCGAGAAAGACCCGATGACGGGACTGATCCTGAGCAGGCTCTATCCCGACGATACGGTGCGGGTGCAGGGCCTCGAAACCATAGAACCCGCCTACGAGGGGCACTTCGACCTGATTACGAGCAATATCCCTTTCGGGGACGTTTCTCTGTTCGATCCTGCGTTTTCGAATTCGCGCGATCCGGTACGCCGACAAGGTGCATGGGCGATACACAACTATTTCTTTATGAAGTCGGTCGATCTGGTGCGCGACGGGGGCCTCGTCGCCTTCATCACTTCGCAGGGTATGGCCGATTCGGAACGCAACAAACCCGTGCGGGAATGGCTGATGGAGCGGTGCGATCTGGTCGCAGCCGTGCGGCTGCCGAACAACCTCTTTACCGACCATGCCGGAACGGAGGTGGGCAGCGATCTTATCGTCCTGCAAAAGAACTCGGTCGCCCGCCCCCTCTCCGAGCGGCAGCGGGACTTTATCGAAACGCGCACGCTTTCGAACGGCATTACGGTAAATAACAGCTTCCGATCGCTCGACCGCGTGGTGCAGACCTCGGCCAAAGTGGGCACGAACCCCTACGGGAAACCGGCGATGGAGTTCACCTACGCCGGGGGCGTGGAAGGCATCGCCCGTGCGTTGGCGGATATGCTCGCGGAGGATATGGAGCGGCATTTCAACCGGGAGCTGTACGAAAGCCATGCCCTGAAGATCGCCCCGCATCAGTACAGGGAACAACAGACGGAGACGGTAAGTCCGAGACAGGCGCACAACGGCATCGGGCAGGTACGGAATACGGAACTGTCCGGGCAAACAGTATTGCGGCAACACGGGAACGAAGAGATCGCACAGGAAAATCTTGCGACGGAGCGTGGCGGCATCGGGCGGGAGCAAAAAACAGAATTATCCGGCCAAACAGTCAGGCAGCAGACACGACAGGCTGCACCGTCCATGGTGCAGCCTTCGGAAACTACGGTCGGTATATTCGACGACGAGCCGCCGTACCCTCCCGATCTCGATCCGTTCTGGCAGGTCATAGAAGACCATTGGTTTCCGGACGAGGTCGAGGCGAGCATCCGGACGGAAGAGGCCCTCCGTGCCGAAAGGCGGCAGGCGGAACCTTCATCCGCGCAAACGACGCTCTTTCCGGACGTTCCGGCTTCGCCGCACCCGTCCCGACAAACCGCAGAATTCCGGCAGCCGGCAACCTCCGTTCCTCTTCCCGAAACAGCTCGGCGCGGCGGCCCGCGCCGAGCCGGAGAGGTACTGCAGGAAGTGCTTTCCGACCTGCGGCAGAAAGCGGAACGGTATCAGGCCGGCCGGATGCAGGAACCCGCACCTTTCGATGAGCAGCCGGGGCCGTTCTGGCACCCTACCGAGGAGGAGTGGCGCGACCTTAACCGGTGGATGGAAGAACGGTATGCCGTTACGCAGGCCGCCTCCGACGGCTACCGGCTCGACCCCGAAACGGGAGAGATGATCCCCATAGAGGATGCCGAAGCGGAGGAAATACGGGACGAAGCGACCGTACAGGCCGAGGGTGCCGCCATGCCGAACGAATCCCTGCCCCCTCTGCCTACGCAGGAAGCATGGCAGCCTGCCGGGCAGGATTGGGCGGAGTTCGGCGCGTGGCAAGAGGAGCGGGAGAGGCGGTTTATGGAAGACTACCCGCCCTCGCCGGAAATGTACGGATACGCCGAACCCGCCGTACAAACGGTCGCGGCCGCAGCTCCGGAGAAGGAGCAGGCCGATACATCGGAGATGCGTCGGGAACCCGTCGTACAGGGTGTCCGGCCGGAAATATCCGAACCTGCGGTTATGGAACCCGCTGCACGGCGGGCACCTGCACACGTTCCTGCCTCGGCGCAAGAGCCTCAGTCCATGCAGGAAACGGAACGGTCTGCCGATAGCACGGTGCGCCCGGCCGACGACGGGCTGGAAGAGACGGTTGCGGAACCCGCTGCAACGGCAACGCAGACACGAGCGGCCGGACAGCCCTCGCAGGATGGGTTCGCAGGATCGCTGTTCGATGCTTTCGATACGCAGACCGCACCGGAGCCGATGCTGAACGTACAGCAGGAACCGGTGCTTACGCTCTACGACCTGTTCGGGTTCTCGGCCGAAGAACGCAGTCAGGTGAATCGCCCAAAAAAACGGGGGCCGAAACCGAAAGGCAAACGGCAGGCAGCGGGGATGCCGCAGGTACAACACTGGCCTGCACAACAGGGATCGGCGACTTCTTCCCAGAAGGCGTCCAAGCCCGTACAGGAGGAGGAACGTCCCATGGATTGGCGGGAGAGGCTGATGCTGAACCGGCCGCATCAAGAGGAACGACAGCCGGCAGAGGTATCGACCGCCGTTACGGCGGAACACTTCACAGGCACGTCTGCTGAAAATCATCCGAGGACGATAACCGAAAACAGGCCGGATACGGCAAAGCCTGCGGCAGGGCAATCCGGCGTAGCCGGGCAGCCGCAGGCCGCGACCCGAACGGAATACGGAAGGGAGCGGCCGGAACCGTCTCGCAAAGTTCCCGACAGTGCTGCGGACGGCAAATCCGGAGACAGGGCACAGCTATCGGACGCATTGTCGCCACAGGCCGATCCGTTCGCTGCGACCGGCTCTCCGCATCCCGAGCCGGATGCCGCTGCCGTCACAGGGGCCGCTGCGGACAATCCGGTACCCGCAGGCAGCGCAGTACGGCAGGGCGTCCCGTCCGCGAGCGTTTCCGGAGAACGGGCCGAAGCCGTTGCGCCGCGCACTGCGACACACGGCGACGAGGCGGCCGAAGACCCGCTCTCGCCCCGGCCTTTTAAGGGAGAACGGCCGGAACATTACCGCGACGGGACGCTCATTGTGGATAAGGAGAACCGTGTAGGATACCTGAGCGACCTGAAAACCCTGCGCCCGATGTTCCATCCGCTCGACCTGCCCGAAGAACAGCGGGTGAAAATGTCGCTTTATATCGAGGTGCGGGACACTTATCATCACCTCTACAACGTGGAGGCCGATACGCAGGCTCCGCACCCCGCGTTGCGCGTAATGCTGAACAGCCTTTACGACAACTTCGTGGAGCGGTTCGGCTGGCTGAACGAACCGCAGAATATCGACCAGATACGGATGGATTCGGGAGCCGACGAGATACTCTCGCTGGAACGTTACACCGACGGTATCGTGAACAAGGCCGACATCTTCGACCATCCCGTCGCTTTCAATCCGGCGGAGATCGAAAAGACGGACGATGTGCATACGGCATTGGCAGCCAGCATGAACCGTTATGCGGACATCAATATCGAGTATATATCGGAACTTACCGAGGCGAGCGAAGCGGAGGTGCTGGAACAGCTCAAAGGGCGTATCTATTTCAACCCCGACAGCGGGAAGTACGAAATCGCCGAACGTGTCATCGCAGGCAACGTCATCGAGAAGGCCGACCGCGTGCAGCGCTTCCTCGACGAGAATCCGGATCACGAAGGCGCACGGGAAACCCTCGCAGCGCTGCGCGAGGCCACACCCAAACCGATCGCATTCGAGGATCTGGACTTCAACTTCGGCGAGCGGTGGATACCTACGGGCATCTATGACAGTTACGCCTCGTGGCTCTTCGAAACGGAGGTCAAGATCGGTTACCTCGCCGATCTCGACGAGTTCGGCATTACGGCCAAGGACGAGTACAATATCAAGATACAAAACCAGTATGCCGTCCATGGAGAGTTCCGCCGTTATACCGGACTGCATCTAATGAAACACGCCCTGCACAACACGATTCCGGACATCACCAAAAAAGCCCGCAAACTGATTGACGGCGAGTGGAAAGAGGTGAAGGTACGCGACGGGGAGAAGATACAGCAGGCCAACACCAAAATCGACGAGATCCGCAGCGGTTTCACGGACTGGCTGTGCGACCAGTCCGCCGACTTCAAGGAGCGTCTGGCCGACATGTATAACCGCAAGTTCAACTGTTTCGTGCGTCCGAAGTACGACGGCTCGCACCTGACCTTTCCCGGCCTCGACCGCAAGGCGTTAGGTATCGAAGACCTCTATCCGAGCCAGAAAGACGCTATTTGGATGGATATTCTGCTGGGCGGCGGCATCGTGGATCATGAGGTCGGCGGCGGCAAGACCCTGATCATGTGCTGCGGAACCTACGAGAAAAAACGCATCGGACTGGTGAACAAACCGATGATTACGGGATTGAAGGCCAATATCCACGAGATAGCCAAGACGTTCTGCACAGCGTACCCGATGGCTCGCGTGCTCTATCCGGGCCGTGAGGATTTCACGCCGAAGAAGCGCGAACAGATATTCCGGCAGATCAAGAACAACGATTGGGATGCGGTGATCCTCTCGCACGAGCAGTTCGGCATGATCCCGCAGTCGCCAGAAATCCAGCAGGAGATTTTGCGGGCGGAACTCGACAGCGTGATGCAGAACCTCATGCTGCTCAAGGCACAAGGTAAAAACGTGTCGAAACGTATGCTGACCGGCTGCATCAAGCGCCAGCACAATCTGGAGGCCAAACTGCAAAAGGCGCAGTACGCCCTCGACCATCGCAGGGACGATGCGGTGGACTTCCGCCGTATGGGTATCGACCACCTCTACGTAGATGAATCGCACAAATTCAAGAATCTGATGTTCAACACGCGGCACGACCGCGTGGCGGGCCTCGGCAACCCCGACGGGAGCCAGCGGGCGCTTAACATGCTCTTTGCTCTCAGAACCATACAGGAACGCACGGGGCGCGATCTGGGGGCGACATTTCTGTCGGGGACGACCATTTCCAACTCCCTCACGGAGTTGTATCTGCTGTTCAAATACCTGCGTCCGAAAGCACTCGACCGGCAGAACATCCGCACCTTCGACGCATGGGCCGCCGTATTCGCCAAAAAGAGCGTCGATTACGAATTTTCGGTCACCAACCAGATCGTGCAGAAGGAACGGTTCCGCTATTTCATCAAGGTTCCGGAGCTGGCGGCTTTTTATTCGGAAATTACGGATTTCCGCACGGCCGAGGACATCGGTATCGACCGACCGCACAAAAACGAGATACTGCATAACATCCCGCCCACGCCCGACCAGCAGGCGTTTATCGACAAGCTGGTGCATTTCGCCAAGACGGGCGACGCCACGGTGTTGGGACGGGCACCCCTCACGGAAAGCGAGGAGAAGGCCAAAATGCTCATCGCTACGGACTACGCCCGTAAAATGTCGCTCGATATGCGTATGATCGACCCGGAGCTGTACGGCGATCATGCGGACAACAAGGCGAACCACTGCGCCGCGCAGATCGCGCACTATTACCGTAAGTACGACCAGCATAAGGGTACGCAGTTCGTCTTCTCCGATCTGGGAACATGGAAGCCGGGAGACGAGTGGAACGTGTACGCCGAGATCAAGCGCAAGCTGGTCGAAGACCACGGTATTCCGGCTTCCGAGGTTCGTTTCATACAAGAGGCAGCCGGCAGCGAGGGCAAACGCAAGAAGATGATCGAAGAGATGAACACCGGACGCATCCGCGTATTGTTCGGCTCGACCGACATGCTGGGTACAGGCGTGAACGCCCAGAGGCGGTGCGTGGCGATCCACCACCTCGACAGTCCGTGGCGGCCCTCGGACTTGGAGCAGCGCGAAGGACGCGGCATCCGCAAAGGCAACGAGGTAGCCAAACTCTACGCCGACAACACGGTGGACGTGCTGATCTACGCCGTCGAAAAGTCGCTCGACGCCTACAAGTTCGGGCTGCTGCACAACAAGCAGCTGTTCATCCGCCAGCTCAAACAGAACCGTATGGGCGTGCGTACCATCGACGAAGGCGGCATGGACGAAGGCAGCGGCATGAACTTCTCGGAATACGTGGCCGTGCTGTCGGGCAACACCGACTTACTGGAAAAGGCCCGCCTCGAAAAGAAGATCGCGGGGCTGGAGAGCGAGCGTCAGGCGTTCGTGCGCGGCAAGTCGTCGAGCCGCAGCCAGCTGGAATATACGCTCGGAAAAATCGGGGAACTCGACGAAAGGATCGGACGCATCGAAAAAGACCTCGAAGCTTTCAGGAGCCGTGCGGAACTCAACGAGGACGGATCGTATCGCAACCGTATCACGCTGGACGGGGCGGAGAGCAACGATCCGCAGTTCATCGGCAAACAACTGAACCATATCGCAAAAACCGTCGATACGGGAACGGGTGAGAAACGGATCGGCTCCATCTACGGGTTCGAGATCATCGTCAAGAGCGAAAAGAGCATGAAGGAGGATTTCGAGACCATTCGCAACCGCTTTTACGTGCGGGGAGAGGGAGAATACCTCTACCAGTACAACTACGGTAATCTGGCCGGAGACCCTCGCACGGCGGCGCTCAACCCCCTGCATGCGCTGGGCACGATCGAACCGACGCTGGAGAAATTCCGCAAGGAGCGCATCTTGCTGGAAAAGGACGTGCCTCAGCTCCGGCAGATCATCGAGGGCACATGGCGCAAAGAAGCCGACCTCGCGGCTTTGAAAAAGGAGATGGAACAGCTCGACCGGCAGATACAACTCGCGCTCAAACCCGTAGGTAGCGACCGTGACGGCGAAGAGGCCGGAGAGCAGCAGGAACAGCAGCAGGAGAAGGACGCGCGACGGGAAACACCTGTCGCCGATGACCTGCAACGGCATATTCCCGCACGCCTGCGGCAGATCGCCGATGCCTCCGGCGGACGTATCGTCATCGGCAGCGTTCCGCCCCGCACGGACAATAATCCTACAACATCCAAAAAGAAATTATAATGAAAAGAGCCGCATGCCACAGCGGCTCTTTTCATTCCCGTATGAATTTGCTTTTCCCATAGTCGATCGCTGCAAACGGTCGGGAATCGACGTTATTTTTTATCTATATTTATGGAATAAAGATTTGCCTTTGCGACGGATTATACGTTTTTGCAACGATGCGATTTTTTTTCGAATACTCGGTATGTATCCCAATGCAGGCAGAACGATACAACCTATCACAAATGACAGAACGGACAATAAAGTATCATGCGAGGAGCATATCCGAGAAACAACGTAATAAATACCAAATCCTAAACTTCCGCAAATCAATACACATAACAGGTAAAATCTCTTTATACAGTTCCGTACTTTCCGTTTGACTTTATCTTTAACATCTTGTCGCTGTTTTCGTTTCATCTTTTGCAACTCCATAATAGCGATATTGCCTCGACTTGCCTGTTCCTGTAATTCCGCTTTTTCCCTTCGTAAAGTTTCCACATCCTTGATTTCGATAAAACCGACGATATCATCAATATTCGCATCGGTAATATCTTCAGGATGCATTTCATACGCCCGAATTTCATTATATATATGGATTCGAGTATCATCATCGTATGATTTTGTTCTCAATTCGTCGTATTTATCCACAACGGAACGATGTAGCAAAGAGGTCATAACGAGTTTCACTCTGTTCATAACGTCCAGCGATGCGGGTGTTTGATTCCTCATAATACCTTTATGCAACCGGAACCATAGTCGGGATATGGCATAATCCATCGTCGTCGAGTAAGTAAAATTCGTTCCTTCGCGTATGGAAGAATGACGGGATATGAATTTTGGAATACTACTTTCCGAAAGCAGAACGCACTGGCACTTTTCGAAACTTGATTTGTGAATGGAGCGGCGTTTACCGTTGATTATGGAAAAAATCCGCAGGTATTTGACTATATCCTCCTCGGAGATCGTCAAAGAAGACGATGCCGCATCGGTCTGAATTGCATCGAGATTGTCTGTCGTTTGAAGATTACCGTTCATATCATCGACACAAATAGACCTTTCGTCGTATTCTATATCCGAAGCTTGTAAAAAAGCATAGAATTTTCCCCGTTCTTCCAGCACGTCTCCTTTGTCCTGGCATCGGCTCAATATGGTATTCATGGCAGGCTTACCGTCGGGTCTATCCAATTTGTTTATGATTCTTTCAGCCTGTTTGAAATATCCGTCGATCACGTTCTTCGTTTCGTCCAAGTATTTCAGTTGTATATACTTCTTTCTTTTGTTCGCTTCCCGTACCAGAGAGAGAAAATCGTTCAGAATACGGCTGTGTAAATCGCCGTTGTATCCATATACACTGAATAATTCTTCCGTATCAAGATAGATCGTCAGTTGAGTCGTCCAGCTGCCTATCGTATTTAGATCTGTCGATTCGGTAATGTCTTTCAGTCCGGAAATGATAATAAAACCCTCCTTAATCTCGTTCAGACATTCTACGAATTCCTTATCGCTTTCTTTGGAAAGCATAAAGCGGGAAAATATGTGTCCGGTATCCTGACTGGAATCCGTCAAAAGAAATTTCGTAAAACCCTCGATAATATCTTGGTCTTGTATATGTTGAGAAGTCGAGCTTCTGTAATATGCTATCAAAGCATCAAATACGGGCCTATACTTCGTATCCTGCGCCGACAGTTGCCTGTCGAAATCTTTCAATGCCTCGGCCGAGGGTTTTGCATGGTATTCCCCATTGGTACTCGTGATAGAATCTTTCAGGCGATTTCGTATGACCGTTTTCAGGACACTTTCATATACGTCAATTTCAAAACATTCCCTTAACCGATTACGAAGCGTCGTTATATCGAACGACCACATATTTTTTTGATTGATAGTTGCCGTTACGAACCGGGCTAAAACCGAATATATATCGTGTTCCGCATCGTATAGATTTGTAAATACGGCAATAGAAGCTATTAAATTTCCGCGTATCATTTTAATAGTTTTATAATTAAACGTGCGTCCCCTACTTTTACTTTCTATCTTGCAAATCGGCCGAACTCAGAGGCAATATCCCGTACCGTAAGTCTGGGCGATCCATAATCCGAAAAAGCGGTCATATACCTGATATATGTTCCCGTCTTTGGTAAGCAACTCCTTGTCAAGCAATTGCCGGGCTGCCGACTGTACGCTGCTGGAAGAGTAAAGTCCGTGCCTTGTGATGAAATCCGCCGAGGTAATTTCGGTTGCCCGTCTTTCCTTGCCGACAGCGAACAACAGTTCCTTCTGCCGCTCGGAGAGCATGGCGACCATGCTCTGGTAAACGCTCTGCTGTGCATCCACGGTGGCATGAAGGACGCTATTCGCCTCTTCGGGTATTATCGTTTCACCGGGAACCGCTTGTTCATAGAGGCGGTTCAGCAAAGTTTGCATATACCACGTATGACCTTCGAACAGTCCGTAAATACGAGCAATGCACTCGTCGGAAATCCTTTTACCGGCCTGTTCGAAATGCTCCCTTACGAATTTGTGATAGGCTCTCTCCTCGATGGGGCCGAGGTTCAGGAACGAAGCACTCTGGTAGAACGGCCGGGAAGCAGAGAAGAAAATATTCTGCATCATGTGGCGCTGGCTTCCGGCAAAAACGAAGTTCGTGTTGGTACATTTCTGTATATGCGTACGCAGTACGGCTTCCACATTTTTTTCCGGATAACGGGCGATTTGCTGGAACTCGTCAATGGCCACCAGACAGGGTTTGTCCGCCGCTTCGAGATACGCGAAAAGTTCCTCCAGCGATACCTCCGGCTTGCGTATCTCCCCGATACCGATGTCGAATACCGGTTCCCCGGATACCGCGTCGAGTTTGAAAGCCGGGCGCAGAGAACCGATCGCAGCAAAGAATCCCTCGACGAATTTCCTTCCTTTGGGCTTCAACGTATCGAAAATATGTTTGCCGAGCATGAATACCAACTCTTTGAGCGATCCGGTAGCGTAAATATCCACGAAGAACGTGTAATAGCCTTGCGCTATCTCTTTTTGATGGAAACAGTGTTCGATCAGCCCTGTCTTTCCCATACGTCGGGGCGATACGATTACTATATTGCGCCCGTTCACGAGTGCGCCCGTAAGTTCTGCGGTTTCAGCCTTCCGGTCGCAAAAGTAGTCTGCGGAAACGTAACCACTGACAATGAAAGGGTTTCTGACAGTTTGCATGACATTCAAATGTTATTTGACTTTATATTATTGCAAATATAATAATTTAATTCTAAATAATCAATAAGCCGATTTCACGGCACAAAAAGCGGATGGAACAGCTCGACCGGCAGATACAACTCGCGCTCAACCCCGTAGGTAGCGACCGTGACGGCGAAGAGGCCGGAGAGCAGCAGGAACAGCAGCAGGAGAAGGACGCGCGACGGGAAACGCCTATCGCCGATGACCTGCAACGGCATATTCCCGCACGCCTGCGGCAGATCGCCGACGCCTCCGGAGGTCGTATCGTCATCGGCGGTGTTCCGCCCCGCACGGACGATGATTTTCCATCTAAGAAAATCAAACTATAAACGGAAAAGCCTTGCATTTTATCTTTGCAAGGCTTTCCCCTTTCATCGGTTATCGGTGTCTCGATCGGACTGTTTATTCCTTCTCCGAATCAAGCGGCGGCAGTCCGATCGTGTCCTCGATCAGTCCATCGGGATTCCTGTCCAGAAAATTCTGGCCCGACACGACACTGTGCCCCAACTCCCGTTCCGTCTCCCTACGGGCCACTCCGGCAACATTGCCGCCGCGCCGGGCGACCTGTTTGCTTTCGGCGAACGTATCGGGTTTTTCCTGCTGTGAGATTTCAGTCGTCACCCGTTCGCCCAGCATCGTAAAGATCAGCTCCAAATCGGTCATGTGGTCACGCAGGTTTTGTCCCTTTTTCGTCAGCCTCTTGATCGCCCTGTGTTCCGAAGGCGTCACGCCGAATGTCGCACGCGCGATCTCCGCCGTCAGGATGGCGAAGTCCCTCTCTTCCCGAATGCCGCGTTCTTTCCACTCATCCGTCAGGTTTTGCCGTATGGCGATGCCCCGCAGCCGTTTGTCGATCCAATCCTTCGGATAACCTTTGGCCTCGTAAATGGCCTTCATACGTTCCTGTGCCAGCTCAGGGTTCTCGATCTCCTGCACACGCTCATATCCGACCTGTGCCAGCCATTGTTTGAATGGCTCGGCCTTTGGAGAGGGGATCGACTGGATGATACGAAACATAGCTTGCGTTGTAGCGCAATCCGTCCTGTACTGCTTACCGTCGGCAGCCGGTAGTTTCAGTTGTCGCCAAATCGGGGACAACTGAAGATCGGTAAATTCCCGCGTTTTTACCTTATTCCAATATTTTCGCGGTTCCGGAGACCCGGTAAGCACACCGACAATATCGACAATAGAAAAATACCAATCGTCATCCACCCATACGCGGCGGATCTGCTTGTCCTGAAAAACAACGATCTTACTGTCTGCCATAACGGATTTATTTTTTACAAAGTTAGTTTTTTAATCCAGCAGGTGCAATAAACCGAGAATCAAATTCAATTCATGGGATTCCGTTTCGATAAACCCGACCGCATCCGGTTCTTCAGCAGCATGTTCTGCGGTATGGCATCCGATAAGGCAGATAACCCGATAAATTTACATCGAAAGGGCCGTATGACAAGTCCTGGACAAGCCCTCTTATTTTTCCGATCTGCCGCCTCGGCCGTCCGCCCCGACATAGCAGGCCGAAGGGTCTGCCTCGACCGCCCGCCGCAATATCCGGTCGCATTGTCCGGTTTCGATCGTCAACTTCGCCATAATTCCAATCAGCAGTGCAAAGATACTCTTTTTCCCGCCAGTTCGCAGCGCCATGTCCGTTCCCCGTGCCAACGGCTGCCACACCGATGCCGACGACCGCCACAGCGGCACTGCACCGTCGTCCGCAGTCCGCGTCGTCTTAAATTCGCAGCAGAACTATTTAATAACGATGCGAATATGTCACAGGAGGACGATCTGAGGGGTTTGTCCAAGGTCATGGACTTCATGCGGGCCCTGAGTATTTTATTCGTGGTAATCCACATCTACTGGTACTGCTACGGGCAGATTTTGGCGTGGGACGTCAATATAGGCATGATAGACAGGATTCTGCTCGGCTTCGACCGCACGGCGGGGCTGTTCGGCAGCATACTCTACACCAAACTTTTCGCCGTGCTCTTTCTCGGCCTCTCGTGCCTCGGCACCAAAGGGGTCAAGGAGGAGAAGATCACATGGAACAAGATCCTCGCAGCACTCGCGGCCGGCTTCGTGCTCTTCTTTTTCAACTGGTGGCTGCTCGACCTGCCGCTGCCGCAGTCCGCCGTCGTGGGGTTCTACATCCTGACGCTATCGGCCGGATATATCTGCCTGTTGATGGGCGGCGTGTGGATGAGCCGACTGTTGAAGAACAACATGATGGACGACCCTTTCAACAACGAGAACGAATCGTTCATGCAGGAGACGCGACTCGTCGAGAACGAATACTCGGTGAACCTACCGACGCGGTTCTATTATAACAAGCGGTGGCACAACGGCTTCGCCAACGTCGTAGTGCCGCAGAGAGCTTGTATCTGCGTCGGCGTTCCGGGGTCGGGCAAGAGCTACGCTGTTGTCAATCAATTCATCAAACAGCAGATCGAAAAGGGGTACACGATGTATGTTTACGATTTCAAGTTTCCCGACCTCGCGGAGATCGCCTACAACCACCTGCTGATGCACCAAGAAGGCTACAAGAAGGTACCGACCTTTTACGTCATCAATTTCGACGACCCGCGCCGCTCGCACCGCTGCAACCCGATCAACCCCTCCTTTATGAACGACATCTCGGACGCCTACGAGAGCGCCTATACCATCATGCTGAACCTGAACAAGACATGGGTGCAGAAGCAGGGCGATTTCTTCGTCGAAAGCCCGATCATCCTCTTCGCCGCCGTGATCTGGTTCTTGCGTATCTACGACGGGGGAAAGTACTGCACTTTTCCGCACGCCATCGAGTTTCTGAACAAACGCTACGAGGATATCTTCCCGATTCTGACGAGTTATCCGGAGTTGGAAAATTATTTAAGTCCGTTCATGGATGCGTGGCTCGGCGGGGCGCAAGACCAGTTGCAGGGCCAGATTGCCTCGGCCAAAATTCCGCTCTCGCGTATGATCTCCCCGCAGCTCTACTGGGTCATGTCGGGCGACGACTTCACGCTCGACATCAACAATCCGAACGATCCGAAGGTGCTGGCGGTGGGCAATAACCCCGACCGGCAGAACATTTACGGCGCAGCCCTCGGTCTGTACAACAGCCGTATCGTGAAGCTCATCAACAAGAAGGGGCAGCTCAAATCGTCGGTCATCATCGACGAACTGCCGACGATCTACTTCAAGGGCCTCGACAACCTGATCGCCACGGCCCGGAGCAACAAGGTAGCCGTGTTGCTCGGTTTTCAGGACTTCAGCCAGCTCAAACGCGACTACGGCGACAAGGAGGCCGCCGTGGTGATGAACACCGTCGGCAACATCTTCTCCGGGCAGGTGGTGGGCGAAACGGCCAAGATGCTCTCGGAGCGGTTCGGCAAGGTGCTGCAAAAGCGACAGTCCATGACGATTAACCGCAACGACAAATCGACCTCCATATCGACGCAGATGGACAGCCTGATCCCGGCCTCGAAGATCTCGACGCTCACGCAGGGGATGTTCGTCGGGGCCGTAGCCGACAGCTTCGAGCAGCCTATCGAGCAGAAGATATTCCACGCGGAGATCGTCGTGGACAGCGCGAAGGTCAAGGCCGAGACGGCCCGCTACGTGAAGATACCCATAATTACCGATTTCACGGACGAGAACGGCGTAGATCGCATGCAGGAAACGATCAAGGAGAATTACGACCGCATCAAGGCCGAAGCCGCGGAGATCGTCGACAAGGAACTCGACCGCCTACGCAAAGACCCCGTACTGAGCAAACTGCTGCCGCCGGAGCAAGGAGCATAAAGAGACGGAATTGTGTCAAAATGCAGATTTTTGATACATCCCTATCTCGGTCAGAATTTAGTAAGATAACGAGAGTGCAGAAAATAGCAAGGGTTTTGTTTACAGACTGTTATTTTTCTATTCTGCATATACGTTGGAGTAATTGATACAGCAAACTCGGGCAGGTTTAATGGTAAGTTCAGTTACTTATCCGTTGCCTGGAAGATATGTTTTGTTTGTCGCAAAATATTAGTTTTCAGCTTCTTGCATCGAATTTTCGCATACCAAATAACTTGACTTAATGTTTAACAAAACCACAAAGTTCAGGTTATCATGCAACGCAGCATGTTCCAAGTCCTTTTCTACGTGAAAAGGCAATCGGAAAAACACGGTCAGGTTCCCGTCATGGGTCGTAT
>OIXG01000690.1_pt1 | contig 38854 bp, 18 predicted proteins | sample 1587731 | NCBI WGS metagenome assembly OIXG01 (sample SAMEA3888908, study PRJEB22519) | human gut metagenome | biome: human gut; feature: human-associated habitat; material: faeces | place: Denmark | collected 2010 | reverse complement strand
TAAGTGGAGGTATGTCGCATAGGATTTTTTTGTTCATACTTGATTTCATATTGTCCATGACATTAAATTCACATGTACATGCAGATAGGCACTTTCGATTCCAAAAGTGCCTGCTGTTTGTCAAACTCTACATTTTTCTTTATCTTTATAGTATAACTCTATGGACTGATCAAATGCATTTTCCTCATAACACATTTTTTCCTGTCCGCGGCCTACAGCCCCGCCTTTTCTGGCATCCATCTTCGGGTCGGTGTAGCGGTCAAACCACTCCTCCATTTCAACCTTTAAGCGCTGGATCTGCTCTTCCCAGGCTGGGTTTCCATAAAGGTTGTTTTCCTCGTCTGGATCCGTGGAAAGGTCATAAAATTCGCAGGGGCCATCACCGTAGCGGTGGATATATTTTAATTTTCCCTTCTTGATCATACGGGTCTTGCTGTATTCATCAAAAACTACGATACGATCCTCATATTCAGCAGTTGGATGATTGATCTGTTCCATCAGACTCTTTCCAGGTTGCTTTGGCTCCAATTTATATTCACAGCCGGCCAGGGACAGAATGGTTGGGAAAATATCGTACTGTCCTGCCATAGCAGAGCAAGTGCTTCCTGGTGCCTCGCAGCCAGGTACTTTGATGATGAACGGTACTTTTACAGAAGAATCATACATATTTGGTGGGTAGGTTCCGTTTCCTTTACCCCAGATACCATGCTGTCCTAAGTTCATACCATTATCGGAAGCAAAGATGATCACCGTATCGTCCTCCAGGCCATGGTCCTCTACCCAATCCATGATCTTGCCGACACCCGCATCCATGGCAGAAATTGCCGCATAGTAGCCGGTTAAGTATTCCCGTCTCTTCTCCGGTGTATCCCCGATCGGGCAGGTATTTGCCTGCCACGGGTGGATCGGCAGATCCGGCGTATCCTTGAATTCGCAGTCCTTGTAAAGATCCCTAAATTCCTTTGGATGTTCATTTTCTTCCCACGGGCTGTGTGGCGCTGTGTAATGGACACTTAAATAAAACGGTGCGCCTTCACCGGACATTTTATCCAGATACTCAAGAGCATGGTTTGTAATGGTGTCAGTGATATATTCATGAGAAATGGAAAGCACTCCGTTTTCAAAAATATCTGCATCATAATAATGGCAGCCGCCTCTTCCAACGGTGAAATAGTACTCAAATCCTTTTTTCTTGTTGATGTTATCACCCATGTGCCATTTTCCACTTAACGCACAATGGTAACCATTTTCAGCCAGATACTCCATATAAGTCTTGTGGCCTTTTAAATAATCAATGGCTTTATCTTCCATGTCGAAACCGTCCATCACAGCCATATGGGGGTATTTCCATGCATCCAGATTGCCTTTTTTCAGCCAGTCCTGGATACCATGGCAGGAAGGGATTTTTCCAGTTACAATGCTGGCTCTGGCCGGTGAACACACCGGAGATGTGCAGTAAAACTCATCAAAAGTGGTTCCCTGCGCTGCCAACCGTGTTAAATTCGGAGTCTTAATGTCATGGTTTGTCTCCGATTCTACTGCCCATGCCCCCTGATCATCCGTAATGATAAAAATGATATTTGGTTTCTTTTTCATAATCAATCCTTTATCCTTTCCTTTATCCTTTCACACCACCTGCTGTAAGACCGCCGATATAATACTTCTGCGCTGCCAGGAAAATGGCAAAGATCGGTAAAATGGAGATAACGCTGGCAGCCATGATCAGGCTGTATTTTAATCCAGTTTCATCCATGAAGTTTACCAGTCCCAGGTTGATGGTGTAGAGATTTTTATTATTGATGAAGATAAGTGCATTATCATAATCATTCCAACTCCATGTAAAGAACAGAATGACCAGTGTTACCAGCGCCGGCTTGCAAAGGGGTGCTATAATCTGGAAACAGATGCGCATATCTCCCGCCCCGTCAATGCGAGCTGCTTCAGAAAGTTCCTCCGGTATCTGCAGCATGTACTGGCGCACCATAAACACGCCGTAAATGGAAAATGCAGCCGGAAGGATCAGTGCCCAATGGGTATTGTAAATGCCCATTTCCTTAAACATCAACATTTTGGGCACCATTAAAAGCTGATGGGGAATCATCATGGTCGCCAGATAAAGAAGAAAGATCTTATCCCTTCCCGGAAACTTTATCTTGGAAAATCCATATCCCGCAAGGATGGAAGTTGTTACTGCAAACCCAACGGAAAGCAGTGTTACCTTCGCTGAGTTTAAAAACATCAATGAATAACTGTATTTACCAAACCAGACTTCTTTGAAATTCTGAAGGTTCAGATAATCCGGAATCAGTCGGAATGGCACTGCGAATATATCCGCCTCTCTCTTAAAACTGGCAGAAACCATCCAGATAAAAGGAACAATACACAGCAGTACTAGTGACCAGAGACAGAGGCTACATATTATTTTTGCGATTCTTTTATTGTTCTTCATTTCATCATGCCCCCTTACTCTTCATTACGCTTCTGGATGCGGAACTGCAGCCAGGTAATGAAGAAGATGATCGCTAACAGGACGATTCCCTGAGCAGATGCGAATTCCAGTTTACCAAACTGGAAAGCTGTACGGTAAATGTTGTATACCAACATGGTTGTGGCCGTTCCAGGTCCACCGTGGGTCATCAGGTTGATTAGTCCAAACACCTTGAAAGAGTTGATCACCGATGTGATGACGATAAAAAAGGTGGTTCCTGAAAGCATAGGGATCGTTACATACCAGATACGGGCAAGCCCGTTTGCTCCGTCAATGGCAGCTGCTTCATACAGATCTTTAGATACATTGATCATACCGGAAAGGAACAGGATCACGGTATAGCCCAGGTTCTGCCATACACAGATCATCACAATCGTCGGCAATGCCCAGTGAAGATCTGAAATAAAGACCGGCGGATTTGACATTCCAAGTTTTCTAAGTAAATTCAAAATCGGTCCATTATTAGAAAAAAGAGCCAGCCATACCGCGGAGATCGCTACAATATTTACGATATATGGCAGATACAGTCCCAACTGTACAAATTTCTTTCCGACTACATATTCATTTAAGAGATAAGCCACAATGAAAGACAGTACGATTAAAATCACCACATAGCTAACCGTGAACACAATGTTATTGATGAGGGAAGCGCGAAACCACGCATCCCTCCATATTTCAATGTAGTTGGAAAATCCTACGATCTTAATGCCTTTAAATCCTTTGGAAAAGTCCCACTTCGAGATACTTATAATAAAGCTGAAAAGCATGGGAACGGTCCAGAATATAAGCACACCTATCAGGTTGATGCCGATAAAAGCATAGCCCTTTGCGGCAGTTTTAAGTTTCTTGCGCTTTTGTTTATCCATAAGTCATCACCTGCACTACTGTTCCTGAGCGATCTTCTCATCCGCTCTCTTTTGGGCATTTTGTAAGGTCTCTTCTACAGACTGGGCACCTGCAAATACCTTATCAAATTCCTCAGTCAGAATAGTATTGATCTCTGTTGCAACTGGCATGTTCTTACGTACATAAAAGTCAGTTGGTGTCAGATAGATATTTTTAGCACTTTCCATATCAAACAGATCAGACTGCTCTCCAAAGATCAGAGAAGCCACTTTATCTGCATCATATTTCTTGCACGCTGGGATTCTTGCATATGGCGCAACATAATCCATACCTTCTTCCAGATACCATTTTATGAACTTCATAGCTTCCTGTGGATGCTGAGATTTGGAATTGATGCTTAAGTCATCGCTGTAAGAAGTGGTATAGTTATTTTCCTGATCTGCAGACAGTCTTGGCATTCTTGCAAAACCAACCTTGAAATCGTGAGGATAATTGTCTGTATCCTTTACATTTCTTACGACCCAGTCACCAAATACCATGGCAGCCTTGCCAGTTAAGAGCATATTTGCAGGCTCCATTTTCTGTGTGGTTACATCTACATAACTTGGCTCAATTCCTTCTTCTACACGCTGTAAGTACTTCTCGGTAAGATCTTTTACATCGTCTGTATCAATTGCTGCGGATTTTCCGTCTGGAGCGTACATCCAGTCAAGTCCCAGCTTGCTCTCGATCATACGAAGAGCCGGCTGACCAGCATCATATCCTGGGAAGAACCAACCATAAACCTTATCATTTCCTTCTCCCTTTGTCAGCTTTCTGGCTGTGTCAATGAACTCATCATAAGTCCAGTCATCACTTGGATAAGGAATTCCTGCATCATCAAACATCTTCTGATTGTAAAGAATGGTGGATGTGATGCGCTTTGCAGGAAGGCTGTAATAATGGCCGTTGATCTCCTTCTGGGCAATATTTTCATCATAATCATCTTCCAGACTGAATCCCGCGCTTTCAAACAGTTCATCCAGCGTCTCGATCCCATCTGTCCTGCCAACACCGAGGATCTTGCCCTTTTTGCTGATCACCAGTACATTCGACTGCAGGATCTCTTTTAACACATTGCAGATATCATTAAATACGACCTTACTGGAATTGTTGTTGTGAAGTAACTTCCCGATCTTTCTGGTTTTATCCAATAATTGTACACTGCTCATTTTCATTCCCTCTTGCTCTTATCATTCGCACCCGGATCAATCTGTCATATAGCGCTTTTGCATATAATATTCAGAATTTATATGTATAATAACACAAATTGTCCGATTTTACAATAAAATCGGACAATTACCTCTCAGAATCTTATGCTTCTTTTGTTTCTTTCTTTTCTTTATAACCGCAGCCCTCTGCAGAACAAACAAGCTGATTTCCCTTTTCTACAAGTACATTTCCGCATTTCGGGCAAAGCTTATTGCTCGGGCGCTGCCATACCATGAAATCACAGGTTGGATTATCCTCACAGCCATAATAACGTCTGCCTTTCTTCGTCTTACGGATCACAACCTCTTTCCCGCATTTCGGGCATTTCACGCCGATCTTCTCCAGATACGGCTTTGTGTTGCGACATTCCGGGAAGCCCGGACACGCCAGGAATTTTCCGTGCGGTCCATATTTAATGACCATCTGTCTGCCGCACTGGTCACAGACAACATCCGAAACCTCATCCTCGATCTTTACGGACTCAAGCTCTTTTTCTGCCTTTTCCACGGCCTCATGCAGATCCGGATAGAAATTGGAAACAACCACCTTCCAGTTGACGCCGCCCTCTTCCACGGAATCAAGCAGTGACTCCATATTCGCCGTAAAGCTGACATCTACAATACTCGGGAAGGCTGTCTTCATAATATTGTTGACCGCTTCTCCAAGCTCTGTTACATACAGATTCTTTGCTTCCTTTACAATATATCTCCTGGCAAGGATCGTTGTGATCGTCGGTGCATACGTACTCGGACGTCCGATGCCCTGCTCCTCCAGTGTCCTGACCAGACTTGCTTCCGTATAATGTGCAGGCGGCTGTGTAAAATGCTGTTTACTGTCAAAGCTCTCCCAGGAAAGCTTTGTGTGTTCATCCAGACTGCCCAGCATCTTATTCCCTTCTGCTTTTTCATCCTCTTCCTGTGTATAAACACTCATAAAACCGTCAAATTTCACTTTGGAAGCTGCTACCGTGAAACGATATCCGTTTGCATCGATCTTTACAGAAGTTGTCTCATAAACTGCAGATGCCATTCTGCTTGCGGTAAAACGCTTCCAGATCAGCTGATACAGCCTGAACTGTTCACGCGACAGAGAATCCTTGATCTCGGACGGAACTCGCTCGATATCCGTCGGGCGGATCGCTTCATGCGCATCCTGAATCTTTTTGCCTTCCTTCTCCTTGGTATGCACATCAGCCGCATATTCGCCGCCATAGTTTTCCGTAATAAACTTATGGCTCATTGCCTCAGCTTCTTCCGATACGCGGGTAGAATCCGTACGCAGATAGGTGATCAGACCGACCGTACCACTGCCCTTGATCTCCACGCCTTCATATAACTGCTGCGCAATACGCATGGTTTTCTGTGTTGAAAAATTCAGCACCTTGCTGGCTTCCTGCTGCAAAGTAGATGTCGTAAAAGGAAGCGGTGCTTTCTTCACACGTTCCCCCTTCTTCACATCTGTCACCTGATAGGCTGCGCCTTTCAGGTCTTTCTCTATCTTCTCCATTTCTTCCTTAGAAGAAATCGTCATCTTTTCCTTTGTTGTCCCGTAAAAATGCGCGGTAAGCGGCTTTTTCTCTCCCGGAACGGAAAGCAGCGCATCCACTGTCCAGTATTCTTCCGGAATAAATGCATTGATCTCATCTTCCCTGTCGCAGATGATACGAAGTGCCACAGACTGTACACGGCCTGCGGAAAGTCCTCTCTTTACCTTCGCCCACAGAAGCGGTGAGATCTGATACCCTACCATACGGTCCAGTACACGACGTGCCTGCTGTGCATCCACAAGTCCCATATCGATCTCACGCGGATGCTTCAGCGATTCCTTGACTGCATTCTTTGTGATCTCATTGAAGGTAATACGATAAACCTTCTTATTTTCCAGCTTCAGTGCAATATATAAATGCCATGAAATTGCCTCTCCCTCGCGGTCAGGGTCAGTTGCGAGATAAATCTTATCTGCTTTCTTCACTTCCTTACGAAGCGCTGCTAATATATCCCCTTTACCACGGATCGTAATATATTTCGGTTCAAAATCATGCTCGATATCAATTCCCATCTGACTCTTAGGCAGGTCTCTGACATGTCCGTTACTCGCCATGACCTCATAATTGCTGCCCAAAAACTTTTTAATTGTCTTCACCTTTGCCGGTGATTCCACAATAACCAAATACTTTGCCATACTACTTCCCCTAATGTCCTGTAATAATCGTTTCAAACTATACACTAAAAAAAAGGATGTGTAAAGTTTTTTTTCCGTTTGCCGCATTTTCGGTATCTTTTTTGACAAATCTGGCTAAAAAAGGGAAGGCGTTCGCCTTCCCTTCTGTGTTTTGATCTGTAATTAGTCGAGATCTAAGAGATCTGTCTTTGTTACTGTGAGTTCCTGATAACCAAGCTCCGGAACTACCGTTGTCGTTGTTTCACCTGTTATTGATGAAACAGAATTAATCGTAGTCTGGGCTTCCAGATAGATTGTAAACTCACCTGTTGTATTTAAGTATGAAAGCGGCAAGTAGAATCCATATGTTGTCATACTTTCCAGATTCGATACTTTTCCGTTTGCATCTCTTGCAATCTCTGTATTCAGCTGATTATTTGCTACCGAATAAGTTTTGATCACCTTTGAAATATTCACAACCGGAACCGTGACTTTATTGATAACCTTTTCCTCTACCTTCACTGCCGAATTATCATTCAGTGTAACAACATCATCTTTCTTCATTCCATCCAGCTTCAGATAATACTGAATTGCCATATATTTTGTACCTCTGACAAAGTTTGTATCATTCAGTCTGAAGTAAATTGGAGTTCCGCTTGTTGTTGCATCTACACTGGCATTTGTATTTGGATCTACAAACTGATACTTCCTTACTCCGTTAGAATTTGTCAGAATAGAGGAATCTATTGCTGTTGTTCCGTCCGGATTCGTCACATTCTTATCATACGGTATTGATATACTTGTGATTGCTGCTGCATTTGGATTCGGTGTCTCAAAAAATCCAACGGATGGCTCTGTATAACTTGCCGTAAAAGATGCAAACAAGGTATTTACAAACAGCTGAGCCTCTGTTTCAGATGCATTTTCCAATGATGAATGTCCTGCACCGGTATATGTAATATTTCCCTTATTGTAAATATAATATCCGTCAGATGCCATCGGTCCACCGACATTATCTGCATAGGGGTCGAAATCATGACCATTTCCGCCTAATGTATACCATACTACAACATCTGATTCTCCGTCACCGTCATCATCTGTATCCATATCCAGCTGGAAATACTGAGAATGCGTAGAAGTCACTTTAAACTGATCCGGTAACACATATGGATAAACCGTAAGCTGCCCCTCATTTAACTTATTTACTGTATATGAGTCTGCCCCGATTTCATTTTTATCTCTGTTTGCCTTACTAGAGTTGATCCAATACTGATCGCCTGTGCTATTCATAAAACGTACTGCAGTTGTATTATTCACACCCTGCGTTGTTCTCAGAACTGTCTGTCGTCCTTTACCCGGCTGATATGCTACCGTTTTACCGGTTGCTTCTATTGTCATGATCTCACTTGCATTCTGCGCTCTTGTATAATCGTTAGAGGAATGCAGATATTTGACGCCACTCGAAGAAGTTGCCGCATTTACCAGTTCTTTTACCGTTATCTTTGTTCCATCTGACTCTGCTATAATATTCTGCGTCATACCATAACGATCCATACCTACCAGATTACGAAGTCTCTTTGCCTGTTTGTAGTTTGAGAAGAACATGATAAAGTCATGTGTCAAAAGCGTTGGTTTTCCGCTTTCCATATAACTTTCTACTGCCGCAATTGCATCATCGCTTGAGAAATTGGCAAAGTTATCACCAAATCCAAGGACTAACATATTCGCACCATATACACCTTCTTTTGTTACCTTATCGTCTTTGTCTTTTTCCGGTGCTTTGATTTCAACCGAATTGAAATAATCAAGCGCATATTCTTTCAAGCTCTTCTTCGTTGCAGTATTACCATTCGCATCTGTCGATGCAGATGCAGCATAAGCACTGTATTTTGCTACAAAGTCTTTTTCAAACTCACTGACTGTTACAGTCTTGATCTCTACCGTATAGCCCGGTACATTTTGCAGATACTTGCCAAACTTGGAATTCGGATCAGCCAGCTGTGCTTCCAGATTCAGGTTGGAACCTGTATTATTTGTCAGCTGCAGTATCTTACAGATCTTATCTTCTCCTGTGATATTAGCTGCCAGTGTATAACCTTCTGCCGAATCATGTGCGTTCTGGTACTGATAAGACTGCACATCCAGCTTCCACTTCAAAAGCCCACTGTATTCATTAGAAACATCACGTTTTAACACATATTCTACATCTTTATTCAGAACATAATTGCCGTCTGCATTCTTTTCAGCTTCCGCACCTGTTCCTTTTACTGTTACCACAATATCCTTGATATCTTCCGTTGTGCTGGAATATTTACCGTCATTATTGATATCAATATATAAATGCGGCTGATATGTTGCATTCATAGTCGGATCAGAACTGTCTGAAGCAATACTGAACTCAAATGTCATTGTTCTGCTTCCATCCGCATTCTGTTCCAAATATTTTACTTTATCAGGATCAATAACCTCGGAATTCTGTTTTCTCTCATACATATATTCCTGTGGCTGACTGTTTACAGTCAATACAAGCTTTTCTGTTGCAACATATTTATTGATCAGATCCTTTTCGATACTCTTTGCTGCAATCATACTCGTACTGATCATATTCTCATATTTTGTATATTGAGTTGACTCGCTATTATCTTCATACTGACCTGTTGTTGTATTATATAGCTTACCACAACCGAACATCAGAAGTTCATACATATTGGAAGAATTATCCACACGCCCATGATCTCTGTCCGTTTCATTGCCATCTGTTACTGCTGTCGGATTTACAACCAGATTATCCTTTGTTGTAACAGGTCCATACATATCACCCGCAACAATTAACAATCCTTTTGATTCAAGATAAGCTTCCATCTTCTTCAGCTTATTCTTTGTGAGATCTCTTCCGGCATATCGCACAACATCTGTATCCGTATCAAGATATCCTTTTAACTGACTATTTACCTTGACTGTATCACCTATATTGTAATATACCATACCGGTCATATATCCATCATTATAGGCAGGCAGATCCTGTTCCACAAATTTTGCCGAATCATATATACCATCTTTTATATCTCTGGTTTTAATTTTATCTGTGTAGAACAAACTCTTATTATTACTTATACCTGTTTCGGATCCAATATAAATGATGTCATAATTTTCAATCAGATCATCATTCCGCCCATTGAATTCATCAATTGTCATAGATTCAAATTCAATGTATTTTGCCTTGTCTGAATAAAAGGCACTCAGATAATTGGATACAAAATCATCTCTGTTTTTCTTAAACTTACTATTATCATCAAAATCACTGTACTCTTCGCTGCCATATTTTTCATTATACAAGAAATTTGTTGTCGGCTCAATTTCCAGAATTTTCAAGTTATTCTTTACCACGCTGATTCCGGTACCATCATTTACCAGGATATACTGGATTGCCACAGCAGGCGTTACATTGGTAGACATACTGCCTGAGGTTGAGTTCTTGTTTGTTGCATTGATATAACTGATAACAGGACTGAAACCGCTTGATGCTACCGCTGCACTATATGGTGTATTGAAATCACCGTTTGCAAAATTGTCAAGCGCATCAACCAATGATTTTGCTGCAACAAAATCACTCATGTGGTGGTTATATACATATACATTACCACTGACAAAGTTACCATTACCACCTGAAAGAATACTATCCTTCAGATTATTGATGATATCTGTTTTTTTGAACAATCCGTCCGGATCCACTAATTCAGATGTAGTTGAATTAAAAATACCTGTATCCTTTGCAGCTGTCACAACAGAAGACTGTCCTTCCTGCCAGAGCAGAAGAGCCAGTTTACTGATATTATTGGAAAGCGAAGCATCATAGCCGGCGTAATCCATCATCAACGCCTTATGATTCTGGACTACCTGATTGTAAAGGTATGCCATGATCACCATACTTAAATCATTATTTCCCTTTACAAAGCTTTGATAAGTACCGTTGATATAGATCAGATCCGCCGAATCAATATCAGCCGTGGTAACTTTTGAGGCTGCTACCATCTTATAGTTGATCTTCATGTTGGTATATTTCTTATTACTACCCAGTACGTACTCTTTAAACCAGTCACTGTTATAAAACTTTTTTCCCTGTATATCCGTTGCATAATAAAGCGCCAGATCTGTGATACCATAATACTCCTGCATGGTAGTTGCTTTTTCGGAACGTTTGAAAGTCAGATTACCGGTTCCCTGTACCTGCTTGATGTAAGGAATACCATCTGTTGCAGATGTCGGAAGCTGTAACTTTGTCTCATCAATGTCCGTTACCGGCTCAAGAATTTCTGTTTCTTCTATTTTTGTACCGGTCTGAACATCATTTCCACTGACATCTTTTTCCATAATCGGTACTTCATTTGTACTGACCGTAACCCGGCAAATTCTGCCACTATCATCAAGCTTATACCCGTCTCTCAGCTGATAGTCTCCACCGGATTCTACCATTGTATATACACCTTTTGCGAAACAATCCTTCTGGTCATACATATGGGAGGTCATATTATTATAATAATCCGAAAAAATGGCAACTTCCGCAAACATCGGATATTCCGCTATACCTGTGCTGATACCCTGCGAATCCATACCATTTGGTTTTACAAGACCATACATACGCAGCTGATAGATCTGTGATGCATAATCCGCATCATTATATCCCGTAGCCGGGCTTCCATGTACACCGCCAAGTGCTGCATTTGGCAAGCCACCACCAAGTCCGTCTCCACCTCCGTATCTTCTTCTGGTTGAAGTAGATGAAAAATAACCAAGTTCTGCATGTTTGGAAACATTAATCTGCTGCTCATCCGTAAAACTGTATGAACTCTCATCAGGTTCAATTTCCAAGATGGTAAACGTATTACTGTCTTTGTATCTGTCGGTTATGGCATCAAATACTTTTGTTGTTGCCTGCACATCTGTAACATTCGTCATGATCTCTCCGGCAAATATAACAGCTGCCATGCAAAAGCCTGCCAATCCAACTATTAATTTCTTACTTTTTCCGTTCATTTTCATATGCTCTCCCCACTCGGAAATTTACTTTTATTTCTTCCAGTAATTATAGGTTTTGTTATATGTATAAGTAGATGAACCATAGATACATTTGTATTTATTACCGTCTTTATAAACCTTAGCTTTTACTGTCTTTCCGGTTGTATCAATACCGGATACTTCTGTAGCCGAACCGGCTGCAGTACCGATACTTGATGGCCAGCTGCCAAATTTGGAATTTGGTCCCGGAATATAAGTTCCCTGCCCTTCCACATTTGCAACATATACCTTAAAATCATAATAGGCTTTTGAATTGCCATGTTTTGATACATTATAAAAATCATCTACGGTCGTTCTTACAACCATATAATCTGCCGGATAATCCTTTGTGGATGTCTTTGCTGCTACATTGATCGTCATATCATCTACATAAGTATTCACATCACCATACGAACTTGTTACTGTCGGTGTCAGATACTTATTCGTTGCTTCCTGACCTTCTCTGTTCAGATTACCTGAAAAATCAGTATCGCTTGCTTCTTTAACGTAAATACCAAGCTGCTCTCTCTTACTGATATTATAATAAGAAGTATGAACATCTAAATCCGAAGATTTACCTTTTTGTATACATACTGAACCGGCTCCTGTCGGAGTAATTTCAACACCATGCACCGGATAATGATATACCCCATATTCTCTTTCCACACCGTCTACATCAATATATCGCAGATGAATATTGATCTCGAAAGATCCATAGAATGTTGCCCTCTGCTCACTGGAATACTGGAAAGAGTCGTAATCAATATACAGACACTGTGAATTTCTATCCCATTTAAATGCCTTGCCCGGATCTACATCATAGTTACTACCCGGATCAAACCACATATCAAGTACTTTGGCAACTCTGTACTGTCTTTCATTTCCCTCCTGCAGTGCCGGTACATTCTTAGTAAAATAATCATTCATATTTACATAGAAACCACGGCTGTGGAATCCATCTCCGCCACCGCCCTTTGTCGGTACCACACCAAAGATGTAAGATCCTTTTACAGAAGGATCAAAATGAGAAGTAGCTTCCACTTTAAATTCCATACTGTTTGTCGCACTGCTTCCAAGAGTGATTGTATTAGTTGTTCTGGTTGTTGATGCTGCTGCAATTGATGCATAGCTGGCATCCTTGCACTCCGTCCATTTACCCGTTCCATCTGAAGCCCGGTAATATATCTTCCAATCTAATGCACTGTTCACATTGTACTGGTCAATGGATGCCATTACAATAACAGTTCCGTTTGGCTGTGCATATCCTTCTGCTTCCGCAGCCTTACTTCCTCCATATAAAGCAGATTCATAAGAAGACTTCCAGGAAGTAATTCCACTTGAACTGTTTAATCCAATTTTCTTTACAATTCTGAGCTTTACCCTTGCTGTTTTCTTTAAGGACTGCTGTGCTGCTACCACATCAAGTTCTGTACAGCTTGAATCAATAAAGGACTGACTTGGATCAATGACCAGTGTTGATGTTGACCCGGTCTTAGGAGACAATTTGAAAATATTAGCATCTGCCTTGGAAAGACTCCATGTACTGTCAGTGCTTTCCGGTGTACCAGAATAGATAGGTGTTGCAACAAAGTCAATCTTTTCATTTCCTGACGTGATCGTATACGGCGAAGCACTTAAAGTATCCTTATAATATTGAACAGGTTTATTGTTGATCACATCAATAAACACAAGCTTTGGAGTCAAAGTAAGTGCTCTGAGCTGTGGATCCTCCGGCTTTGCTTCCTTTGCATCCGGATCTGCATAAGCACGGTTTCTCATCAACACCTGATAATCACCTACATAACTTCTGCCGTTCTTGTTATATGTCAATGAAAAAGAAATAATATTTTCATCCTTCACACGATCAAGCTTTACATCAAAGCCTTCAATATACTGTCCAAGCAATGCCTTGGATTCTGTGCCGGTATATGCATTTGCATCACTATCATAGCTCTGCGTATATAAATACAGTTTATTTTTATCACTTGGATCTGCCTGATCGCCGCGTTCGATTCTGTATCGCGTAGATTCTGTTCTTGTTCTGGAAAGAAGAACAAGCTTATCGCTTACTGAATCATCAATCTGACATGTATAGTCCGACTCTGCAGTATTACCTGCATCAAAAGAATCAATGGCAAGCTCTGAAATACCATTTGCAACCAGCTGTGCCTCAGACTGCAGCTGAGCTTCCGTACTTAATCCACTATAAGTTTTGGAGGATGTTGTCATCATATAGCCTACTGTCGTAACGATAACACTCAGAATACCAAATGCTACCAGAAATTCGACTATACTGAAACCCCTGTTTTTTTCAGTTTTCCTCTTTCTCAAATCCATAACTCCTCCATTCCTCTTACTAAGAAATTACCCTTTACCTTCTTATTTACCGATTACCTTACCTGTTTCCGGTACAAGTTCAATCGTGTATTCATAACTTCCTGCTGTGATATAGATATACTTCAAATCTGACACTTTATAGCCGTCGTTAATATCTACGATCGCACCACTCGCTCTGTTGAAGCAGATTACAAGTGGATTTGAATTGCCTACATTTTCTACTTTTGTTCCATCTGATAGTTCGTAGGATACAGAAGCGCGGCCTCTCTTATTCAGCTTTGTTTTTTTCACAACATCCTTTGATGAACGTCCGTTGTGAATCGTCTGTACATAAAGATTTCTGTCCGAATCATCCCGGTAAATCTCCAGATAGATATCACCGGTCATTTTTGCTTTTCCAAGTGTTTCTATTTTATTTTCCGTAATGGCAGATGAGATCTTCTTATATCCCTCTTTTGCATCATAGCCGGTAATCCTTCCGACATTCACTGAAACCGCACCGATAAAAATGACCAGCATAGCAATGACTACAATTAATTCAACTATTGTGAAGCCATCATTGTTTTTCTTCATAAGACACCGCCTATTCTTTCTTCCAGTTCTGATATACGATAAGTGATCCTAAATCAATATATTCATTTCCAACCACTTCTGTTGTCTCCGCATAACTCAGCACACCACTGTCGCCCAGTGCTTCATAAGCATAAAATCCGGAAGGACATTTTGTACGAAGTGCCTTCAGAACAGCTGTCGGATTATATGTCACCTTCTTGCAGCCTGAACCAATATATACAGAACCGCCTGCAATAACCAAACCATCAAAATCAGATCTCAGATATACATCTTTCATGGCAATGATCAGTTTCAGTTTTGCATCACCATCATAGACATAATCTTCTTTATCCACATGTGCTTTAATTGATCCATCATCATTCTGGAAATTCTGGGTTTTAATCTTATTGTTTACAGCATTCGCATCCACAATATTTTCAAATACAGTCTGTGACTGCTGCAGGCTGGTTGTGTCCAGAATATTTGGTTTCAGCATATGTAAAAGAGATGTATATGTATCGCTGTAAACTTCTCCGTTGGAAATAGAATTCTCCAGCTTATCCGTATCACCGTTCAGTGTATCATCCTGAAGCACCAGTTCTCCTGCATTATTAAAGTAAAATGCATTACCTGCAATTGTCAGCTTATCATTATCATTACTGTTCAAAGTGCTGTTCCATTTAATATCTGACACATATGATTTAATGTAATCTGTCAACCCCTGTTTGTCATATTCATAATATGCTTTGAAGAAATTATTAGCCTGTACTTCATTTGAACCGAAATCCAAATAAAAATATACAAGAACGCTGCCATTTACTCTTCTGAATACAGCCTTATAATTGTTAGTATAAGAATTTCCGAGTTTCTCCCAGAGTTTCTCTAAGTTAACCGGCTGATATACCAGTTCTTTTGTTGGCTGGTTATTTTCATCAAGTACATATGTTTCCGTCAATTTTCTATACTCATCATAACTCATAGGATTTTTTGCAAGCACCTGTTCGCCGGTTTTTGCATTGTACCCCATGCATTCAGCCGGAATCATATAGATCAGCTGATCTGCCTTAACAGAAAGAGATTCACCAAGCAGAATATCGGAAGTATTTTTCTTTACTGTTGTTTCAGTTTCCTGGTATTCTGTATTTTTACCAAGTGTTGTTTCATACTCTTCAATATTTTCAATATAATCGGAATTAGAATCCTCTTTTCCACCGCCTGCTTTATATCTGTCGATATCCGCATCATAATGCTTTGTACCTACATAAGCATGACCTGACAGAAGAAGTTCCTCTAATTTTGAAAAATCAAGACTTGTTTTGGCTCCGTTGATCAGGATAGAACTGCTGTTATCCGCACCGGAAAGAGAATCTCCATAGCCTCTGTAAATACCACTTAACTTAATCCTGCTTGTATTTCCATCTACCGTAAGGTCATCTGCTACATATGTTGTACCATCCAGATCCAGATTACCTGTTGTGACTGTAATGCCACCTGTATAGTTTTCATGTTTATCATCAACCGCAATACCATTTCGGTCTTTTACATTATTTACATTCAGAGAACCGGAAATCAGATAATAACTGTCTACCGAATCCAATGTATCGTCTACAAAGGAAAGTGCTGCCGAATTGCTGACATAAACACCATCATTTCCGCCAAACACATTACCGGTAATATCTGTACCGGTTGATCCTCCGGCATGACTGCTGTTACCATCATTATTCTTTCCATCATTGATCAGACTTGTATTTGCAATGATGGAATAGTTTTCAACATCAAGTCTGGAAGATGCAACCGCATAATTCAGTTCAGGCACCTTAATACGGATATCAGTTTCAATGATAGATACATATCCTTTTTCATCCGTATAGACAACCCTTACGTTTTCAAGAGTAATATAAGCAGTACCCTTCTGTACCAGTTTATTGCCATCAGTCACTCTCGGTTCCAGCCATGCGCCTCGTTCTCCGGAAGCTGATGCAAGCGGAATACTGTCATTCGTCAACATATCCGTCAAGTGAGACAATTTCCATGTAGGATCCGTTGCTGTCGGATTATCCGCAATTTTTTCCTTGATCTTTCCAAAAAACATTGTCTGGAAATTCAGTGACATCTGATCCGCAGAAAGACCTGATGAATTTTGCATCGTCTGTACGTATGCTTCTGCCATGCTGTCTGATACATCCTGCTGCAAGCCTGCATTTATCGCATCCAATGCGGATTCTGCAGAATAGAAGTTGTTTTTTGCAACCCGGTCTGTTCCCTTCATCAAATAGTTGCAATATGCCATATAAACGATCATTGCAACAAGCATTCCAATAAAGGCAATACTGACAATAACCAAGATCATTGCCGCACCACGGTTATCCTTTTTCTGTTTCTTCATCCAATTCCTCAAATATCCAATCATTGAATGTACATCCTTTCCCAATGAATTGTCCCTTTTATTAATCTGACAGACTTCCTGTAAATGTTGCAACCTTTTTATCGGTTTCCGCATCATATACATCTACTGTTGTCTCATATACAAAATTCTTTTCTTCTTCTTCATAACCATCCGAGAAATTACTCAGATATAAAGTTTCGTTGACCGGACTACCGTTATATGTATACTTGCATCTGTTTGCATCATATTTTGAGTTCAGTGCATCATTGCTTGTATAACCTCTGTCCGCCACAAATTCCGTTGTACTGCCTTCCTGATAAACACGGACATTTTTCTTTGCTTCCTCACTTAAATTATACCGCAGGTTGGATACAATTTTTGTGAGATTATTTAAAGCCACGCCATCAAAATCAGTTGATGTAATGTCTACCTTTGTACCATAATTCTGGTTATAAAGTACATTGGCTGTCATCTCCGCCTGCGTCTGTGTACGGATCAAATATACCGTGATCGGCTTTTCTGTGTTGTTATTTATCGTAATCGTATCTGTTACATTCGACTTTGAAGTACTTTCCATGCCCTTAAAATACAGATATACACTTCTCGGAAGCTGTGTAGAATTCAACAGAGAAATATTGGCATCCGATCTTGTCACAGTATCATTAGCAGCAGTAATGCCAAGAGTACTGTAATAAGAAGATGGGATTGTATAGGTACGATAAATACCAACCGCATAATCCATTCCGCTCTTATCTTTGTTTTCAATCCGGATTTCAATATTTCTGTTCATGACAGCAGCAAAATCTGCCGCCGTTTTTACACCGGCCTTTGAGGATTTACTCAAAAACTCTGTTGCTGCTGCTTCAATCTCTGAACTACCAAGATTGCCTGTCGCATCATAGGTTGTGTTGATCGTCGCAATATTTGCAACATACTTTCCATTCTGCTTGTGTTTTGTCTTATCTGTACTCAAATGAAACTTCAGGTTGTATTTACTTTTCCCGATTTCTACACCATCAGCAAACAGATAATAATCAGAAACCTTAGATCCGTCATCCCACAATTTACGCATATTCTGTGCAATTCCGGCCTTTACTTCTGTTGTATACCGTCTGGTTGAAGCATCACCATCTTCTGTGTCAAAAGATGCTGCCTCAGCCGCATAATGAGGTGTTCCATCATCATTGCAGTCCCCATGTGAAGTATACCCTTTTGTTGTCGCCGGCAGAATTTTGTTGATCAACGTTACTTCGCTTTCAAACATCTCCACAAATTCTTCAGCGGTATAAGCACTGGCACCTTCCATGATATCCTGTGCCATATTGGTCGCATTGAGGCTTATCCTTGCTTTTTTATTTATTCTTGCTGATTGTATAAAGTTTGCCACAAGCGGAGAGATCACAATGCCAAGCACAGCTACGGCAATGATCAGTTCCGTCAATGTGAATCCCTTATTATTTTTGCTTTTTCCCATGAAAGAACCTCTTTTATCCGGTTTCTCTAACTACTGATTTTTATTTCTTTTTTGTATTATCTTTCTCTGTTGCAGTTTCTTCACTCTCATCCGCTGCTTTCTGTGCTGCCTTTTCATTCTGGATTGCAGTCTTCTTTTCAGCACTGTTAAAGATATTGCTGCTTCCCATTACAACATTGGAAACAACCGGTGTTGTATAAGTAGCGTCTGTACCTGTCAGAGAATACATATTAAATACAAGTGTTCCTGTCAGATCGCCTGTCTCAGCATCAAAGGAAAGGGAAAGTCCATCAATAGATTTTCTCATCTGATCCTCATTCATGATCTTTACAATATCTTTTACCGCATTATAAGATGCAATGAAATCCATTGTAACAGGTGTCTGATACAGCAGGATTTCAGAAGCTGTACCTGCAGTTGCGGTATTATCTGTTGTTGCTGCAGTTTCTTCTGTTGCATCAGCTGCATCTGCTGCGTCTGTCGCATCTGTTTCTGTTGATGCATCAGCTGTCTGCTCTGCAGATGTATCTGCTGTCGTAACAACTTCTACCGGTGATGTACCGGGCATATTGATCGCATTTGCCGTAGTATCAAAATTCTTCTCTAAGTTATCTACATAGAGGATTTCATCTTCCGGCTGATACGCTGCTGCGAACTGAGCTTTGATATTTTCAATCTCATCCTGCATGGTAGCTGTATCATCCAGATATTTCTGTTTATTATTTGCCAGATCCTGTAATCTGTCCACTTCCTGCTGCAGAGAAGCATTCTGGATCTTCAATGTATCTGTTTTATCATTCAGCTTTGTGAATACGAGGAAATATGTCAGAAGCGCTGCACCAATTCCCAAAACAATCAATAAAATATTTACATCTGATTTCTTTAACTTCATCTCTGTTCCTCCTATTCTGCTGTTGCTTCTGCATCTGCAGAATCTGCATTGTCGTCAGTTTCTTCTAAAAGTGCAGGATTTGTACCATATGTACAATCTGCTGTCACTTCCACATGACTTGTTCCTGTATCCTCATCTGTAACCTCTGTGATCGTTGTTACAACTACGTCCGAGAAACAGTCGAAGGAACGAAGATTGATAATAGAAGCTGCCGCTTCTTCTTTATTTGCTACCGAGAAGTTTAAGCTAACCCCTGTTGTTGTTACATTTAATGTAATAACCTCTACATCTTTTGGAAGCTTCTGTTCCAGTTCCGTGATCACATCATATAAATCTCTGTTGTAATTATCTGTCTGTGCATATACTGCATTCAGATAATCGCAATTTGCTTTTGTCTGTACATAGGTATCATAAATATCCTGTACCGGTTCCAGCTGTGTTTTCTTTTCCGCTAAGTTATCGCCCTCGATCTTTGTTGTAAAGTATTTCGGAACAGATAATGCGACAAGTGCAACCGAAATTGCAAGCCCTGCCACAAATACAATAACCGGAAGCTTCTCATTGGATGCAGAGCTCTTCTTTGCGCCTTTTCCTTTACCACCTTTTTCGGAAGCCATGGAAGCCGGCATAAATCCGACTGAGCCAAGACCTGCACCGATAACGGAAATATAATCACCAAGAGATACATCCTGCAGATGTAAGCCCTGATTGATATTTGTACCTGCCAGATCCTTCAGTACTTCTACTTCTCTTCCCAGCTCATCGGAAAGGAGTCCTGCGAAGCCCCAGAAGTCGGCTGCGATACCTGTGATAATGATATTGTCGATCGCTGCATCTCTGTTTTTACTGTTATAGTAATCGATTACGCGGACGATCGAACTAATCAGCTGTTCGTATGCATAAGTAACATCCCTGCGCAGGCGGAGCATTTTCAGATTCGCGCCTGCCTGTTTTGCCTTTACAGTTGCGCTTGCAACCTGTGAGCTGTCACCTGTTGCAGCAGCTGCTGCGATTGCTGCTTCATTCTGTCTTTCCAGTTCAGCAACTTCAGCTTCTTTATCTGCAAGTGTTGCCTCCTCGTCTGCTTTCATAACCAGATTGTTCCTACGAAGTGTTTTTACTGCTGCTTCATAAGAAAGCGGTTCTCCGTAAACATCTGTATCCATCATGATATCTACAACCTGATCCGCACCGTAAATACCGGAACGCTGCATTGTGATGACACCATTGTTTGTTACTGTTAAAAGGGATGATCTTTCATCAATCTTAACTGTTAAGTTTACACCCGTTGCAAATCTGTGACGCAGTGCCTGGAAAATACTGTTACCACTATAGTCAATAGAAGAAAGCTCCAAGCCAAGCTGCTGGGCAAGATAGCTGTAGCCTTCCAAGATTTCAGACGGGCACGCCATGATCATGACTCTGTACTGCTTTGTGCCTGCTTCATCTGTCACAGTATCCATAATATTGTGAGCAAACTGATAACTGCTCGGATCTACCGGGAAGTAATCTGTGATATTGCTCATGAGCATTTCTGCAACCTTGTTCTCTTTTACCATAGGAATGGTTGCCTCTCTACTCGCGATCTTTGTGGAAGAAACTGCGAAGATAACCTTCTTTGCAGTCATTCCGTTTGCTGCGATATAGGATTTCAGTTCCTGGATATAAGATTCTGTCGGGCTGATCGCGCCATCATTCAGAATACCATCCGGAGTCTTCATACTGAAAACACCATATACCTGTGGATGTTTTGATCGGAAATCCATTTCACAGACCTGTGTCAGGGAATATCCGATTTCGATACTAAGTACTCTTTGTGCTTTTGCCATGATTTACCTCCCTAAAAGCGATAGGTTTTACCCTCTTTTTTCTTTTTTATATAAAGTCCGCTGCGCCGACTAATGTGTCACAAGCAAACTAAAATACCAATTGATAAACGGTTCGCCCCACAGCACGGATATAAAGATACCCATTGCCAGATAAGGTCCCATTGCCAGTACGTGTCCCTCGCCGGACACCTTCATACGAATCATATGTATGACAGATCCTAAGATACATCCAAGGATCAAAGCCAGAATCGATAGCTTCCAGCCGATCAACAAACCTGCAGCACGCATCAGTCTGACGTCGCCATAACCGATTGCTCTGCCGCCCGAAGCTCTGAAAATTATTTCCAAAAATGTACTGACAGCAAAGAGGCCAATCACATAGGTCACCCAATCCCCTAAGTGAAATCCTAAGTGAATCAGCCCCAGTGCCAGTATAAACAGATTGATTCCAAACGGAATCTCATAAGTTCTAAAATCTATCACGCTCAGTACGATGAGCGCTGAAGTCAATAAACAGTATATAACTGAATCTATACTCCACCCGTTAATGATAAAAATCAGCACATAGAGCGCACCATTCAGCGATTCAATGATCGGATACTGTGCTGAAATATGTGCCTTGCATTTTCGACATTTACCACCGAGAAACAGATAACTGAAAAGTGGGATCAGATCAAACCAGCGAAGCTGATAACCACAGCTCATGCAGTGGCTTCTCTTCTTCGAAAGGCTTTCCCCTGCGGGAATGCGATAGATGCAGACATTTAAGAAGCTGCCTATCACAATCCCGTAAAGGAATATAATGATTCCCGGTATTATTTTATCTGTCAATAGTAACGTGGTCATAGGGGAATGTCTCCTTTAATACTTCTGTTTTTCTACTGTATATTAGTTGTTTGCACCTGCACCTACAGTAATACCATCCGTTGCATCACCTTTAGTACCAACGTAAACAGTGTAGTTACCATTAGCATCTACATCTACATGAATATCTCCATCGCCTCTACCGATTTTAGATTTCAGTTTAGCAGTTACAGCACTTCCGCTTCCACTTAAACCCTGTCCTAATGTATCCATTACAGCAGAATCAAATGTTGTAGCATCTCCATCACCTGTTAAGCTTGAAACAGTAAAAGCTAAAGTTTTAATTGTACTTACCGTAATTTCCGGATCAGAAGCTGCTGTTGTACATGCATTGTATACGCTGTCAAGAAGATCCTTATCAGCAGATACTCTTGATTTTTCAACGTACTTAATGTACTGAGGTGCTAATACACCGATTAAGATTGCCATGATGGCAATAACGATAATTAACTCAACGAGTGAGAAACCTTTGTTATTTGTCTTTTTCATTTTTAACCTCTCCTTTTAACTTATTAAAATATTTATTTTAAAAGCTCTGTCCCCTATTAACAGTGCATTTAAAACCATTACTAGTCTGCCTGAACTCCCACAACGATCCCTGTCGCATTATGATTTGCATTCGATTTTGCTCCCACATAGACAGTAAATTGATTGTTTCCATCCACTTCAATCGAGATCTGTTTATTTCCCCGATCAGCCTTTGTTGCAACCGCCGACTTTAATCTTCCTGCAACATCCTGTTCAAAATCTGATGCACCTAAAAGCCCCAACACTCTCGCGCTCCAGTTCGGATGATTGCCCGCAGGATCTACTGTTATATTGGTATCTCCCGCTCGTGGCAGATCTGTAATATCATCATCTGCCGAAGCCGTTGAGCATGCCCGGTACACAGATTCCAAAATATCGCGATCCGCAGTTACCTTGGATTTCTCCACATATTTCAGATATTGTGGCGCCAGAACGCCAATCAGGATTGCCATGATTGCAATCACTATGATGAGTTCTACCAGTGAAAAGCCCCTGTCTTTTTTTCTCATCTTTTCCCCTATTTTACAAATTATCAAGACCTGAGTACATAGCTGCCATCGGAGCCATAACCGCACCGATGATCACGCCGCAGACACCGGCAAGCATAATGATCATTAACGGTTCCAGTGCTGCCATCAAGGACTGTGTTGCCACTTCTACTTCTTCTTCATAATAATCAGCTAATGTATCCAGCATATTTTCAATATTACCTGTTTCCTCACCGATTCTTACCATATGATATACCATCGGCGGAAACAGACCCGATTTTTCAATCGGCTGCGAAAGCGGAACACCCTGGATAACATCCGCTCTGGCATCTCTCATAGCCATTGTATAGAATTTATTGCCCATTGTTTCAGCCACGATTTCAACTGCATCCGGCATGGAAATACCGGCAGCCAGCATGGTTGATAAGTTGCGGGCGAATTTTGCTGCGTTCTGCTTTACCGTCAGATCTGCCAGCATTGGAATCTTGATCGCTGCTTTTGCAAATAAGGTTTCACCGGTTTCTGTTCGTTTAAACCATCTGATAAAAATCACAAGTGCAATAATAACAGCTACTACAATATACCATCTTGCCTGCATAAACTCTGATGCAGCAACAACTGCCAACGTAATCTTCGGCATGTCAATATCCATATCCGCAAACATGCTCATGAACGTCGGCACAACGAATGTCAGCATAACAATAACAACAACTACCGCTACAACCAATACCATGATCGGGTAGATCATTGTTTTCTTGATCAAGCCCTGGATCTTGGCAGATTTTTCAAACTGTACCGCCATACGTTCAAATGCAACATCCAAGCTACCGGAAGCTTCACCGGCACTGACCATGTGGATCAGCAACTTCGGGAATACATCAGGTCTTTTTGCCATGGAGCTTGCAAGCGATTCACCTTTCTGCACACCAAGGTATACTTCCTGCAGACCATCCTTTAAGGTGGGATTTTCTGTCTGTTCCGTCAGCATCCGCATAGATTCCAGAATCGTAACACCGGCTCTGTGCATACTTACGAACTGGCGGCAGAAAATACTCATATCTCTGACTGCGACTTTTTTCTTAAATAAAGATCCCATATTAATATCTTTATCAAGCAGCGTCTGTTCCTTGATCTCGGTAGGTATCTTTCCCTCTTTTTTCAGCTGTTCTGCAGCTTTCTGTTCATTTTCCGCTTCAATTGAGCCATTGATCGATTTACCGTTTTTATCAACAGCAGAATATTTATAAGTTGTCACCTGCACACCCTCCTAGGTTTCTTTCTCTTCTATCTTTTCTGTATCCCTTAGCTTTCAAAGGAAACTTTTACCATTTCACTGACTGATGTAATACCCTGCAGCACATATCTCGTCGCACTCATGCGAAGTGTACTCATACCGTTCTGAAGCGCCACATCTTTGATCGCATCAGCATCTCCGCCTTTTGCGATACATCTCTTTACATCATTATTCACTTCCATGATCTCATATACACCGATTCGTCCGCGATAACCGCTGTTGTCACAGTTTGGGCATCCGACCGGTTCGTAAATTTCCACTTCCTGTCCTTCCATGCCAAGAATATCCAGTTCATCTTCATTCGCAAGACGCTTCTGCTTGCATCTCGGACATAGGCGGCGTACCAGACGCTGTGCAATGATACCTACAACCGAATCTGCGATCAGATAAGATTCGATTCCCATATCTTCCAGACGGGAAACCGTACTCGCTGCCGAGTTCGTATGCAGTGTACTTACAACCAAGTGACCTGTGATAGATGCCTGCACCGCAATGCTTGCTGTCTCACCGTCTCGAATTTCTCCGATCATGATAATATCCGGATCCTGACGCAGGATAGAACGAAGTGCGCTTGCAAAAGTAAGTCCTGCTTTTACATTCGTCTGTACCTGATTGATTCCCGCCACGTTTGCTTCGACCGGGTCTTCGACCGTGATAATATTTACTGCTTCTGTATTTAATTCGCTCAGTGCGGTATAAAGCGTTGTTGATTTACCACTACCTGTAGGTCCTGTAACAAGAATGATGCCATGTGGATTTTTTAAGATATGAGTAAATACTTTTCTCTCGCTTTCGCTGAAACCAAGTTCTGAAATATCTCTTGTCAGATTACCTTTGTTGGTAATACGCATAACTGTCTTTTCGCCGTATACCGTCGGAAGGATAGATACACGGATATCATATTCTCTGTTATCAACAAACGTTGTGATACGACCATCCTGCGGTTTTCTCTTTTCGGAGATATCCATTCCGCCGATAACCTTTAATCTGGCTACGATTGCAGGCAACAGCTTTATATTATATGTAATACGTTCAAATAATGCGCCATCAATTCGGTAACGAATCCGGACTTTCTTTTCCAGTGCCTCGATATGGATATCGGAAGCTCTCTGGCGGACTGCCTGTTCCAGCATGTTATTAACGAGCTGTACGATTGGGGAATTGTTGACATCCTCATTGATCATACGATCCATTTCATCTTCCTGGAACAGATCGGCTCTTTCCTGCTCATAATCATTGGCAGCCTTGATTGCTTCGGCGTTTCCGTAATACTTATCGATCGCCAGCATGATCTCACGCGGCGTTGCAACAGCCGGCTGGATCATACGGTTACTGATCATCGAAAGGTCATCGATCGCCAGCATATCCATCGGATCGGACATTGCCATGCAGATCACATTGACATTACGATCGTCATACCGGTATGGGATGGCTGAATACTTCTTCAATATATCCACATCAAACATGGAAATCAGATCATCCGGGATGCGGCTCTGCAGATCAGCCCTTTCATAGCCAAGCTGATGGCAAAGGGCATTTGCCATTGTCTCATCTGTTACATATCCATCATTAACAAGAATTTCACCAAGTCGTTTTTTATTTTCCCTCTGCTTGGCAAGTGCTTCGTCAAGCTGTTCCGGTGAAATGATACCTTCATTGATAAGAATATCACCGATTCTTATCTTTCTTCTTCCTGATAACCCCATCTTACTGTCCTTTCATACTACTTCCTACTTTTTAAAATTCGGTCATTACGGGCATAGCAAACCCAAAGTATGAATTTTATGTAAATCATTTTAACATTTTCTTAAGATTGTGTAAAGGCGATTACATCCTTTTGTACTAAAATAAGTACACAAAAATTGTGCGTTATTTTGGGCACATTTACTATTTTCAAACGTTTTCGCATTTACTTTTTTGATGTATTTACAAAAGAAAGGTGGTCACAAACCGACCACCTTTCGCTTTTTACCCTATAGATTTCACTTCTTGATCTTCACTTTAGAAGACTGTCCTTTTTTCTTCAGGAGATTTTTGTATTCTCCCAATTTCTTCTTCGGTACTTTGATCGTCGCCTTTTTATAAATACCCTTAAACGCATTCTTTCCAACTTTCTTTAATACCGTCGACTGAATCTTGATTGTTTTCAGTTTACCGCACTTATAGAATGCCTTGCTTCCAATGCTTTCCAGCTTCTTTGGCAGTGAGATTGCCTTCATTGCCTTACATCCACTGAACACACTGTTTCCAATCGTTGTCAAAACTGCTTTTTTATGGAACGTAACTGTTTTCAGCTTGCTGCAGCCACTGAATGCACTGTTTCCAATTGTTTTTACAGGCTTCGGAATCGTAATCTTCGTGAGCGCCTTACAGTTTTTAAACGCATTCGCTCCAATTTCTGTTACTTTACCCGGAATCTTGATCGTCTTCAATTTACCGCAGCCATTGAACATTCCACTCGGAACACTCGTAATACCGGACGGTAATGTTACAGCTTGCAAATTTGTGCAGCCTTTAAACATATCATTTGGTAAGGTTGTTACATCAGCCTGTATTGTGACATTCTGAACTGTCTTATTTCCCTTGAAGGCATCTGCACTTACCTCAGTTACCTTACAGGTTACACCATCTACGACAACCGTAGCAGGAATTGTTACATTTGATGCTCCATCCGCAGGTTTTGTATATTTTACCTCGCCCTGCTTTGTTGCACTTCCGGCAGTTTTTACTGTCACACTTGCACCTGTACTGTCCTTTGTCTCTGCACCGTTCTTCATCTGCGGATATGCCACATTACAGTTTACAGAGCCTTCTACCTTGTCGCCATCCGGTGTTATGACCGTAGCTGTAATCTTTACGGTCTGTTTTTCTGCCGTTACACTCTGCACCGTTACATTACCCTGTGCATCTACACTAAGTACCTGCGGCTTATCTGATGTATAAGTGATTTTATTATCCGTCAGTTGGAATAATGTACCTAAGTCATTTTTTGCTTTTGATACCGATCCATTCAGATAGGTTCTTACACTATTGAGAACATTAAAAGTGTCTCCCGGTCTGACACCGGCTGCAAATTCTGTTGGCATTGCCAGTGCTATGCTCTGGATATCCGCCACTACATTATAAGTCATTGTAATGGTCTGCGCCGGACTTCCTTCCGGATAAATCTTAACTGTTGCAGTTCCCGGTTTCTTGGCACTCACACTAAAGCTTTTACCTTTTGTTGCAGCCCATGCGGTTTCTACATTCTTTCCATACGCGCTTGCATCAAGCTTCCATTTATTGGTACTTCCTGCTACCAGCTTAGCTGCACCTGCTATTGCAATGACGGAAGGGTCACTGCTTTCAATGATCAGGTTACAGGTATTTGGTTTTGACTCTGAAGCCTTCAGATTTTTCAGATCAAAATAATAATTCTGACTGTAATTTGCTTTCTTTTTGCATGCACGTATTGTCTGTGTCAGAGTTGCTGTTCCGTTTGCTTCGTTTAAAGCAACGTTCTCTTCTTTGGTTCTGGCTGAATCCGTATACAATACCGGGCGATATGGTACATTTGCCACATGGATATTGTAAGTTGTTGTAAATATGCTGTCCAGACTGGAAAGCTTCACTCCCTGCGTTCTGTTATTATTATCTCTTACAAAAGAAATCTGTGTTGCAATACTGAACGGAACCGTTTCATTATCCTGCATAGGCTTCAGCCCTGTGATCTTGATCGTTTCCACGGTCTGGTTTGCATCTGTCCGGAATGTGATCGCATCTTTTGCATTTGTAAAGTAATCACTGCCTACCAGATATGCCGGATTTCCTGCCAGATTGTTCTTTTTATAATAATAGGATGACACACGTCCTTCTACATACATATATTCATCAATTGTGTCCGGTGAACTTTCATCCCCGATCAATAGATAGGTAAATGCCGGAGCATCCCCTTTTACATAAGGGGTTACATAATATGGCAATGTTGTTTCCCCGCCGATACCAATCGTTGTAACCGGTTCTGTCGTAACATCGATCGTCGGTTTATTTTTTTCACCTGTAGAATTATACAGATCGCCAATTGCCTGTGTTTTCCACTTTCCATTGAATACAGATACAGCCGCAAATGCTTTTTTGCTGATCGTAGTCGTTGTGTAAACCCTGAGCGTTGTCAGTCTCGGGCATGCTGCAAGACTGTTGTCCGCAACCAGATTAAAGCTGTTTCCGAGTTCTACGCTGTCCAGTTTAGGGCAGTCAGCAAATGTAAAGCTCTCCAGTCTCTTCATCTTCGTATTCTGCAGATCTGCCTTTCCGATACTGGAAATATAAAACGCATGATCTCCAATCATCGCCAGATTCGTTGCCTGTGTAAAATCACAGTTGATCACATCTCTCACCTTACCGTTTGCCTCCGGATAACTCGGAAGCACGGTACAATCATAGGATGGCTGATTATTTGCTGGTGCGATATATAATCCTTTGCTATCTGTATAGTCATAATCATAATGACCGATTGTTTCAGAAAATGCATATTTACCAATCTGATTCAGCTTGGAGCCAAAAATAACCGTATCCAGATTTTCACATCTGTAAAATCCATAATCACCGATACTCTCAAGGCTGTCCGGAAGACCTGCTGTCACAATTTCCACTGTCTTTCCTTCTGCCGGATTCTGAACCTCTGCTGCGCTGTCCGGTTTCAGACTCAGTGATGCACAGCTTTGGAATGCATTATTCCCAATCGCTGTCAGTTCTTCGCCAAATTTAACTGTTGTAAGCTTTGTCTGTCCAAGGAAACAGCCCTTTCCGATCTTTTTGATCTTTGAAAGGTCGATTGCCTGCATATTTGCCGGCCAAATAACATTTTGCGGTGTACCGCTTCCTTCGGTATCACTCTGCAGGTTTACGGAAGCAAAGCAGTATTCTCCCAGCTCCGTAATATTACCAAGGTCCACATACTGCAGTGTAGATGCATATCCTGCCGAGCTGGTTATCTTACTATAGAATCCTGTAAAGAATGTATGATTTGGCAGCTTTGTAAGCTGTGGTGCCATATACGCACTTTTCAAAGTAAAACACTCTGCAAATACGCCTTCTCCCAGTGTATCCAGCTGTGTATACGGTCTGAGGTCAACAGTATTCAGCCACATGCATCCAAGAAATGCCTGTTCTTTAATTTCCTTCAAATCCGCTACCGGGAGCAGACACTTTGAAATATCTGAAACTCTTGCCGCATTGAACATACTGTGCGGAATATACGTCCATGGATTTTTTTTGGTTTCTGTATACTGCCAGTGTGCCTCTTCAACCGCTGTTCCCGAGAAAGTTCCTCCTACGCAGGAATCATTCGTAACATAATCGGGAATACATACAATACCATCTGTCTCATATTCTCCCTTTACCTGCATTGTGTTAAATCTGCTTGCTCCCCGAAACAGATATTCTCCGAGTTCCAAAGCATCATTTTCAATATTGGCCGGTAAAACCAGTTTTTTTACACTATCGCTGCTATACTGACTTGTACGGATCGGTGTTCTATTCAGATCCCTGTAAGCCAGCGCATGACTTCCAAGTCGTTTCAATTTTGTATAAGCAGAAAGATCCAGCGTGTCAAATGTACTTCCAAATAATGCAAAGTCATCAATTTCTTCCAGATTCTTTACAGTTCCCGATGTTGAGAAATCATTGATACCGCAATCGTAAAAAAGTCCCTTTTCCAGCTTTACCGTTGCCTGTGGCATAACAGCTTTTCTAATCGATGCACTGTCCATAAATACATAAGTACCAATCTCAGGCATGGCTCCATCTTCACGATCCTGAATGAGCACCTCTTTCAGTCCTGTTGTGTCATATGCATTATCTGCAAGCTTTGCCAACGTCTTAGGAAATTTGCCATTATAGGTTGCTTCTCCCTCTAATTTTGAAATTGTATCAAGTGCCTTACACTGAAGAAATGCACCCTTATCAATTTCCAGGTTTTCTCCCATCTTCTCATTATCCGGTAAAATTGCCGTTTTCAATTTTTCACACTCTCTGAATGCTTCTGAATTGATCTTGCAGGTTACGCCTTTGTCTTTTCTGCCGCTTTCCATTGTAACGCTCTCAAGGCTTTCACAATTATAAAACGCACGGCTTTCAATCACTTCAATAGAGGCTGGCAGTACAACCGTCTGCACCTTACTCTCTGTAAAAACTTCCGATCCGAATTTTTCATTTTTCAGGACATAATTCTTTTTATAATCCGGTTTTTTGATCTTTATATAAGAATTGCTCTTCTCTCTGTCATCTATACTATCCAGATGCTGCTCTTCTCCACCGATCCGTTTCAGGTGGTTCATCTTTCCAAGAAAGCTGGCATCCGCAAATCCCGTTTCCCTGAATGCACAGGTACCGATGCTTTCTGTAGCGCAGTCGCCATCCTTTGTTGTACTCTGGGTTACTGTGGCAAGATTTTTGCAGGCATTAAAAGCAAAATCACCGATTGTCTGAATACTACTGCCAAGCACCAGTGCATTCATTGCCTCATTTTCCGCAAATGCACCTACACCAACAGATTTTACATAATCAGGCAATGTTACCACCTGGTCATCAGAATTTCCCGCATACATACTCACAAGCGGAGCTTGATAAAATGCTTCTTTTCCGATGCTGAGCTGCAGTTCGTTTCCCGCTTCATCCTGGATCACTGCAGCCAGTCTGATCTCTGTCAAAGGAATTTTTGCATTTTTCTTTGCAAAAGCTCTTGCATCGATCGCAGCCAGATGGGCACAGCCTGAAAGATCCAGACTGCTCATATTGGCACCTTCAAAAGCCGAATCCATGATCTTATCCAGTTTGGAACCTGCTTCGATCGTTACTGTCATACCTGTTTTTTCATTACCACTTTCATAAAAACAGGCATTTGGAATTGACTGAATGCTGCTTCCAATCTTAACTTCACTCAATGATGTACAATTGGCAAAAAGAGAGGATGCTTTTTCCAGAATTGTTCCGGTTCCAAAACTCGGTATTGTAATTTTAACAAGTGCGGAACACCCGGCAAATGCATTGGTTCCAACTGATTCCAAGCCATCCGGCAATGTATCTGCAATCACATTTTCTCCATTTAACAATGTATTTACATATGCCAGCTCAGAACAGTTGCTAAATGCATATCCCCCAATCCCGATAAGCGATACAGGCAGATCAATTCCTTTTAAAGAGCTGCAGCCTGCAAATGCATGATCTTCTATTATTGTTAATGTATCGGGTAGTTTTATCTCTGTAAGGGATGCACAGCTGTTAAATTCATAGGATGATATTTTTGTCACATTAGTGGTACTAATATCAATAGCACTGACATTTCTTGCATATCCCAGTCCTGTAATATCTGTAATATCCGAAGCAGACATATCTTTTAATTGTGTAAAATCTAAAGCTCCCGTATAACTTTTGATCAGTCCGATTGTCAGATTACTTTTTGAATATTCATCTGTATTCTTTGCTTTATTATAAAGCTCTACAACTGCTGCCGACAGCTTCTCATCTGCATACCTTGCAAAAAGCTCGTCATCATTTGGCATTTGTAATGCTTCATCCGCATCCAGATCTTCCTCGCCAGCTTCTGTTTCCTCTTCGCCTGTTGTTTCATTTTCATCATCCGTCTCTTCCGGATCAGCCAGTTCCCCCTGCGTGACTTCTTCCTGTGACTCTTCCGGATCTGTCACTGTATCCCCGTTTTCTTCAGTTGCTGCATCATTTGCTGATACAGTATCTGCCTGTACCTGCGCGCCATCCGGCTGCACTTCCTGCGTCTGTGTAATTTCCACAGACGCAGCCAGAGTTTCCAGCCCGGTTCCTCCGGCGCAGATTGCTGCTGAAAGCACCAGTGTCAGTGCTTTCGTAAGCAAGTGTTTCTTTCTCATACTTTTCCTCCTTTTAAACTCTCATTATTTCAGCTTTGTTGTTTTATCATATTTTTTCTTTAAAAGCTTTTTATAAGCAGCCTTCTTTGCCTTTGGCAACTTGATAACCGCTTTCTTTGCAATTCCCTTGAACGCTGAACTGCCGACAGTTTTCAGTTTTTTTGTTTTTATGGTCACTGTCTTGAGTTTTTTACATTTGTTAAATGCTTTTTTGCCGATCTTTGTAACCGCTGCCGGTATTGTGATCTTCTTCAAAGCCTTACAATTTGCAAAAGCGCCGGCACCGATCTCTGTAACATCTTTGCCAATTGTCACGGAAGAAAGCTTACTACAGCCACTGAATGCATTTTTACCTATTTTCTGAACACCTGCTGAAATCTTAACACTTGTCAGTTTCCTGCAATTTTTAAATGCATCCGGTGCAACCGACTCAACTTTATAGGTAATGCCTCCTACCGTAATTGTCGCCGGAACAGTTATCTTCTTTACATTTTTATCTGCCGGTGCTGTATAAACGACCGTAGGCTGCTTTTCATCCTCACTCACAACCTGATAAGAAGCACCTGCTTCTGCAGTCGATAATTGTGTACCTGCCTTCGCCGGTTTATTTTCCGGTGTCTTAGCCGGTTCCTGCGAAGGTGTCTTTGAAGGCTCCGGAGCAGGCGTTTTGGAAGGCTGCGGTGTTGGTACTTTGGACGGTTCCGGTGTTGGCACAGGTGTAGGTGTCGGTGTCGGTGTCGGTTCTGCCGGTGCTGTCTTCTCTTCCCACTTTGCATAAATTGTTAATGCCACTTTCGTATGAGCAGGTATCGCAGTAATCTGCTTTGTACATTCTTTGTCCGTATACCAGCCAAGGAACGTATAGCCTTCTCTCTCAATTGCCTGTAATACAATTTCCTCCTCATTATCAAATGGTACATACTTCGGATTTTGCTTATTCACAGAATCCGGTGCTCCATTCAGCTTATAAATAACAGCCGGATTTTCCTGCCATTTGGCATAAACTGTAACACCACCTATACCCGGTTTGATTTCTGTAATCGGAATGGTACAAGCCTTATCCGTATACCATCCGACAAAGATTGCATCTTCTCTTGTTGCATCTTTCAGTATAATAGGCTCTGTACTATCTGAGCTGAATGAATAAGGATTTGGATTATTTTTGGTAAGTCCGCCATTCAATTTATAATCGATCGTATTCTTCGTTACAACCTTGCTGACTTTAAATCCGTAACGCTCACCACTTGCATCTGCGTCAATCTGCACTCTGACGGTATCACCTTTTACTGTAAACGTCCGGTCATCAAGCTGATCGCCCGTATACTTATACTTCACTGTACTATCTTCTGCCACTACAGTTGCGACACCATTTACAGCAGTATCTCCATCATATAATAATGATTTTCCATCTTTGTCATACACAAGTATAAAGTCATGATCAGGCTCTACTTCTGTCACAGGATCAAATGTAATCTTTATCTCAGATACACCGTCCACATGATAGGTCCAGGAATCTTTTGTATTTGCTTCATAATTATGGGAACCGTCCTCATTATTATTGGTAAACTTCGTTGGATCCGCAACAATATGCTGTGTTGAATCAACCGTTACATCAAACGTTTGGGTAAATTCAGATCCATCCGTTGCACTACAAATGATAGAGGTTTTTCCTTTCTTCAGGGCAGTTATCACATAAGTATTGCTACTTTTATCTTTCTTCTCAACAGAGATCACAGAAGCGTCTCCCGCCTTTATTGTATACTCATCGGATGCCTGCTTATTGGATTTCTTCACATCGAAAGTCACAGCGATACTTTCACCGCCTCTAAGTGCCAGAGAAGTCAGACTATCCGTTTCACCCTCCTTCTGCATCACGCAGGTATTGATCGGGCTGATTACCTTAACCTTGCATTCTGCCTTTACATCTCCCGCTTTTGCAGTTATCGTTACCGTACCTTCTGCATTCGCGGTAATCACACCATTGGCATCTACTTTTGCAATTTTTTCATCACTAGATTCCCATGTGAGCGCATCCAGTACGCTGTCTTCCTTCGTCTCATCAGCCGGAACTACACTTGCCACCAATGTTTTTTTGTTCTTGAGCATCATAGTCAGTTCGGACTGCTCCAGCTTAATTGCAGCTGCCTTGTAAGTGGCTTCATCCAGACTATCCCATTTCATGCATGGCAGACCTGTATTCGTCAGGCTCGTGCTGTAAATAGCGATCGTTCCCTTGTCATCTGCAACATTTGGTACAGACGGTCCGTCTGTTTCTGTTCTGTATGTATCAAAAAACGCTGTCTTAAGTTTTGTATTTTCAGCACCGTGAATTGTGAAGTCTGCATTAAATATATGCTGGCTCACTGCACTGGCTGTTTCATCCACAACTTCTTTTTCAAAAACAGAAAGCTGATTTTTCATGCCTGCATAGGTATTTGTGATACCACCGCCAATCTCCGGATCTCCAAAAATATATACGTCTTTCAGTCCGGAACCATAGAATGCATTTGTTCCAATTTGGTCTACCTTAACCGGAATCTCAATTTTTTCCAGCTTCTCACAGTTTTTGAACGTACTCTGACTGATGACCGATATATTGTTACTAATATGCACATCTTCCAGATTTTTACAAGCCTCAAATGCGCTTGTTCCGATCGTTGTCACCTGATTTGGTATATACAGCTTCTTCAAACCGGACTCTTTAAAAGCATTCGCTGTGATCGTTACAATATTTTTTGGAATTTTCAGGTTTTCACCTGTCAAAGAGGTACATCCTGCAAATGCGCCATCCGGAATTGCTGTGATACCGCCTGCTGTCGGCAGAACAACCTCTGCCAGTGCTGTATCCCCCTTGAATGACTCTTTATCCCATTTTTTCAGAGATGCTGCCCGACTCATATCAGCCTTTACCAGAGCTCCTTCATTTGCAAAAGCTCCCTGCAACACTTCTGTTACAGTTTCCGGCAAAACAAGCTCCTGCAATGAGCTGCAGCCATCAAATGCACTGATGCCAATCTTCTCTACTCCCTTTACTTCACCGGTTTCCGTATTCACGGCAAACGTCACATTTTCAACACCGCTGGCATCCTTAAATGCTTTCTGCCCAATCTCAGTAACTGTTTCCGGAATTTGTACATCTATAATAGAGGTACAGCCAAGGAAAAGATTATCCGGTATTTTTTTGGTTTCCGGCAGAATTGTTGCGCCTTCCTGTACTTCGGTACTGTCCTCTGTTTGCCCATGCACTGTTGCGATCTTCGTTCCGGCAAAAGGTCCTTTTTCAATGGTTCCTTCTTTTGTCGTTCCGGCCGTTGTGAGGGTAGAAGGTATGGTAACAGCAGAAATCTGTGTGTTGGCAAATGCCATGCCCTGAATTGTCGTCACACCTTCTTCCATTTTCACTGCCTTCAGATTTGTACACTCTGCAAAAGCCTTGGCATTGATCGTCTTCGCTGCTATCGTAACATCTGTCAGTCCACTGCAGCCTTCAAAAGCTGAATTGCTGACAGTTGAAATGCCCTGCGGAATTGTAACTTCTTCTACCGATGTACAGCCCTTAAATGCATTTTTACCAATCGTTTTCAGGCTTGCTTTGACAGACTGCAGCTCAATCTTCTGCAGACTTGTAGTATTCATGCATAAATTATCCGGAATAGTATTGATCAACGTACCAAATGAAACTGTTTCCAGTTTTCCGCCTGCGAACGGACCATATTCCACTCCATTGATCTTACCGGTTGCTACGGAAGTCAGCTGACGCGGTATCTGTACTGCCTTAAATCCGCATCCGTAAAAAGCAAGCGCCCCAATAGCGTTTACATTATTCAGAGTTAATGTTGCAGGATCTGTTCCATCATCTGCCACACCACAGCCTCTGAATGCTTCCTGCGATACGGTTTTGATCGTATCCAGATTTATCTCTTTCAGCGCCTTATTGTCCTTAAAGGCAGATGTTCCGATTGTTGTACTCAGTGTTGTCTTTCCTGTGTTATCTGTTGTCGTCACACCGGTAACAGATACCTTCTTTAAGCTCATGCAGCCGCCAAAAGTTCTGTTTGTGTCACTGGAATCAATTTTTGCAACATTCTTTAATGTAAGTGTTTCCAGAGAAGAACAGCCGTTAAACGCACCTGCATTAATGGTTTCTACTGTATCAAGTACATTTTCCTCAGCAGCTACATATTCTCCTGTTTCCTGATCACTCTTTACTACTGATAACTTCTTAAGGCCGCTGCAATCCTTAAAGGTATTCTGGTCGATCGTTTTGAGACTTTCCGGTAATACCACTTCTTCCAGAGAAGTCGTACCCATAAACATACCCTGTAATGATTTTGTTACACCATCTGCAAACGTTACTTTTCTCAGCACACCTCCTGCAAATGGACTGACTGTTTTCCCTGCAGCGGATGCTGCTGTAATCTTTGTCAGCGAAGCCGGAACCGTAATTTCTGTCAATCCTGTATTGTAGAAAGCCAGTCCGTTGATCGTTGTCAATTCATCACTCAGGTTGATATCTGTCAGATTCACACAGCCCTCAAAGGCACTTGCATCAATGGTGGAAATATTACCGTATGTGAAACAATAAGCCAGCTCCACGCTTTGTAAACTGGTTACATTTTTAAATGCCTTTGTGCAAACAGTGTTCTTTGTCTCATCACTAAACTCCACTTTTTTAATGCTGCTCTTTGCAAATGGAGAATACTCAATCTTTGTTTCCGGATCTGTGTAAGTTGTAACTTTCTCCAAATCCCTGATATCAGCACTTGTAAATTGGCATCCTTCAAACGCCCTGCTGCCCACATTCTGAATAGAATCCAGCAATACTTTGTTATCGTCTGTCTGCGCTCCAGATCCCGCAAATGCTGAAGCACCAATTGTTTTTACATTTTGGATGACCGGATTTTCTAATTTATCACAACCTGCAAAGGCAGATTCCCCGATGGTATCTACTTGATTGATCTCCAATGCTGAAAACGGCAGCTTTGCAAATGCATTTTTTCCAATCGATTTGACATTCTCAATATCTAACCATTTTAAACTATTACATGTCGCAAACGCCCCATCAGCAATCGTCGTTTGTTTCTTTTCACCACCATTAATCTGAACACTGCTAAGGCCTGTACATCCTTCAAATGCTGTTGCATTGATCTCAGCCAAATTAGAGGTGTCTACTGACAGAAACGAGAGTTTAACACAGTTTTTGAATGCAGCCATTCCCAAGGCTGTTATAGCAGGCAGTTTGCCAATCCGAAGCATTGTGCAGTTTTCAAACGCTGCGTTACCGATTGTTATCAAACCTGTTGGAAGGTCTGTGAGACTTATTTTTTTGCAATCTTTAAAAGCAGATGCATTGATTGTTGTCAAACCCTCAGGCAGTTTAGAAAGTTTCATCAGGCTGCAGCCCTCAAAGGCACTTGTATCAATCGTTGTAAGCTTTGAATCAGCCTGTTCTTTAAAAGTCACCGCTGTAAGATTACTACAGTCTGCAAATGCATGATCCCCGATCTTCTGCACACTTGCCGGTATTTCGATTTTAGTCAGTGTTGTAATGTTGTTTAAGAAATACTGCGGAATCACCTGAATACCATCTGCAAATGTCACTTTCTTCAGAGTACTGTTTTCCCCGGATGTAAACGGAGAATTCTTCGCAGTACCGGTTTCAAAGGTCGATGGAATCGTAATTTCTTCCAGTCTGGTATCTTTTAAGGCACTGTCTCCTAACCCGGTCACGCCTTCTCCCAATGTCAGTTTTGTCAGATTCTGGCAGCCTGCAAATGCGGAAGCACCGATTGTTGTGCCCGCAGGATTACCTGCAATATGAACTGCTTTGATGCCGATTTTATAGTCAGACGGCTCTTTTTCGCCATCTGCCTGAAGTGTTTCATCCGCACTATAGCAGCTCGCAAATGCACTATCCTCTATAGCTGTTACTGTTCCCGGAATTTCAAGAACCGCCTTTTCATTTGGCAGCATTACCTTTGCACCACTTGCGCTGGAATATTTTTCACTTACTCCTTCCGGCAAAGCACCCTCCAGACGTGCACAGCCTGAAAAAGCACCGCTCTTAATGATCTGTAAGCCTTCCGCCAAATTCAAACGCATCAGCTTGATACAGCCTGAAAAAGCACTGCTTCCAATAATTCCAACATTTTTTGCCGTTGATACTTCTACAAGGTTTGTACACCCGGAGAACACACTGCTACCAAGTTCCGTTGTTCCTGCTTCGCCATTGTCATTAAACTTGACATTCGCCAGAGTAGTCAGTTTTGAAAATGCACTGTCATTGATTTTTGTAATGGTTCCGCTCAGACGCAGGCTGACAATGGAAGAACATCCTGCAAATGCCTGTTTTCCGATTTCTGCCAGCTTCGTCATATTACCAAGATCGACGTCTGCAACACCATCATTCTTGTTTATTGCTTTCAGGTTTGTACAATTCATAAAAGCGCTGTTATCTATTAATGTAATATTCTGGCTCTTCAGGGGTAATGGTGGGTTAAAAACCGCCACAACCCTGTGTTTATCTA
>OIXG01000674.1_pt1 | contig 39361 bp, 38 predicted proteins | sample 1587731 | NCBI WGS metagenome assembly OIXG01 (sample SAMEA3888908, study PRJEB22519) | human gut metagenome | biome: human gut; feature: human-associated habitat; material: faeces | place: Denmark | collected 2010 | reverse complement strand
AGATCACGGAGGACGCCCCCGCCAGCGTCCACTTCACCACCAACAGTGACACTCTTGGAAAGGGTCTGGAGGAACAGCTCTGCGCGTTCCTCGCTGAGCACCCCGACACGGTGCTGGTCATCATCGACACGCTGCAAATGGCTTGATTTGACATATAGCCTTGGACATAATACGAGACCATTCTTGTAGACGCTCGCTGAGTTGTGTCTGCATATCCATTGGAAAAATAGCATCCATAACAGTTCGGTACTGTTGAAGAGCAGATGTTATTCCAGAAGTATCCATCTTGGAGATGATCTCTTGAGTGCGATATATAGCGGCCATAGACTGGCTATCAAAAACTCTGATCACTTTGTTAAGGTCACGGATTGCAGGCGAATCAAACACGGCGATGATTGTTTTTGTCAATGTTGCATAATTTGCCTGCATTTCCATTTGGGGACGTGTCAGCAGATTCATCTGTCGTTGAAGTTGATTCAATTTTTCAAACCAGGGAGGAAGTTCATAAAACGCCGCCATCGTCTTTGTCATATTTTCAAGTGCTCCTCAGAGTTCGTTTTGCATAATTATACCCCATATATGGCGTTTTTTCAAGGACTTGTGTTGCTATATTGTGTTGTGATGCACTGAGTATAGAAAGATTGGGGCAGATGGAATTGTCTCTCTATGTTCACTTTCGGTAAAAACAAGATTATAGCATGAAAGAATTAACCGGAGGTGCAGCTTAAAGTACACCTCCGGTTGGTACGGGTAGTGGGACTTGAACCCACACGCCTTGCGGCACAGGAACCTAAATCCTGCGTGTCAACCAATTCCACCATACCCGCATATTAAGTTTTAAGAGCTTGTACTGGCGATAAACCCTACACTGAGGTGACATCACCTAAATCTCGCATGTCTACCAATTCCATCACAGGCGCATGTTCTGTTATTTTTGATGGCACCGGGCGCAGACAGCCGCGCCTTCCTCGCGCCGACACGGCCAAAGGCCCGCATGACCATGCTATTATAGCACAGGTGAGGAAGCGGGGCAAGCGGAAATTTCGGCAGGCAGCCCATAGAGTGAAAATGGAGAAGTCTCATTTCCGAGACTTCTCCATCGCTTCTTTCAGCTTGTTGTCGATGGCCCGCAGCCCCTTCCAGCACACCGCCGAAACGACGGCGAGCAGGATCATGGCGAGCGGAAACTGACGGTTTTCCTTTTTCATGCCTGCCTCATTTCTTTGCTTCGAGTGTGACGGTGATCTCCAGATACTCCCCGCCGCGGAAGACCTTGAGAAGCATTTCCTCTCCCGCGATATGACGGTGGCGCATCCGCAGCAGATCGCTCGAGGTCTCCGTACGCACGCCGTCTGCCTCATAGATCAGATCGTCCACCTCCAGCCCCGCCTTGTCACCGGCATGGCCGAGGTCGATGCTGTAAACGCGCAGCGCCTGTCGGCCGTCGGGGAGATACGCGGGCGTGCGGTCGACCGAGATGCCGAGCATCGGCTCGCCCTGCACCTCGCCGCAGCGGAGGATGTCGTTGATCACATAGGCGCTCGACGAGATGGGGATGGCAAAGCCGAGCCCCTCCACGCTTGCGGTGGAGTAGACGCTTCTGCCCATCTTCATCACATTGATGCCGATGACCTGTCCGTACTGATTGATGAGTGGGCCACCGGAGTTGCCGTTGTTGAGCGCGGCGTTGGTCTGGATGAGCGTCATCATCACGCCCTCCATCTCGACGTCGCGGTTGATGGCGGAGATGATGCCGTCGGTCAGTGTACCACGCAGCTCTACCCCAAGGGGATTGCCGATGGCGTACACCGGATCGCCGACGCTCAGTGCATCGGAATCGCCGAACTCCGCGGCGGGAAGGCCCTTTGCCGCGAGGCCCTTGGTATCCTGTGCCTTGATGACGGCGAGATCCTGCTCCATATCATAGCCGACGAGGGCGGCGTCATAGATCGCGCCATCCGCGAGGACGATGCAGCAGTCCGTGCCGCCGGCGACGACGTGCGCGTTGGTGATGACGTAGCCGTCGGAGGTCATGATAACGCCCGTGCCGATGGAGGCGCCGCGCTGAAGCTCCGTGACCACCGTGACGGTCGAGGGGTTGACCTTGCGGTAGATGTCCTGAACGCTCAGCGTGTCGCCATGGCCGTCCTCATAGACGAGGCGCACACCGTCGGCCGCCGATACGACCGGCAGCTCCGGCGCGGCGCTTTCCTCAGAAGCGTCATAGTAATAGTAATAGCCGTAGTCATTATCGTAGGGATCGTCGTAGAAGCCATCCGGCAGCAGACCGAGCCACCACAGGACAACGAGTCCCGTGAAGAGCACAAGGAGCGAGGCGAGGCAGAGCAGGAGGACCTTCAGCGCTTTGCGCCATCTGCGCCGCGGCTTGGCGGGTGTCTGCGCGGGCGGCTCCACCCTCTTTCCGGGCAGAGGACAGGGCTGCACATAGTAGGCGACATAGGGCTTCGGCTCGGCGACATACTCCAGCACGACCTCATCCGGTTCGTGCTGTGTGATGAAGTTGTCCGGTCGGTTCTGATCCATGAAAAAACTCCTGTATCACGGCTGGGGGACGATGGTATTCGCGAGCGAGAGCGTGAAGGCAAAGGTCGTGATGCCGTTCTCGCTCGTCACGGCGATGTGCTCGTGGTGCTGTTCCAAAATGGTTTTGACAATGTAGAGCCCGAGGCCCACGCCGTCCTTATCCTCGCTGCGGGACTTGTCGCTCTTGTGGAAGCGCTCAAAGAGCAGGGGGATCTCCTCGGCTGGGATGGTGTCGCCCTCGTTGCGCACGGAGACGACGGCTCTGCCGTTCGTCACCGCGAGACCGAGATAGAGCGTCGAGCCCTCGCGGGCAAACTTCGTCGCATTCTCCAGCAGGTTGTAGATGACCTGCGTGATGAGGTCGTTGTCGCCGAGCACAGTGACGGGCTCGTCGGGAATATCTGCCTCGACATCCAGTCCGCGATCGGTGATCTTCTTTTCCATCGAGATGAGCACCCGACGCATACTCTCGCACACATCGAAAGGTGCCTTGCTGCGCATCAGGTCGCGCGATTGGAGCTGCGAGACCTCAAGCATCCGGCGCACGAGGCGGCTGAGCCGCCGGCTCTCGTCAGAGATGATGCGCAGGTATTCCTTTTCCTTTTTGGGCGGGATCGTCCCGTCCAGAATGCCATCGGTGTAGCCGGCGATGCTCGTCATCGGCGTTTTCAGCTCGTGCGAGATGTTGGCGATGAACTCGCGCCGCTGGCGCTCGGTCTCCTGTAAGGAATCCGCCATCGCGTTGAAAGCACTCGCCAGCTCACCGATCTCACCCGCGCCGTAGTCGTGCATACGGGTGTCGAAATTTCCCTCGGCAAAGCTGCGCGTGGCCGCAGCCATCTCGCGGATCGGGCGTGACTGGCGCATACTCACCCACGCCGAGGCGACGAAGGAGAGCAGCAGCACGATGACGCTCGTCATCAGGAACATGGCAAAAAAGGCCCGCCACATTGTCGTCAGCCGGCCCGTTTCGGTCACGGCGAACACCGCGCCGACCGTCCATATCTCAGACTCGATGGGAACGCCGACGACAAAGCGCTTGTCCTCGTAGATCCCGCCGAGCGAGGTGCGGGCGCTGTATCGTGCGTCGGAGAGCAGCATGCCCATCGTGTCCGAGGGCACGGTCAGCACGCGGTCAACGAGGTTCTCGTCTGTTGTCAGCAGGACATTTCCCTCGATGCTGCACACCAAGAACTCCACGTCGGTCATCGACGCGGCCACGCCCGCCATCTCGCGCATATCGCGCACGTCGCCGCTGGCGGCATAGGAGGCGACAAGGCGCGCCACCACGCCCGCCTTCTGCGACATCTCGTCGCTGCGCTCTTCAAGCGCGTAGGCATAGCTGAGCGCGAAGAACGACGCGCCGAGCAGCGCGAGCGTCAGCATGACGATGCCTGCCGTCAGCGCAAAATTCTGCCAGTAGATCGTCCGAAACTTCTGTGGGAGCGCCCATTTTTTGTTCTTCACGGCTTTTTCACTTCAAACTTGTAGCCCACGCCCCATACGGTCTTGAGCTCCCATTGGTCGGAGACGTTCTCCACCTTCTCGCGCAGGCGCTTGATGTGTACGTCCACAGTGCGGCTGTCGCCGAAATAGTCGAAGCCCCACACCTCGTCGAGCAGCTGGTTGCGCGTGTAGACGCGGTTGGGCGTCGCGGCAAGGTGATAGAGCAGCTCCAGCTCCTTGGGCGGCGTGTCGATCTTTTTGCCGTTCACGATCAGCTCGTAGGAGTCGAGGTCAATGATGAGCTTATCGAATACCAGCCGTTTTTTTGTGTCCTCTGGGATCTCCGTGCGGCGGAGCACGGCGTTGATGCGCGCAATAAGCTCCTTCATCTCGAAAGGCTTGACGAGATAGTCGTCCGCGCCCATCTCAAGGCCGTGGATGCGGTCGCTGACCTCGCCCTTGGCAGTGAGCATGATGATGGGGCACTTCGAGCTCTCGCGGATCTTGGCGCAAACGCCCCAGCCGTCGAGCACAGGCAGCATCACATCGAGCAGCACGAGATCGGGCTCCCTGGCCTTGAATTCCTCCACAGCTCTGCCGCCATCGGCGGCGAGGCGGACCTCAAAGCCCTCCTTCTCAAGATACATCCTGATAAGGTCGGAAATGTTGTTGTCGTCTTCTACCACAAGGATATTGCGCGCCATGGCAGTTTCCTCCGTTTGTGTATGATCGGTCAGTTTTTCTTATTATAATCGTTTTTTGGGCTTATTCCTAAACTTTTTGTAAAGCTTGCGCCGCTACGCCGTCACCTCATTGAGCGCCGAGATGGTGCAGCTCTCCGAACGCAGGCGGCTGAGCGCCGCAGTGAGTGCGGCAGGGATCGCGCTCTCCGCGCCGAGGTAGAGCCGCACGCTTGCCGAGCGGCCGCCCCATTTGAGCGCCGTATCCGCCCAGTGAGAGCCGCTGCGCGTGAAGTCGGAGGCGTTCACCGTGATGGGGCAGTAGCCCGCGTCGGCGACCGCCGCGCGCAGCGCCCTGTCCGCGTTTTCCAGATAGACGAGCCGTGTGCGCAGGCTCGCGGCGCGCCAAAGCGCGTCATTGCCCCGCTCGATCTGCGCGAGGGCCTCCGCCGAGGTTTCCGCGCTCACGCGCAGCGCGACCGCGTTGCCTGTTCCGGCGGCGCGGCGCACGCCGTCGCCCATGTCTGCGAGCTGTTCCGGCGTGAGCAGCAGCGTGGCGTGGCTGCGATTGCTTTCCAGCGTCGAGAGCATCTGCGTGAGCGCCGTTTCGTCCGCAGCGGGCAGCAGCAGATAGACCGTCAGATCGTCGCGGTGCGCGGGTGTCTCGGATTGGATCGGCGTTTCCTGTGTTGCAGAGGCCGCGGTATGCGCGCGCTCATACTGTGCGTAGCGCCTTTGGATGGGGTCGGTCGCCGCATCGAGGAAGGCTTCATCCGAAAGCACGGCATTGTCATTTCGGATGCGCAGCAGGTAGCCGTAGGTGATCCTGGTGCTGGAATATTTGAGGTCAAACATCTTCGTCAGCGCACTGATGGGGAAGAACACCATGCCATTGCGCAGAATGGGCGTGCCGGCGTAACGCTCGCCGGTGCGATTGTTCTCCATCGAGCCGATGGTCAGGTCGCAGTAGAGCACGCGCTGACCCTTATAGAGAATGGCGACGGATTTCTCCTGATTGTAGGAATAGCGGATGCCGAGGTCGTCCGGCGCATCCATCGTCGCGCCGGCGACATAGAGGATGCCGTACTGCCAGAAAGGCATCGTGTCGTCGCTGAGGTCGCACATACGGTCGTTCACGGCGGTGAAGTACAGCGTGGGTGCGGCAAGCGCGCGCGGCGGCAGAAGCGTGCAGAGCAGCAGCACACCGAGCAGCAGCGACATCAGTCTTCTTTTCCGCGTCATATTCCGCACCTCCCGTCGTTCGGTTTTTTTCTTATCACAGTATAGCAAATTCCGCGTTTTTTTGCAATCCCCTTGTCAGCCCCGCCACTGCACGACCTGCGCGCCGGTGAAGTAGTGCTCCAGGATCTCCTCGCAGGAGCAGCCCTCCTTTGCCATCGCGTTCGCGCCGTACTGGCTCATACCGACGCCGTGACCGTAGCCCGTAACATGGAAGGTCAGACTGCCGCTGTCGGCCTCAACGGTAAACGACGGCGAGCGCAGGCCGAGGATGGTGCGCAGCTCGTTGCCGCGCACGCTGACGCCGCCGACGCGCAGCGTGGAGACAAAGCCTGCGTCGTTGCGCTCGATGTCTGTGAGAAAGCCGCTTGCGTCTCCGCTGAGCTTTGCGGCGGGATAGACGGCGCAAAAGCGGTCGCGGAACTCCTGCGCGGTGAAGGTCACAACGGAGTAGTAGTTGGGGACAAGACTGTCATCCTCGGGGCTTTCGACGCTTTGGAGATACGGAAGGTCCGTCTGCCAGACCTCGCCCGCTCCCTGCGTGTGTCCCGCGGCAGATGAGAAAAAGACCGCCAGCACCGGCGTCCCGTCGTAAACGATCACCTCGCCGTCCGTTTCCGCCACGGCGCGCGCGAGCTTTTGCTCATACCGGCGCGCGCCCAGTCCCCAGCCGACCGCCGCCTCCGCGGCGGTCTCGTATGCCTTGCAGCAGGTGATGTCGTCGCAGGCGTCCGCGTCGGGATGACGCGCGATCGGCCCCTGCGCCATCTTGTAGAGCGTGTAGGTCCGCGCGGCGATTGCCTGTGCCTTGAGCGCCTCCGGCTCGAAGGAGGCGGGCATCTCGGCGCGCAGAACGCCGAGCAGGTATTCGTCCATCGGCATCTCCTCGACGCTGCCGCCGTGCAGCACGCGCAGCGTGCGCGTGCTGTCGGGCACCGCGGCGTCGGGCCGCTGCGAGCCGTTCGAGGCCGCGCCGGGGGGTGAGACCGTATCGCCTCCCTGCCGCGCGGGCGCAAAGCCCCACGCGAAAAGAAAGAGAACAGCGATCAGCACCATGCTGATGCGCAAGGCGTTTTTCATTTTGTCATTCCTCCCTTGCAGGATCGTTCCCCCTTACTATATGAAGGGCTGTCCCAAAGATGCACGGCGGCGCAAAATGCGTGGACAAATCGCCTTGCCCGTGCTACAATGGCGGCAACAGATCATTTTTCTCACGAAAGGATGCCCCCTTATGAAGACCTCCGACCGTCTTGCAACGCTGCTTTTTCTCCTTGCCGCGCCCGCCGCGCGCTTTCTTGAGCTGGAAAAAAATCTGGATGCCGACGGCCTGCCGACCGGCGGCCCTCCGTACCTGCCCGCCGTGCTGCTTACGGCGGCAGCCGTGTTTTTGCTTTTATCGCGCGCGCTGCCCGCGCGGGACGCCGTGACGGCTGATTTCGGCCGCATCTTCCGCTTTGACGACCAGTTCATGCTGACCGCCGCGGTCGCGGGCGGTCTTCTGCTGCCTGTCTCCGCTGCGCTGCGGCTCGTGAGCGGGGGCGCATCAGGGCTGAATTTAATATTGTCTGTGTTTCTCGCCTGCTCCGGTGCAGCAATGCTCTATGCGCTCGTCGCGCAGCGGCGCAGCGGCGCGTTCGCGCCGGTCGCGCTGCTGGTGCCGACCTGCTATCTCGTGGTGCAGCTCATCGTCACTTACCGCGCCAACGCGCGCGAGAGTGTGCTCACGCACTTCTATCCTGAGCTGCTGCTGCTTGCCGCACTCTGCCTTGCGTCCCTCTACCTTGCGGCCTTCGCCTACCGCTGCGGCGCTCCGCGCAGCTTTGCCACCGCTGCGCACATGGCGGTCACGCTCGCGGCGGCCTGCTGTGTGGACATGATGCTCGCGCGCCGCTATGACGGCCTTGCCGCCTGCGTCGGTGCGGCCTTGCTGCTCCTTGCCTACCGAAAGGCGGCGGGCGACTTCGAGGGCTGAGACAAAGGATACGAAAACGGAAAAAACGGCTGCTCTCGCAGCCGTTTTTTCCTATTGATTGGAAGATTGGATGAAAAGAAGCTATTGTCTCTTGCAAGTATTAAGATAACGGCCGAGTTTTAATAAAGTTCGCGACAGTTGTTAAAAAAGTATTAAATCTTCAAATCCTCCCCCGTCGCCCCGATTTCCTGCTTTTCCGCGCGAAGACCGCGGAAAAAGTCCTCCAGCACAGCGCGGCATTCGTCTGCGAGGACCCCGCCGACGAGCGCGGGGGTGTTGGCAAAGGGCTCCATGTAGAGATTCAGCACACCGCCGCAGGAACCCATCGCGCGGTCGCGCGCGCCGTAGTACACGCGCGGGATGCGGGCGTTGAGGATCGCGCCCGCGCACATCGGGCAGGGCTCAAGGGTGACATAGAGCGTGCAGTCGTCCAGCCGCCACGAGCCGACGGCGGCGTTCGCCATCTCGATTGCCTCCATTTCAGCGTGGGAGGCGGTGGACTGCTTCTCCTCACGGCGGTTGCGTCCGCAGCCGACGATCTCGCCGCCGCGCACGATCACGCAGCCGACCGGCACCTCGCCCGCCGCCGCGGCCTCGCGCGCGAGTGCGAGCGCCTGCGCCATATAGCGTTCCTGTTCGCTCATGCGTTTTCTCTCCCGTGGTTTAAGTTTTGGCATAATCGTCCATACTCTCCGTAAACTGTTAGGGGAGTTGAAAAATATGCGTAAGATCAATCTGTTGCAGCAGCCGGTCGCAAGCGACCCGAAGCTGCAGGAGCTTTTCACCGAGCTGAGCGACACGCGCTTCGCGCTCGCACAGGCCTATACCCGCTTTGACAACACCACCGAGCCTGAGCTGGTGGACGCCTGCATCTTTGAACTCAACGCGCTCCAGTCACGCTACAACTATCTGCTGCGGCTCGTCAAGGAGCGCGGCGGCATCGCCGCGGCCAAGATCTACTCGGAGGGGGCGACGGTATGGGTCTGACAGATAAAATAGGCGTCGTTATCCTCTGCGCCTTTCTGTTCTTTTCGGTGCTGCGGCTGTTCGCCGCACCGCTGAAGCTCGCGGCGAAGGTGCTGCTCAACACGGCGCTGGGCTTTCTCGCGCTCTTTTTGCTGGGGCTGACCGCGCCGCTCACCGGCTTTTCGCTGGGGCTGAACTTCTTCAACGCCGTCACGGTCGGCATTCTCGGTGTACCCGGACTGGTGCTGCTGTTGCTGCTGCAAATGCTGTTTGTTTAGCTTACATAAAGTTGGAAAGGCCGCCTAATGGGCGGCTTTTCACTGCTCTTCGCCGCCGATCCCCCAGCCGTAGAGCGGGTAGCGCTGCATCGCGCCGAAGATCTTCTGCTTGAGGTCGGGGTAGCGCCCCTCCAGCGAGGCGATCAGCTCCTTGACCTCCTGCCGGCGTGTTTCGCCGTTGGCGGGGCAGGGATTCTCGACGATGGGGAGCGAGAGCCGCTTTGCGGCATTCACGATCTGCCGCTCCTTGACATAGAGCAGAGGGCGGAGCTGCGTGACATCCGTGCGGCTCAGATAGGTCACGGGCTGAAAGCAGCCGATGCGCCCCTCGAAGATGAGGCTCATGAGCATGGTCTCCACCGCGTCATCGTAGTGGTGGCCGAGCGCAATTTTTTTGATGCCGTGCTCGTTCATCGCGGTCGAGAGCGCGCCGCGGCGCAGCTTCGCGCACAGCGAGCAGGGATTTTTCTCCTTGCGCTCCAAAAACACGACCTCGTAGATCGGCACCTGTGCGCGGATATACTCCACGCCGAGGCCGCGGCAGTAGTCCGCCACGCCGTCGAAGCTCATGCCCGGCGTGCCGGCCTCGATCGTCATGGCGACAACACGGAACGGCTTAGGGTAAAAGCGGCTCAGGCGCGCGAGCGCGGTGAGCGTGAGCAGCGAATCCTTGCCGCCCGAAACGCCGACGGCAACGGTATCGCCCGCCTGGATCATGTCGTAATCCTCGACGCAGCGGCGCACGAGGCCTAAAATTTCCTGCATGGTCGGGTGTCCCTCCGAAAGAAAAAGTGAAAATTGTAATTTGCCATCTTCGAAAACGAGAGCAAATCGAAGAAAAAATGAGATTTCGAGAGTATTATATATTCTAAATCAAATTGGTGTTGACACGCTCGCCGGGAAGTGCTATAAATAGCCTTGTTCCGATTTTAACAGGGAACAGAGAAAATGTAAAGCGAAAGCATACATGATAGATTGAAACGGAGGAAACACACCATGTCCACTTTTATGGCGAACAAGGGCAACATCGAGCGTAAGTGGTATGTCATCGACGCTGCCGGCAAGCCCATGGGCAAGACCGCGGTCGTGGCAGCCGATCTGCTGCGCGGCAAGCTCAAGGTCACCTACACCCCGCACGCCGACTGCGGCGACAACGTCATCATCATCAACGCGTCCAAGGCCGTTCTCACCGGCAACAAGATGGAGCAGAAGTATTATCGTACTCACTCCGGCTGGGTCGGCGGCCTCAAGGAGACCAAGTACCGCATTCTCATGCAGGAAAAGCCCGAGCTTGCGATGCGCGTCGCAGTCCGCGGCATGATGCCCCGCAACACCGTCACCAAGGACTCCCTCAAGCGCCTGCACATCTATGCCGGCGAGGCCCATGAGCAGCAGGCTCAGAAGCCCGAAGTCTGGGAAGTCAAGTAAAGGAGGATAAAGAAGAATGTATCAGTCTAAAAAGCCTTACCTCTACGGCACCGGCCGCAGAAAGTCCTCCGTTGCCCGCGTGCATCTTTTTGAGAACGGCACCGGCACCATCACCATCAACGGCCGCGACATCGACGAGTATTTCGGTCTCGAGACCCTCAAGATGGTCGTCCGTCAGCCCCTGGTCGCCACCGAGACCCTCGGCAAGGTCGACATTGTTGCCACCGTCGAGGGCGGCGGCGTGTCCGGTCAGGCCGGCGCTCTGCGTCACGGCGTTTCCCGCGCCCTGCTGCTCGTCAATCCCGAGTACCGCGCCATTCTCAAGAAGGCCGGCTTCCTCACCCGCGATCCTCGTATGAAGGAGCGCAAGAAGTACGGTCTCAAAGCAGCTCGTCGCGCTCCGCAGTTCTCCAAGCGTTAAAATCCATGCAAAAATACCCGAAAGCAGTTGCTTTCGGGTATTTTCCTATATGTGCCAAAAGGAAAGCGCTGTTCAGGGTCGTCGGTGAGATCGTATTTCACACGAGGACGTAGTATAATTCACAAGGATACTTTGCGTCTCAGCTGTGCAGAAGGGCAGGAGAATGCTAATGAATATGGGAAATAAGAAGCATCTGCGCGGAGCGGTGGCCTTTATTACGCTGATGGGGGTCGTCAGCCTGTTCTCAGATATGACGCATGAGGGCGCGCGGAGCGTGCTCGGCGAATATCTGAACCTGGCGGGAGCGTCCGGCGCGACCATCGGCTTCGTCTCCGGTGTGGGGGAGTTGTGCGGCTATTCGCTGCGGCTCCTCTCCGGCATTTTTGCCGACAGAACGAAAAAGTACTGGACGCTGGTCATCACGGGCTACGCACTGCAGGTGCTGGCGATCCCGGCGCTGGCGCTCATTCCCGAAAACGGCTGGCTCATCGCCTGCGGTCTTGTGATCTTGGAGCGTGTCGGCAAGGCCATTAAAAAGCCGGCGAAAAATACGCTTGTGAGCTTTGCCGCCAGCGAGATCGGAACAGGAAAGGGCTTTGCCTATCAAGAGTTTTTAGACCAGTTGGGCGCCTTTTTGGGCCCCGTCATCCTCTTTGTCATCGCCGCCGTGAAGGGGAGCGGCGATCTCTTTTCCACCTACCGCCTCTGCTTTGCCGTCCTCGGCATTCCGGCGCTCATCACCATTGCGCTGGTGGTGCTTGCCAAGTTCCGATACCCGCACCCCGAGCTGTTTGAAAAAGAAACAGACGCATCGGCGGCGTTTCACACGCAGAAGTCCTTTGTGCTGTATATGATCGCCATTTGCCTCTTCGCCTTCGGCTTTGCCGACTTTACTCTCATCACGCTCCACGCGGCAAAGATGCAGATGTTTCCCGCCTCGGCCCTGAGCCTGCTCTACGCGGCGGCTATGGCGGTGGACGCCTTTGCGGCACTCTTTTTCGGCTGGCTCTTTGATAAGATCGGACTCAAGGCCCTGATGCTCTCCACCCTGTGCAGCGCGTTCTTTTCCTTCTTTGTTTTCCTCAGCGGGAGTGCCGCGCTCATGGGCGTCGGCATCGTTCTCTGGGGCATCGGCATGGGCGCGCAGGAGAGCATTATGAAGGCCGCTGTCAGCAAGATCGTGCCCTCCGCCATGCGAAGCACGGGCTTCGGTATTTTTGAAACGGGCTTCGGCATCGCGTGGTTCCTCGGCAGCTGGCTGCTCGGCGCACTTTATGACACAAGCCTTGTATGGCTTGTGATCGTTTCCGTTTCCGTGCAGCTTCTTGCCGTCGTCTTTTACGCCCTCTGCCTCCGAAAGCAGCGTGTTGAGCTTTCCTCCGAGGCGCACAGGTAAGGCGGAAAGGCGGGAGAGCTGGTGTGTCCATCAGCTCTCCCGCTTGGCATTTGTATTCAAACTTTCTCCATTTCACGGGGATAGGCGCTCTGCCATACCATCTTGCCGGAGGACGGCCCGTCCAGATGCTCCCGCAGATCAGCGACCACTTTCCAAATATTGCCGCACAGCCGCCTCCCTTACCAGATGCCCATGACGCGCTGCATCAGCAGGCTGACGGCAGTGATGCCCGCCCAGCAGCATCCGCCCAGCAGCAGCGGCTTGCCGCCGCTTTTCACCAGCTTTACGATGTTGCTGTTCAGTCCGATGGCGGCCATGGCCATGACGATGAAAAACTTGCTCAGCTCCTTGAGCGGCTTGAATATCGCCGCGGGCACGCCGAGCGAGGTGCAGACGGTGGTGACTACCGACGCACAGATGAACCACAAAATGAACATGGGGAAGGCATTTTTCAGCCGGAAGCCGCCCTGTCCACCCCCGGCTTTCTTTGCCTGCACCAGCGAGAGCACCAGCGTGATGGGAATGATTGCCAGCGTGCGCGTGAGCTTGACGGTCACAGCCTTATCCAGCGTCTGGCTGCCCAGCGCCCACATACTGTCCCAGGTGGAGGCCGCCGCCGTGACGGAGGAGGTGTCGTTCACCGCCGTGCCGGCGAAGATGCCGAAGGCCTCGCCGGAGGAAGTGTCAAAGCCGATTGCCTGCCCCAGCAGCGGGAAGAGCAGCGCCGCGAGCACATTGAAAAAGAAGATGACGGAGATGGCCTGCGCCACCTCCTCGTCGTCCGCGTGGATCACCGGCGCGGTGGCGGCGACGGCGCTTCCGCCGCAGATGGAGGAGCCCACGCCGATGAGCGTGCTGATGTTGGCGTCGATGTGCAGCAGCTTATGCAGCGCGTAGGCCACCAGCAGTGAGGTGGCGATGGTGCAGACGATGATGGGCAGCGACTGCCTGCCGGTTTGCAGCACCACGCTCAGGTTCAGCCCGAAGCCAAGCAGCACCACAGCGGTCTGCAAAATTTTCTTGGAGGTAAACGCCACGCCCGGCTTGCAGGCCGCGCCCGGTGTCCAGATCAGGGCGACGACCATGCCGATAACGATGGAAAACACCGGGCCGCCGATCACCGGCACCATCTTGCCCAGCAGCCAGGAAGGAATGGCGATGGCAAGGCATACGCCGATCCCCGGCAAAAGCTTCTGATAATTTCTCATTTTTTCATCCTCCCTTAGGCGCGCTCTTTTTTTGCGGCGACCGTCGCTTTGCCGAAGTGACAGCCAAACAGCAGCCCCGCCAGCAGCAGTGAGGCGCCGAGACCTGTGTAGAAAAACGCGATGAAGCGCTCCGAAGCCAGCCCGCTCGAGCGCAGAGCGATGCCGCCGCTCATCATCACCGCCATGATGGCAAAGGACTTGACATCAAAGAATTTGAGAAAGAAATGCAGTTCCTCCTCATAGGCGCTGATCCTTGTCGTGTGCTTTTTCACGAGTCGCCCGAAGATGAAGAGCTGGAACACGGTAAAGACCAGCGCGGAGAGCAGATAATTCACCGCGCCGCGATAGTCGGGATAGGCTGTGAGCCCGATGCGAAGAATGTTGAAGCCCGCCGCGCTCCACACGAGGCAGGCGAGAAGCAGCAGAGTATTTCGTTTGACTTTCATGGTCTTTCTCCTTTTGGTAAACGCGATGGGAACGATGTTCATTGCCATTATACGAAAATTGTGTAGGCTGTCAAGAGGCGGGAGATCGGTTGGGCGCTTTCGGACAAAAAAGCAGGAGAGAGCCATGCTGCGGCCCCTCCTGGTCTTGCGTCATAATATGTAATTCTGTGCAAACCGATCGGCCTTTCCCATGGCGCGCCAAAGAAGCGGACAGCATGGGCGCTCAAAGCCTCACAACATATTTATTATACACTACAAAGACCATCAGAGTCAATAAAAAGAGGGTCGGAATGCTTAAAATCAGAGGTTTGCACAGCAATACCTGCCGTCAATTCGTGCAGTCTGCGGATTGTTTTGCCGCGGAAATTCTGCTATTATTTAGATACAGAAAGAAAGGCGAGTTGGATACACGGTGAAGCTCTCCCCTATTTCTGCGGCAGTTGGCATCCAAGGTTTCGTTCCAAGTTTCTCTCTCAAAATGCACCGTCATTCACGGGATACATCGCACAGCGATGTGTTTACATAGAGAGCAGTATCCAAAAGAGCAATCCCCGATGCCAAGACCCAAACGAAAGCAGAGGTACCAACCATGGCAGAACCCAAGACCCACGCAGACTGACCCTTGACTGCTGAACACGGAAGCGGTCAAGGGTCAGTCTTTTTTTGCTATTGGAGCGGATACCGCTACATCTGCGCGCGTTTTTCAGCGGCAGATGCGCGCGATGCGGTCGCTGATGAAGGTCAGCAGCGCGTCGAAGGTGCGCCCTGTGCGCTTTTCAATGCTGTATACGCTGATGCGCTCGTCGCCGTCCTGCCCAATGAGCGTCACCTCGTCCCCCACCTTGCAGGGAATGCCGGTCACATCGATGATGGACTGGTCCATGCACAGCTCAAGAAAGCGGGTGCGTCGGCCATGCACAAGGATGGGCCCCTGCCCTCTGGCATAGTCCACCGGGACCCCGTCGGCAAAGCCGACGGAGAGCGTGGCGAGCTGCAGGTCGGTGTCGCTGCGGAACTTCTGCGGATAGCCGATGCTCTCGCCAGCGGGCATGGTGTGGAGGTTTGTGATATAGGCGCGCAGAGTGATGATCTCCTGAATGTCGACCGGCTCAACGCCGTCCTCCATCACGAGATGCCCGTAGAGGATGCCGCCGACGCGCACACTGTTGTGGAAGGCCTCCTTGAACCAGGTCACCGCCGCGCTGTTGCAGCAGTGGACATACTGCGCGCAGATGCCCGCCGCCTCGATCTGCCGCAGGCCCCGCATAAAGCGGTCGTGCTGCTCGATGGTGAAGGCGTCGTTCACACAGTTCGTCGCCGTAGCAAAGTGCGAGTACACGCCGCACACGGAGAGGTGCGGACAGGCGGCAAGCGTCGTGAGCAGCGCCGCGAGATCCTCGCCCGGCCGGACGCCCAAACGGTTCATGCCTGTCTCGATCTTGATCTGAATGCGGCCGACACGCCCCTCTGCCGCGCAGAGCTCTTCGTAGGCAAGGGCGCACTCCGGCCGGAAGATCGAAATGATGATGTCGTTATGCAGCGCGATGTGATACTGCTGCGGCGCGATGCCGCCGAGCAGCATCAGGTCGCAGGCCACGCCGCGGCGGCGCATTGCGGTCCCCTCGCACAGAGCGCCCACGCCGATCACGCGCACCTTGCAGTCGTTCACCAGCACATCGGTGATCTCCTCAGCGCCGTAGCCGTAGCAGTTGCCCTTGACGACCGGAATCAATGTGACCTCCTGCCCGACATGGCGTTGGAGCTTGCGGTAGTTTTCAATCAGCGTCGCGCGGTCAAGCAGAAGATAACCGCTCTTTTCCAAAATATCATCGTTCTTTGCAATATCCATGGTCGTTTCCTTTTTCCGCCCTCCCGCCTGCAATCTGCCGCGGGAGGGTCTGCACCCTTCCGCAGGAAGAAGAAAAGAGCCGAAGCGGCCGGTACGGCGCTCCGGCTCTTTTCTGGAGAGAGCTTTTTGATACTCTATGCGTTTTTCCTGTGCGTTCTTCTTAGAACAGAAGGTGCGCGATGGGGCAGACGATCAGCAGACTGATGATCGTGCGCTCCAGGAAGATCACGAACAGCTCGCCGATGTTGATCGGCAGCTTGGAGCCAAGGATCAGTCCGCCGACCTCAGAGAGGTAGAGGACCTGCGTGACGGAGACGACCGCGACGATGAAGCGGGTCATGTCGCACGCACCGGCGCCCGCGATCAGGATGGACGGGGTGAACATATCGGTAAAGCCGATGATCATCGTGGAGGCGGCAGCGGAGGCATCCGGCACCTGCAGCAGCTTGAGCAGGGGCAGGAAGGGCGTGCCGAGGATCTGGAAGATGTTGGTATAGTTGGCGCAGATCAGCGCAATGGTGCCGATGCACATAACGGTGGGCAGGATGCCGAACCACATATTACAGGCGTTCTTTGCGCCGTTCTGAAGAAACCCGCCGATGCCGGGGAAGTGAGAAACGCGCTCGAGCGCAAGCTCCATGCCGTACTCGCTGGAGCTCTTGTAGCCCTCTGGGATGGTCTCGGGCGCAGCCTTGCCCTCGATCACATAGGTCTCGGGCTTTTTGTGCAGGGGCCACAGCAGCGGGCAGATCAGCGCGCAGATGATGCCGACGAAGCAGATGAGCAGGTAGTAAACACCGAAGTACTGCACCATCCCGACCTGATCGAGCACGACCAGCGCAAAGGTGATGGAAACGGCGGAGAAGAGCGTCGCAATAATGCTCGCTTCCTTGGCGGTATAGTAGCCGCCCTCATACTGGTTGAGGGTCAGCATGACACCGAGCGTGCCGTCGCCGATCCACGAGGTCACGCAGTCGACCGCGGCGCGGCCGGGGACCTTGAAGAGCGGGCGCATGAGCTTCGTCGCCAGCGCGCCGACATACTCGAGCAGACCGAAGTCGGTCAGCAGCGGCAGCAGGAAGGACGCGATCACATTGATGATGACCAGTGTACCGATCAGATCATAGAGCACGAAGCCGCCCTGATCGGCGCTGGAGATGGCATAGAGGATGCCGCTCCCCTTGTCGGCGCCCAGCTCAAGAAATGTGATCCACGCGAAGACCGCACCCAGCACGCGCACGACGATCCAAAACGGACCGCAGATGAAGCAGCTGTTAAGTACGGGACTTTCCATGATGAACTTGGGCTTTGCCAGCGCCACGAGCGTCATCACGGCGGAGATCGTCACGATCGCCACGCTCAGGATCGGCAGGAACCCGCCGATCGCACCGGCAATGATGTCCGCGATGATCTTGACTGTGACCGTCCACTCACCCGCCGCGTTTTTGACCGGGATCATAAAGAGAATGACGCCGATCACAGACGGGATGATAAACATCGCTTTCAGTTTACCTCTGTTTTCCATATTCTTCCTCCTTATTGTTGAACATATAAAAATGTTTCTTTTTTCTGCCCATGTTTTTTATATGTTCTCAACAAGCATCTTACCTTTCTTTTCCAGAAGGTCAAGTACCAGTGAGCCCTTTGCACCGTGTGCCGCTCGCGGGACAAGCCCGCGGCGGACTATCTGCTGGAACTCGTCAACGAGATCCTAATGATCAACAAGGCGGCCGCTCTCCCCTGCTCACTTTTCGATCCGGTAGCTGTCGTCGCCGTAGATGCGCACCGCACGCGCACGATAGATGTCCATGACCGCGCCGGCCAGCGCGTCAGGATCGTGACGGGCAAAATCGCCCGCGGCGGAGGCGAGCGGGCGCTCGATCAGCTCGACGCCCATTTGCGCGATGCGCGCGCGGTCGATCGTCAGCGCCTCCGCGCCCTCGGCGCGGTAGCGCTCGGCCAGCTCGGGCGGGATAGGCGAGGAGTTGGCAAGGCACAGCTCCACCATATCTCCCTTGCCGTGGCGCAGCAGCGCCGCAAGGTGATCGGCGGCGGTGCAGCCCTCGGTCTCGCCGTCCTGTGTCATGATGTTGCACACATATATTTTCTGCGCGTCGGACGCGGCGATGGCCTCCGCCACACCATCCACCAGCAGGTTCGGAATGATGCTCGTATACAGGCTCCCTGGGCCGAGGAGAATGAGGTCCGCCGCCGCGATGGCGTCGAGCGCCGCAGGCAGCGCTTTCGGGTGCGCGGGCAGCAGCTCAACATGGTCGATGCGGCAGTCCTGCTGCTTTTTAAAGCCGAAAATGCTGCTCTCGCCGACGACATAGGCGCCGTTTTCAAAGGTCGCCGCCAAACGCACATCCGTCGTCGTGACGGGAATGACCGTGCCGCTGATGGCAAGCACCTGCCCCATGCTGCGCACCGCCTCCTCAAACGAGCCGGTCACGCCGTTGAGCGCCGCAAGCAGGAGATTACCGAAGCACTGCCCGCGCAGCGTGCCGCTCTCAAAGCGGTAGCTCAAAAGCTGCTGCATAACAGGTTCGGTGTTCGCCAGCGACTCCATACAGTGGCGGATGTCGCCGGGCGGGAGCATCCCGATGTCCCGCCGCAGCATCCCGCTGCCGCCCCCGTCATCCGACACGGTGACGATGGCAGTGAGGTTCTTCGTGCATTTTTTAAGGCCACGCAGCATGGTGGAAAGGCCCGTGCCGCCGCCGATGGCGACGATGCGCGGTCCCTTCGCCCACGCGCGGTGCTCGGGAAGCAAAGCGTTCATTCTCTGTCCTCTTTTCCGTAAACGCGCCGGAGCGCGGCAAAAAGGTATCCTGATCTTTAAGAATTATAGCATTTTCTTTAAGACTGCACAAGCGCCCTTGCGTTTTTTGCCGCGGCGTGTTACACTTTTCTCATCTTGTTTTGATTCCGCAAAGAAAGGTTTTTCCCCTATGACATATTTTCTGGAGACTGTTGAAACCGTTGCCCCCGGTCTCGGCTGGGCACACTTCGGCCCCTTTCACCTCACTGTGCTCGCCTCGTTCATCCTGCTTGCCGCCGCGCTCTGCCGCGGCTATCGCCGGCTCGACCAGAACGGACGCTGGCGCTGGCAGCAGATCGTCGCGGTGCTGCTGATCGCGGACGAGATGCTCAAGGACCTCGGCCTGCGCGTCGGCGGCAACTACACCCTCGACTATCTGCCGCTGCACCTGTGCTCGATCAACATTTTTCTCATCGCCCTCCATGCGTGGCGGCGGCCGAGGCTGCTCGACACCTTCCTCTATTTCATCTGCCTGCCCGCCGCCTGCGCGGCGCTGCTGTTCCCGACCTGGAACGCACTCCCCCCGCTGAATTTCATGGTCTTCCACAGCTTTTCCGTGCATTTCCTGCTCGCGCTCTATCCCCTCGTGCTGACCCTCTGCGGCGACATGGAGCCGCAGCCGCGCGACTTTCCGCGCTGCTTTGCCCTGCTCATGGTGATGGCCGTGCCGATCTACTTCTTCAACCGCGCCTTCGGCACGAACTTCATGTTCCTCCTGCGTGCCGACGAGGGCAACCCCCTCAAGCTCTTTGAGCGCTTCGGCAGCCACCTGCTCGGCTACCCCGTGCTCATCGCCGCGGTCTACGCCGTGATGGATCTGCTGCTGCGCCGGATCCAGCGCAGCCGCGACGCCCTTGCCGTTTGGAAATAAGCTCCCCCGCCCGCCTTACGGCGGGCGCTTTTTTGTGAACTTTTTGTGTCATTTTCATTTCCCGCTTGACAATAAAAAATGTTTCGGCTACAATACGCAGGTCAATAGGTCGTATGCGACGCAATTTTATTTCCGAGGTGAGGAACCATGTGCAAACGATCCGTCCCCAGGGGACTGCGCTTTGCGATCCTGCAAAAAACCATGCGCCGTCAGATGGACGAATATGTGCGCGAAACGGGCCTGACCGGCACGCAGGTCGGCGTGCTCGGCGAGCTGGGCCGGCTGGAGCGCGAGGGCGCGGGCGAGGTGACGCAGAAGGCGCTGGAGACAGCGGCGCACGTCACGCATCCGACGATGACCGAGCTTCTGAAAAAGCTGGAGAAAAAGGGCTTTGTCACCTGCCGCACCAGCGAAAAGGACCACCGCTGCAAGGTCGTCTCCGCCACCGAGAAGGCGCACGAGCTGCATCACGCCATCGGTGTTTTCGACGATCGCGTGTTCACGGCGCTCTGCCGCGGGCTGAGCGAGCGTGAGGTCGCGGAATTCTTACGCATCACCGATGTGATGCTGGAAAACGCAAAAAATATGAACGACGCGCGGGAGCTTGCCCCGTGCGGGAGAGGATGTGATGCCGAATGATCCGACAGCTCACAAAATGTATCCGCGAATATAAAGCCCCGACGATCTGGACGCTCGTGCTCATTTTAGCCGAGGTCGCCATCGATGTCATCATTCCCTTCCAAACGGCAAACCTCATCAATGAGGTCAAGGCGGGTGCGGAGCTTGGCGGCATCGTGCGCGTGGGCCTCGTGCTGGTGCTGCTGGCGCTGATCTCACTGGTGTGCGGCGGCGCGGCGGGCTTCACCGGCTCCAAGGCCGCTTCGGGCTTTGCCAAAAATGTGCGCCACGATCTTTTTACCAGGGTGCAGGACTTTTCGTTTGAGAATATCGACAAGTTCTCCTCTGCCTCTCTCGTCACGCGCATGACCACCGACATTCAGAATGTGCAGATGGCCTATATGATGTGCATCCGCATCGCCGTGCGCGCCCCGCTGATGATGATTTTCTCTATCATCATGGCGTTTATCATGGGCGGAAGGCTCGCGCTGACCTTCGTGGTCATCGTGCCCGCGCTGGTCATCGGGCTGCTCTTCATCGCGCGCGAGGCCATGCCTGCCTTCCGTGCGGTGTTCCGCAAGTACGATAAGCTCAACGAGTCCGTGGAGGAAAACGTCCGCGCGATGCGCGTCGTGAAGGGCTTTGCGCGCGAGGGCTATGAAACGAAGAAATTCACCGCCGCGAGCGACGACATTCGCGGCGACTTTACCCACGCCGAGCGCGTGGTCGCGCTCAACTCCCCTCTCATGCAGCTGTGCGTCTACTTCAACATGGTATTCGTACTCTATGTCGGCTCCAAGCTCATCATCACCAACGGCGGCACGACCATCGACGTCGGCCAGCTCTCGGCCATGCTCACCTACGGTATTCAGGTGCTCATGTCGCTGATGATGGTCTCGATGATCTATGTCATGCTCACCATGTCCGCCGAGTCCGTCAAGCGCATCTGCGAGGTCTTGCAGGAGCAGAGCGCCATCGCCGATCCCGCCGCGCCAGTCATGTCCGTTGCCGACGGCTCCATCGACTTCGACGGCGTGCGCTTCAAATACTCCGCCGACGCAGAGAAATACGCGCTGGAGAGCATCGACCTGCACATCGCCTCGGGGCAGACCGTCGGTATCTTAGGCGGCACAGGTTCAAGCAAGTCGACGCTTGTGCAGCTCATCCCGCGCCTCTATGACGTGAGCGAGGGCAGCGTGAGGGTCGGCGGCGTGGACGTGCGCGAATATGACCTCGATGTGCTGCGCAGCGCCGTGAGCATGGTGCTGCAAAAGAACGAGCTCTTCTCCGGCACGATCCGCGAAAACCTCCGCTGGGGCAATGAGAACGCCACCGACGAGGAGATTGAGGAGGCCTGCCGCCTCGCGCAGGCGGATGACTTCATCCGCGCCTTCCCCGACGGCTATGACACCCACATCGAGCAGGGCGGCACGAATGTCTCCGGCGGGCAGAAGCAACGCCTGTGCATCGCCCGCGCGCTGCTCAAACGGCCGAATATCCTGATTTTGGACGACTCGACCAGCGCGGTCGATACGCGCACCGACGCGCTCATCCGCGAGGGCTTTAAGTCCTATATCCCCGAAACCACCAAGCTCATCATCGCCCAGCGCGTGGCAAGTGTGCAGGACGCCGACCTCATCCTCGTGATGGACGGCGGCAGCATCGCCGCCTCCGGCACACACGAAGAATTGCTCAAGACCTCGGAAATTTACCGCGAGGTCTACGAATCCCAAACGAACGGAGGCGACGAGAATGCGTAAAATGAATCCGCACGCCGAGCCCATGCGGCGTGACCTCGGCCCCGCCGCCTTGAAGCGCACGGTGAAAAAGCTCTTTTCCTACTACCCCGTGCTCGCCCCCGTTACCTTTGTCTGCATCCTCTTTTCCTCCATCGTATCCTCTATCCCCTCCCTCTTTACGCAAAATATCATTCAAATCATTCAAAAGTGGTACCTCAGCCGCGACTGGGCCGCCGCGAAGGCGGAGATCGTCCCCTACCTCACGCTGCTCGTCGCTCTCTACGCGCTCTCCATCCTCTCGATGCTGCTCTACACGCAGCTCATGGCGTATATGACGCAGGGCTTTTTGCACAAGCTCCGCTGCGAGATGTTCGGCGGGATGCAGTCTCTCCCCATCCGCTACTTTGACACACATCAGCACGGCGACATCATGAGCCACTATACGAACGACATCGACACGCTCCGTCAGCTCGTCTCGCAGGCGCTGCCCGCACTCATCCAGTCCGGTGCGGTCGTGCTCGTGGTCTTTTCCATCATGCTCTACTTTAGCCTCTGGCTGACGCTGGTGCTCGTGCTCGGCATCATCGCCATGGTATTCGTCACGAAGAAGGTCGGCGGCGGCAGCGCAAAATACTTCGTTCGCCAGCAGAGGGCGGTCGCCGCCACCGAGGGCTTCATTCAAGAGCGGATGGCGGGTCAGAAGGTCGTCAAGGTCTTCTGCCACGAGCAGCGGAGCATCGAGGAGTTCGACCGCCTCAACGACGCACTCTTTGAGGATAGCTTCCGCGCGCAGGCCTATGCCAGCGTCCTCGGCCCCATCATCGGCAACATCGGCAATATCCTCTATGTGACGCTCGCGCTCATCGGCGGCGTGTTCCTCCTCATCGGGCTGCCGAACCTGTCCTTCTCCGGCAAGGCGCTGGACATCTCCATCCTCGTGCCCTTCCTCAACATGACGCGCCAGTTCACCGGCAATGTCAACCAGCTCTCGCAGCAGATCAACGCCGTCGTCATGGCGGGCGCGGGCGCGCAGCGCGTATTCTCCCTCATCGATGAAAAGCCGGAGACCGACGAGGGCTATGTGACGCTCGTGAACGCCGACATCGCACCCGACGGCACGGTGACGGAATCCGAGCAGCGCACAGGTCAATGGGCGTGGAAACACCCGCACAGTGACGGCACACTCACCTACACCGCCCTGCGCGGCGATGTGCGCCTCGCCGATGTGGACTTTGCCTACACCGAGGGCAAGGAGGTGCTGCACGATGTCTCCGTCTACGCCGAGCCGGGCCAGAAGGTCGCTTTCGTCGGCGCGACCGGCGCGGGCAAGACGACCATCACCAACCTCATCAACCGCTTTTACGACATTGCCGACGGCAAGATCCGCTACGACGGCATCAACATCAATAAAATCAAAAAGGCGGACCTGCGCCGCTCGCTCGGCTTGGTCTTACAGGAGACCAACCTCTTCACCGGCACGGTGATGGAGAATATCCGCTACGGCCGCCTCGACGCGACGGACGAGGAGTGCCGCGCGGCGGCACGGCTCGCGGGTGCGGACGACTTCATCACGCGCCTGCCGCAGGGCTATGATACCGAGCTTCAAAACAACGGCGCGAACCTCTCGCAGGGCCAGCGCCAGCTCATCGCCATCGCCCGAGCGGCGGTCGCCGACCCTCCGGTGATGATCCTCGACGAGGCCACCAGTTCCATCGACACGCGCACCGAAGCCATCGTCCAGCGCGGCATGGATCAGCTCATGGAGGGGCGCACGGTGTTCGTCATCGCCCACCGCCTCTCCACCGTCAAGAACTCCGATGTCATCATGGTGCTCGATCACGGGCGCATCATCGAGCGCGGCAGCCATGAAAAGCTCATCGCCGAAAAAGGCACCTATTATCAGCTCTACACCGGCGCTTTTGAGCTGGAATGAACGGCATCGAAAAAAAGCAGAAAATGCGTTTGCATTTTCTGCTTTTTTCACGAAATCCCTCTTGCATTTTTATAGGAATCCGCTATAATCTCATTCACCATGATCCATTCGGTCTATGTTTGATGATAAGGAGTTTGATTCCCTATGGAAAATACGGCCGCTGCCCGCAATCCCATCACAGAGGGCTGCATCTGGAAGGGGATGCTGCTCTTCGCGCTGCCGATCATGCTCGGCTCGCTGCTCCAGCAGCTCTACAACACCGCCGATGCCGTCATTGTCGGCCGCGCGCTCGGCAAGGCCGCGCTCGCCTCGGTCGGCGGCTCGTCGGCCCGTATCTCGAACCTGCTCGTCAACGCTTTCGTTGCACTCTCGTCCGGCGCGAGCGTCATCGTCGCGCAGCACTTCGGCGCGCGGGATACGCAGCGCGTGCGCCGCAGCGTCTGCACCGCTATGCTCCTTTCGGTGGTCTGCGGCATTATCCTCACCATCATCGGCGTCACCTCGGCGCGACAGCTTCTCATGTGGATGCAGACCACGCCCGAAACGCTCGACGCCTCCGCCTCCTATCTGCGCATCTTCTTCCTTGGCATGGTGCCGACCATGATCTACAACATGGGCAGCGGTATCCTGCGCGCAATGGGCGACTCCAAGCGTCCGCTTTACTACCTGTTCGTCTGCGTCGTGGCGAATATCGCGCTCGACCTCTTCTTCGTCCTTGTCCTCCGCTGGGGCATCGAGGGTGCTGCCGCCGCGACCGCCCTTTCGCAGGTCGTGTGCGCGGCACTGGTCGTGCGCGCCCTGCGGCGGCTTCCTATCGAGCAGCGGCTGCTCTATGACCGCGAGGAGATCGACCACAGCATCCTGCGTCGGATGCTCCACATCGGCATCCCTGCCGCCATTCAGAGCGCGATGTACGGCATCGCCAACCTCGTTTTGCAGGTCGCCATCAATATGCTCGGCACCGACTCCGTGGCGGGCTGGACGGCCTTCAACCGCTTTGACGACTACTACTGGCCCATCTCCAACGCCATCGGCATCTCCATCATGACCTATGTGGGGCAGAACTTCGGCGCGGGCAACCGTGAGCGCGTACACGAAACGATCCACAAGGGCCTACTGATCCACCTGAGCATCTCCGCCGTGTTCTCTGTGATCACCCTTACCATCCGCTATCCGATGATGCACCTCTTTGTCGGCGACGATCCCTTTGTCATTGCCATCGGCGCACAGGTCGCGCTGTATATCGCCCCGTTCTATGTGATCTTCACGCTCGTCGAGGTCCTCTCGTCCGTCATGCGCGGCGTGGGCGACGCGGTGATCCCCGCGCTCATCACCATGGTCTTTACCTGCGGTGTGCGTCTGCTCTACCTTTGGGGCTATGTCTTCTCGCACAACTCCAACGTAACCATCGCCATCATCTATCCCATCTCATGGGCGCTCACAAGCATCGCCTTCCTCATCTACTACAAATCCCGCAAGTGGATGCCAAAGGGCTTCCACTTCTGAACAAGAAGAGAGCCGTTCTCCGCGGAGAACGGCTCTCTTCTTTTGTTTGAAAACCAAATACACGCTGTATCAGCGCTTACAGGCAGCTTTCGCAGTACGCGCGGATGTCGAACATCTCCAGCGGGCTGCCCGCCCTGAGGTAGAGCGGGTGGTGCGGATGTCCCTTGACCGAGCGCCGTCCCGCCGTGTACCACTGCGCGCCGCGCCGCTCACCGATGGCGATCATGTCGGCAAGGCAATCCTTGAGGTAGGCTCTTTTCTCGATGATGTTGCCCCACGCCGCCCATACAGCGGGGCGGTCGGAGAGGGAGAGGATGTAGTCGAAGGCCTCCATATTCGCGCAATGCAGCTGCTCGTTGCGCGCGCGCTCCATGTCGTCCGGGCGCGTCGCGCGCTGGGCGTAGACGTTGAACATGAGAAAGCTGTCGTAGCCGTTGCTTTTCGCCACGCGCTCGACCGATCGGAGCGTTGGGTCGAGGTGCTCCGGCTCGGCGGTCGAAGGGTTGATGCCGATGCACACGAGCGGCCTTTGTCCGCGCGTGCCGAGGATATAACGGTATTCGGTGTAGAAATCCGGCACATAGAGCCACTTAGCCGCGTCGTAGCCGCCGGACTGTCCGCTGCGCGCCATGGCCTCAGAAAAGGACAGGATGGAAAGTGTCGCGGTCGGGGCGCTCGGAATGTGGAGCATAGGTCGTTTCCTTTGTTATGTAACCTTATTTTTTACAGCTTCTTCTCGCGGTAGTCGTGCATGATGCCCGCGAACAGCTCTCCGGTGGTCGGCGGCGTGATGGTGATGGCATTCGCGCCGGCGCGGATGGTCTCCAAAATGCTCTCCTCCGTTGGCCCGCCGGTGGCGATGATCGCCGCGTGGGGATACTGCTCACGGATGTGGCGGACGATGTTCGCGGTCTCCGCCGCGCCGGAGACATTGAAGATGTCCGTCCCCGCTTCGATGCGGCCCTTGATGTCCGAGCGGTCGGAGACGACCGTGGCGATGACCGGAATATCCACCACAGACTTGATCTCCGCGATGACCTCGTTGGGCATCGGCGCGTTGACGACCACGCCGTAAGCGCCCTGATGCTCCGCCTGCATGGCAAGGCGCACACTGCGGCTGCCGTTGGTGTAGCCGCCGCCGACGCCGACGAACACCGGCACATCGGCCACATTGATGACCGCCTGTGAAATGGACGCCTGCGGCGTAAAGGGATAGACCGCGATGATCGCGTCGGCATTGATATTCTTGATGATGGCGGCGTCCGTAGAAAACGCGATCGACTTGATGCGCTTTCCGAAGATGCGGATGCCGCTGCACTCGCTGATGCAATGCGGCAGCGTCAGCCCATGGCTGCGCAGCGTACCGCTGTAACTGGGCACATATTTTCTCATGTTGCACCTCTCTGTTCTTTGTTCTGCGTAAGAGTCCGTAGAAATATCTATAAAAGATATTATACAAAAAGGACAGAAATTTGCAACAAACATTTTATGAACTTTGGTTAAATTCGTGTAAAGATCGTCACGCGGCCCGCGCGCTCTCCACGCTGAGAGCGCGGCTGTGGACGATGGGCTGCCAGCTCCTTGTGCGGCTGACGAGCGAGACGATCTGGATCGGCAGCCAGGCCGCCATGAAGAGCGGGAACCCCATGATCGTCCGTACGATGCGCCGGTCGCGGTAGCCGCCGAGGACGGCAAGCAGTGCGGCAAAGGCCATCAGCCCCAGCGTGCTCGCGGCAAGCGAGAGCGCACCGCGCAACGCAAGGGCCGGCAGCGTTCCTCCCATGAGCGCGGAGATGAGCGTGAGCGTCAGCGGCAGGAGCATGAGCGCCTGCAAAAACGGTGCGTTGACGATCAGCAGCGAATCGAGCGCGCGCAGCGGCGCGCTTCCCCGCAGGGCAGCGGCGAGCGCCGCGTCCATTTTCACCGCAGCGTCCATGATGCCGCTGCACCAGCGGCGGCGCTGGCGGAGTGATACCGCGAAGTCGTTTGGCGCCTCGTCGTAGGTCAGCGCGTTCGGCACAAAGCAGGCGCGCACACCGTTTGCTGCGCACTGGGCGGCGAACTCCGCGTCCTCGGCGATGGTCGAGGTGTTCCAGCCGCCGAAGCGCTCGAGCACCGCACGGTGGACGGCAAAGCCCGTACCGACGAGCTTGGAGGAGAGGCCGCAGCTCATGCGGGCGCGGGAGAAGAAGGTGTCAAAGAGTGTAAAGTACAGCCCGTAGCAGCCCGAGAGCCACGAATCGTATGGATTTTTCACGCGCATTGCTCCCTTGCAGACCTGCGCGCCCGCGCAGAAGGCGTCGTTCATGCGCGCAAGGAACTGCGCGTCGGCGACATTGTCCGCGTCAAAGACGCAGAAGGCATCGTAGCCGCGCGGCAGCAGCCACGCGACCGCCTCGTGCAGTGCGTCGCCCTTGCAGCAGACCGGCTCAAAGCAGCGGAATATCTTCGCGCCCGCTGTGAGCGCCGCGGCCTCGGTGTTGTCGGTGCAGTTGTTGGGGATCACGAAAATATCGTAGAGCGCATTGGGGTAGTCCTGTTCCCTCAGGCTCTCTACCAGCGCGCCGATGACGGCCTCCTCGTTCCGCGCGGCGACGAGGCAGGCAAAGCGCGTGCGCGGCGCGCAGCGCGCATAGGGTCTTGGCTTTTTCAGCGCGAAGAGCGCCACGGCGAGGAACCACAGGCTTGCCGCCTTCAAAAGCAGCGTCAAAATCACGATCCATGTATCGAGCATAGGAAAAGACCGCCTCTCACTTGGGATAAGCCAAGCATAGCAGGCGGTCTTTTGTTTTGTGCTTTGATTTTCTTTAAGCCTTTTTTAAGACTTTGTGTCGAAATCGTTACTCCGTGCGCGGCAGGGCAAAGCCGACCTTGAAGAGGTCGCCGTCGATGGCGATGGAAAAGCTGCCCTTTTGCAGCTCCACAAGGCTCCTTGCGATGTTCAGCCCCAGCCCGCTGCCCTCGGTCGTGCGCGAACTGTCGCCGCGCACAAAGCGCTCCATCAGCTCGTCGGGGTCAATGTTGAGCGCATCGCGCGAGATGTTCTTGAATGAGAACGCCACCCTCTCCCCCTCGCGCTTTGCGCCGATATAGAGCCGCGTGCCCTCGCAGGCGTACTTGCAGGCGTTGGAGAGCAGATTATCCAGCACACGCCACATCAGCGCGCCGTCGCACAGGCAGTAGAGCTCCTCGTCCGGCAGCGTCACCACCGGCTCGAGCCGCGCGAGCGCCAGCCGCTCGGCGTACTCGCCCACCGTCTGGTCAATGAGCTCGCGCACGCTGCGCCGCGCGAGGTGACAGGGGATGTTGCCCGTCGACGCCTTGGACATCTCGACGAGGTCCACCGTCAGCTTTTTGAGCTTATGCGCCTGTCGGTCAAGTGCCGCGAGGTATTCCCGCTCCTGCTCGCTCGTGTGCTCGCGTTGGAGAAGGTCAACATAGTTGATGATGCTTGTGAGCGGCGTTTTGATGTCGTGCGAGACATTGGTGATGAGCTCGGTTTTGAGCCGCTCGCTCTTGAGCCGCTGCTCCACCGCGATGCTCATGCCGCGACTGATGGCGTTGAGATTTTCACCGTGACGCTTGAGGTCGAAGTACATCCGCGAGGTATCGACCTGCGAGGTGAGGTCGCCTGCGGCGAGGGCCTCGCCGCCCCTTTGCAGCCGCCGCAGCTGCATGGAAAAGAGGCAGGCAGCGACAGAGAGGACGAGCAGCGTCAGTAGCAGCGGCCCCGCCGCGTGGTTGCTCTCAAAGGCGATGAGCAGCACGCTCACCGCGCAGCAGCCCACCGCCGTGCGCCACACGAGCGGAATGCCGCGCACAAAGCCCGCCAGCGCGCCGCCAAGCGCCTTCGTGCCGCGCCAGCACCACCGCAAAAAGCGGCGGCAGAGCCGAAGGAGCCAGCAGCAGGCCGTATTCTCCCACCATTTTCCGAGCTTCACGCGGGCGCATAGCGTCATCCAGAACGCAAGGAAAAGCGCATAGGCGAGCGCGGCAAAGGCAAGCAGAAGGGCAAGCACGATCGGATCGAAGCGGTCAAGGCGGTACTCCGCGCTCTCCACTGCGGCGGCAACGAGCAAACCGCCTCCGCCGAGAAGGAGCAGCGCATAGAGATCAAAGGGGAGCTTCTCCTGCCAGCCCGCGACCGCCTCCTCGCGCCCCGGCCTGCGGCCTGCGGCGCGGGCGAGGAAGATGAAGAGGAACAGCTCCGCGGCTGCACAGGCAATTACGACCGCCGCCGCGTGCGGCGCAAGGCGTGTCATCGTGTGGTAGAAGTCCCGCGCCCGATAGACGCTGTCCTGCGCGGGATAGTCCGCGGCGATGTAGCTGCGGAACACAACACCGTCCTGCGCCATCTCGCCCCACCAGCCCGTCACGGGAATGTCGCCTGTGCGGTGGTTATCGAAGAGGATGGTACCCGCCTCGTCCTCGACCGAAAAGCGGATGTTCGTGGAGCGGTCGTCGGCAGGATACCATCTGTCATACTTCGCCAGCACCTCCGCCTGCCCGTTCTCTGCATAATAGTGGTAGCTGTCGTAAACATGGCCCATCTCGCGGTAGACCGCGCTCGAGCAGATGCTGCTTTCATAAAAGTCTCCGCGCAGATCGCCGCTGTAATTAAATGCGAGCGCCGCGCCGTAGCTCAAAAGCACCGGCACGAGCGCGACGGCGAGGAAAAAGGCCGCCGCCTTGGCCCAGAAGCCTCTGGCCCAGTCGTTATGCTTCATGGCGAATGTCCTCCATCTTGTAGCCGAGCCCCCACACCACCTTCAGATAGCGCGGCTCGGACGGGTCGATCTCGATCTTCTGGCGCAGGTGACGAATGTGTACCGCCACACTGGTTTCTGCGCCGAGGGCGTTTTCGTTCCACACCAGTTCATAGATCTGGCTGCTGGAGTAGATGCGTCCGGGCGATTTGATGAGGAGCTGCAAAATGTTGAACTCCAGCGGCGTGAGGCTGACGCTCTCGCCGTCCACCGTCACGCTCTTTGCTTCCTCGTTGAGCGTCACGCCGCCGACCGTATAGACGCCGCGCTCCGGCGCGGTCTCCGGCTTTGCCCCGAGCAGCGTATAGCGCCGCAGCTGCGACTTCACGCGGGCGAGCACCTCGACGGGGTCGAAGGGCTTCGTGATATAATCGTCCGCGCCGACATTCAGCCCCAGCACCTTGTCGCTGCTCTCGCTCTTGGCGGTGAGCAGAATGATGGGCGCGTTGCTCTCGCGGCGGATGGCGGCGGTCGCAGCGATGCCGTCGAGCCCCGGCATCATGATGTCCATGAGGACGAGGTGGATGTCGTTTTTCCGCACGGTCTCGACCGCCTCCGCGCCGTTGTAGGCCTCGAAAATGCGGTAGTCCCCGCCGGAGAGATAAATTTTCAGCGCGGCGACGATATCGCGGTCGTCATCGCAGACAAGAATATTGTGCATGGTCTTCCTCCCCATCCTCTGTGCAGCGTCCCATCGGGCTTTTCTGCGTCTACTCTACCACCGCCGCCTTAAAAGGAAAAGAGGAATTGTTTTAATTTTCTCTTAAAATTGCCCGCCTGACCGCTTTTGAGCGCGAGAGCGCATTGAAATGCCCTTCTTTTTGCGCTGTCTCCCATTTTACCGCGATTTTACAAAAGGCGGCTTTCGCATTTTACAGTGCTTCGGTATGCTGTGAGCTGTGGAACGAAGAAAGTCCAAAATCAAAAATCGAAACGAGGAATGAACGATGAAAAAGACCCTTGCACTTGTGCTCACCGCTGTGATGAGCCTTTCGCTGCTCGCCGGCTGCGGCAGCAAGACGACCACTCCCGATGCTCCCACGACCCCCGACCGGCCCCAGCAGGCCGAGGAAAAGCTCAGCGGCAGCGTATCCACCAACGGCTCGACCTCGATGGAGAAGGTCATCGGCGCGCTCAGCGAGCAGTTCATGGCCGACAACAGCGGTGTGAGCGTCACCTACGACCCCACCGGCTCCGGTGCAGGCATCGAGGCTGCCGGCAACGGCAGCGCCGACATCGGGCTTGCCTCCCGCGCCCTCAAGGACGAGGAGAAGTCCGGCGGCCTGACCGAGACCGTGGTCGCCCTCGACGGCATTGCCGTCATCGTCAACGCGGGCAGCAAGGTCGAGGATCTCTCCGTCGAGCAGATCGCCAAGATCTTCACCGGTGAGATCACCGACTGGAGCGAGGTCGGCGGCGAGGCCGGCAAGATCTCCTGCATCGGCCGCGAGGCGGGCAGCGGCACGCGCGACGGCTTTGAGTCCATCACCAAGACCAAGGACGCCTGCAAGCTCGATCAGGAGCTGACCTCCACCGGCGGCGTCATCGAGGCGGTTGCGGGCAACGCCAATGCCATCGGCTATGCCTCCCTCTCCGCGGTCGAGGGCAAGGACACCGTCAAGGCCGTGACGGTTGGCGGCGTCGCCTGCACCGAGGCGACCGTCCTCGACGGCAGCTACGCCATCCAGCGCCCCTTTGTGCTCGTGACCAAGACCGACGCGACCCTCTCCCCCGCGGCGCAGGCCTTCTTTGACTACGCCACCTCCCCCGCCGCGAACGACCTCATCAAGGCCGCGGGCGCGGTGCCTGTCGCGAAGTAAGCATCATGGCGGCTGAATACATCACTCGGGCGGCAGAGGGCGCAAGGCCCTCCGCCGCGCCGCCGCATCACATCGGCGCGCGCAAAACGATGGAAGCTCTCCTGCACCTGCTCTTTCTGCTCTGCGGCGCGGTGGCTGTGGCCTTCGTGCTGCTCATCAGCATCTATCTCATCCTCTCGGGCATCCCCGCCATCCGCGAGATCGGCCTGTTTCAATTCCTGCTGGGCAAGGTCTGGGACCCGACCAACACCACCACCGGCGCGCAGTACGGCATCCTTGCCTTCATTCTGACCTCTGTTTACGGCACGGCGGGTGCCATCCTCATCGGCGTTCCGGTTGGACTGCTGACCGCCGTGTTCCTTGCCCGCGTCGCTCCGCCAAGGCTTGCGGCGGTCATCCGCACGGCGGTGCAGCTGCTGGCGGGCATTCCCTCGGTGGTCTACGGCCTCGTCGGCATGATCGTGCTCGTCCCCGCCATTCAGAAAACCTTTTCCCTCAGCTCGGGCGCGTGTCTGCTTGCGGCGATCCTCGTGCTGGCGGTGATGATCCTCCCGTCCATCATCAATATATCGGAAACGGCGCTGCGCGCCGTGCCGCATGAATATGAGGAGGCCTCGCTCGCGCTCGGCGCAACGGAGATGGAAACGAGCTTCCGCGTCGTTCTGCCCGCCGCACGCAGCGGCGTGGCGACGGCTGTGGTGCTCGGCGTGGGCCGCGCCATCGGCGAGGCCATGGCCATCATCATGGTCGCGGGCAATGTCTCCAATATGCCGGGACTCTTCACGCCCGTGCGCTTTCTCACCACCGGCATCGTCTCCGGCATGGCCTACGCGCAGGTGGGCAGCCTCTACCAGCAGGCGCTCTACTCCATCGCGCTGGTGCTCTTTCTCTTCATCATGCTCATCAATGTGGTGCTCAACCGCTTCATCAAAAAGCGGAAGGAGGACTGAAAATGGAACGAAAGCTTCCCCCGCGCCGCCGCGCCTATGATCTCGCCATGCGCGCGCTCGTTTGGCTGAGTGCGCTGCTCACCTGCACGCTGCTCGTTTTCCTCATCGGCTACATCTTCTATCGCGGCGCGGGCAGCGTGACCTGGGATTTCCTCACCGGCACGACCAGCTATCTCAAGGACACCATCGGCATCCTGCCGAACATCCTCAACACGCTCTATATCATTCTCCTCGCCATGGTCATCGTCCTGCCGCTCGGCGTGGGTGCCGCCATCTACCTCACCGAGTACGCCGCAAACCGCAGGGTCGTCGAGCTCATCGAATTTGCCACCGAAACCCTCACGGGCATTCCCTCCATCATCTTCGGCCTCGTCGGTATGCTCTTTTTTGTGCAGAAGATGAATTTGCAGGCGGGCGTGCTCGCGGGCAGCCTGACGCTCGTGGTGATGATATTGCCCACCATCGTCCGCACGACGCAGGAGAGCTTGAAGACCGTGCCTCAGTCCTACCGCGAGGGCGCGCTGGCGCTCGGTGCGGGCAAGTGGCGCATGGTGCGCACGGTCGTTCTGCCGAACGCCGTGGACGGCATCGTGACCGGCTGCATCCTGGCGGTCGGGCGCATCGTGGGCGAGAGCGCGGCGCTTCTCTATACCGCGGGTTTCGGGCTGGTGCTCAACGATTTTCTCACCGCGCTGCACTCGTCCTCCGCCACGCTGACGGTCGCGCTCTATGTCTACGCGAACGACCGCGGGCGCACGGATGTCGCCTTTTCCATCGCGAGCGTTTTGATGCTGCTCACGCTCGTCATCAATCTCACCGCGGCGCTCACCGGCCGCAAGCTCAAAAAGAACGGAGGGACACAGTAAAATGTCTGACGCTCCCATCATCGAAGCCAGGGGTCTGAACCTCTGGTACGGGCCGAACCACGCGCTGAAGGACATTTCCATTGCCATTCCCGCGCACGAGATCACGGCCTTCATCGGCCCGTCCGGCTGCGGCAAATCGACCTTCCTGCGCACGCTCGACCGCATGAACGACCTCATCCCCGGTGTGAAGATCACAGGCGAGGCGGACTTTCGCGGTGAGAATATTTACGCACCGAGCGTCGATGTGACATGGCTTAGAAAGCGCATCGGCATGGTCTTTCAAAAGGCCAATCCCTTCCCCATGAGCATTTACGACAACATCGCCTACGGCCCGCGCACGCACGGCGTGCGCAGTCGCGCGAAGCTCGACGAGATCGTGGAGAGCTCGCTGCGCGCCGCCGCCATTTGGGACGAGGTCAAGGACCGCCTGAAAAAAAGCGCGCTCGGTCTCTCCGGCGGCCAGCAGCAGCGGCTTTGCATCGCCCGCGCGCTCGCCGTCGAACCCGAGGTGCTGCTCATGGACGAATCCACCAGCGCCCTCGATCCCATCTCGACGGCAAAGATCGAGGATCTTGTCAGCGAGCTGAAGGACCGCTACACCGTCGTCATGGTGACGCACAATATGCAGCAGGCGGCGCGCATTTCCGACAACACCGCCTTTTTCCTGCTCGGCGAGCTGGTGGAATTCAGCAAAACAGAGCAGCTCTTCTCTACGCCCGCCGACAAGCGGACCGAGGACTACATCACGGGGAGGTTCGGCTGATGCGAAATAAATTTGACGAGCAGCTCTCGCGGCTCAACCACGAAATGATCGAGATGGGCGCACTGTGCGAGGAGGTCATCGCCCGCGCGAGCCGTGCGCTCACGGAGAACGACAAGGGTCTTGCCGCAAGCATTGCGCCGCTCGACAGTGAGATCGACCAGAAGGAGCGCGACATCGAAAACCTCTGCCTCAAGCTCCTTTTGCAGCAGCAGCCGGTCGCGCGCGACCTGCGGCAGATCTCCGCGGCGCTCAAGATGATCACGGACATGGAGCGCATCGGCGATCAGGCCGAGGACATCGCCGAGATCATCGGCTTTCTCCGCGGCCACCAGTCGGAGGACAACGACCTGCTGCGTGAAATGGCGCGCGCCACCATTCGCATGGTGACGGAAAGCGTTGACGCATACGTGAAATGTGATACAATATTGGCAGAGCAGGTCATCGCAGCGGACGACGCTGTGGACGACTATTTTACGCAGGTCAAGGAGCGCCTGATCGGCAGGATCGCGCAAGATCCCGCCGTGGGCGAATACGCGCTCGACCTGCTGATGATCGCCAAATATTTTGAACGCATCGGAGACCATGCGACGAACATCGCCGAGTGGGTGATCTTCTCCGTCACAGGCGTTCATAAGGGGGAAGAAAAATGATCTGGTGCGTGGAGGATGACGCGAGCATCCGCGACATTGAGGTGTACGCGCTCACTTCGACCGGCTTTGAAGCGCGCGGCTTTGCCGACGGCGATGCCTTCTGGGCGGCGCTGCAAAGGGAGGCCGCGCCGGAGCTGGTCGTGCTCGATGTGATGCTTCCCGGCACGGACGGCATCGAGCTGCTGCGCCGCCTTCGCGCGAGCGAGCGCTTCGCGCGCCTTCCTGTCGTGATGGCGACCGCCAAGGGCGCGGAATACGACAAAATTCAGGGCCTCGACCTCGGCGCAGACTACTACCTCACCAAGCCCTTCGGCGTGATGGAGTTTGTCTCCTGCGTCAAGGCCGTGCTGCGCCGCAGTGCCCCCACCTCCGCGGAGAGCGTGCTGCGCAGCGGCTCTCTCCTGCTTGATCCTGCCGGACACACCGTCACTGTTGACGGCGCGCGCGTGGAGCTGACCTATAAGGAATTTGAGCTGCTGCGGCTCTTCCTCTCCCATTCCGGCATGGTCTTCACGCGCGATCAGCTGATGGAAAAGGTCTGGGGCATGGATTACTGCGGCGAAACGCGCACGGTGGATATGCACATCCGCACCCTGCGCCAAAAGCTCGCCGAGAGCGGCGCGCACATCGAGACGGTGCGCGGCGTGGGCTATCGATGGGAGGCGGCGGAGAAATGACAAAAAAGATCTTCCGCTCCATCCTCACCGCCGGCGTCACAGTGCTCATTTGCAGCGTGCTGCTCGTCATGGGCTGCTTTTACAGCTTCTTTGAGACCATGCAGGAGCGTCAGCTCGGCGACGAGCTGAGCATCGCCGCGGCCGCCGTAGAGTTGGACGGCACGGCGTATCTGGAAAAGGTCAAGTCCGACCGCTTCCGCGTCACGCTCATCGCTGCCGACGGCACAGTGCTCTACGATACGCGCACGGACGCCGCGTCGATGGAGAATCACTTAGAGCGCGAAGAGGTGCGCGAGGCGATTGAGAGCGGCTCCGGTATCTCCAGCCGTTACAGCGCGACGCTTCTTCAAAAAACCATATACAGCGCCCTGCGCCTTGGCGACGGCACTGTGCTGCGCATCTCCGCCAGCCGCGCCACGATGGGTGCGCTGCTGCTCGGCGCGCTCCAGCCGATCCTGCTGGTCGTGCTGCTGATGCTGGGGCTCTCCGGCGTGCTGGCCAGCCGCCTTTCCAAGCGCATCGTCGAGCCGCTCAACGCGCTCGACTTGGAGCACCCGCTGGAAAATGACGCCTACGAGGAGCTCTCGCCCCTCCTGCGGCGCATCGACCGCCAGCGCCGGCAGATCGACGCCCAGCTTGCCGAGCTGCGTCAGAAAACGGACGAATTTACGCAGATCACCGCCGGCATGAACGAGGGCCTCGTGCTGCTCGACGACAAGGGCGTGGTGCTGAGCATCAACCCCGCCGCTCAAATGCTCTTCGGCGTAACAGGCGCGTGCGTCGGGCAGGACTTTCTCACCGTGGACCGCGAGCGCTCCATGAGTCTCGCCCTCCGCATGGCGATGACCGACGGGCACAGCGAGGTTCGCGCCGAGCGCAGCGGGCGCGAATATCAATTCGACCTCAGCCGCATCGAGTCGGACGGCAAGGTGGTCGGCGCGGTGCTGCTGGCCTTCGACATGACCGCGCAGGCTTTCGCCGAGAGCCGCCGCCGCGAGTTCACGGCGAATGTGTCGCACGAGCTGAAAACGCCGTTACAGGGCATCATCGGCAGCGCCGAGCTGCTGGAAAACGGCATGGTCAAAAGCGAGGACATCCCCCGCTTCGTCGGCCATATCCGCGCCGAGGCGCAGCGTCTTGTCACGCTCATCGGTGACATCATCCGCCTCTCCGAGCTCGACGAGGGCGGCGAACTGCCGGCCGAAACGGTCGAGCTCCTCCCGCTCGCGCAGGAGGCGGCGGAAAATCTCCGCACAGCGGCCGAGCAGAAAAATGTGCGCATCACCGTGAGCGGCGAGAGCGTAAGCATGGTCGGCGTGCGGCGGCTGCTCTACGAGGTCATCTACAACCTCTGCGACAACGCCATCAAGTACAATGTTGATGGCGGGCGCGTGGAGCTGCGCGTCGCCGCCGAGGGTGAAAACGCCCGCCTCACCGTGCGCGACACGGGCATCGGCATCCCATCGGAGCATCAAAGCCGTGTCTTTGAGCGCTTTTACCGCGTGGATAAAAGCCACTCCAAGGAAAGTGGCGGCACGGGGCTGGGACTCTCCATCGTCAAGCACGCCGCAGCCTATCACCATGGCACGGTCACGCTCAAAAGCGAGGTGGGCAGGGGCACGGAGATCACCGTCCGCCTGCCGCGAGGCATACAGGAGCCGTAAAACAGCAAGCAAGCGCCCGTTCCCAAAAGGAACGGGCGCTTGCTTTTCATCGCTTGTCGCCGGGGCGGAAGAGGAGCGCCATCACCACCGCAAAGCACACCGCCGCGGCGATGCCGCCGGCGGTGGCGGAGAGCCCGCCGGTCATCACGCCCAGCCAGCCCTGCTCCGCGACGGCCTTCCTGACGCCGTTTGCAAGTGAGTAGCCGAAGCCCGTGAGCGGCACGGTCGCGCCCGCGCCGCCCCATTTGACGATCGGCTCGTAGATGCCGAGCGCCGTGAGCAGTACGCCTGCAACGACATAGCCTGTGAGGATGCGCGCCGGCGTGAGCGCCGTTTTGTCGATCAAGATCTGCCCAACGGCGCACAGCAGCCCGCCGCAGAGAAAGGCATTGAGATAATCCATCAGTTTTCCTCCCCGATATTTTCCAGAATGACGGCGTGACACACGCCCGGAATGCTCTCTCCCTGCATACTCGAGGTCGGCGAGAGCAGCGCGCCGGTGGGCGCGAAGACGATCCTTCTCCACCTCCCCTCGCGCATCCCACGCAGCAGATAGCCGCAGAGCGTCGCCGCGGAGCAGCCGCAGCCGCTGCCGCCCATGTGCATATCCTGCCGCGCAAGGTCGTAGAGCAGCAGCCCGCAGTCCTTGTAGTTTTTTGTCATGTCCACGCCGTCGCGGGCAAAAAAGTCCGTGACGATCTCATGCCCCAGTCGTCCGAGGTCGCCGGTCACAACGAGGTCGTAGTCGGCGGGCGTGGTCTGCGTGTCAGAAAAGAGCGCGCGGAGCGTGTCGTATGCCGCCGGTGCCATCGCCGCGCCCATGTTGTTCGCGTCGGTGATGCCGCGATCCACGATCCTTCCGATCACCGCGTGCGTCACGGCAGGCCCTTTGCCCTCGTTTGACAGAATGCAGCAGCCCGCCGCCGTGGCCGTCCATTGCGCGGTCGGCGTGCGCTGAGAGCCGTAGGGTACAGGCATACGGTACTGCCGCTCGGCGGTGCAGAAGTGCGAGGAGGTCATCGCCGCGGCGCGGCGGGCGAAGCCGCCGTCGATGCTCATGGCGGCGAGGGCAAGGCTCTCCCCCATCGTCGAGCACGCGCCGTACACCCCGCACAGCGGCACACCGAAGTCCCGCAGGGCGAAGGAGGTGCCGATGCACTGGTTGAGCAGGTCGCCCGCAAAAATAAGGTCAAGCTCCTGCGGCTTGAGTGTCGCCTTCTCCAGCGCGCGGGAGAGTGCGCGCCGCTGCATATATGCCTCGCCCTTCTCCCAGGTCGCCTCACCGAAGAAGGAATCCTCGCTCAGCTCGTCGAAATCGTCCGCCAGCGGTCCCTGCCCCTCCAGCTTCGCGCCGATGTTGGCGAAGCTCTCCACGCGCGGCGGGTGGTAAAAGCGCAGCGTTTGCGCGCCGATGCGTTTGGTGTCCATACAAAGTCTCCCTGTGTTCCGATTTTTCCTTAGTATGCCAAGACGCGGGGAATTTATGAGCTGTCCCGCCACTCGGGCCGACAGGCTTTCGCGGAAAGCCCTCCGCGTGACCGCAGGATTTTTCTTGAAAATTGCGGAAATTGGGTATTGACTTCACGCTCAGTTTTGGTATAATGATGCTTGCTGTTGAGCACCAAGATACGCAGTGGTATCGAAGTGGTCATAACGAGCACGACTGGAAATCGTGTTGCCGTCAAAAGCGGCACGAGGGTTCGAATCCCTCCCACTGCGCCATAAAGAGTTACCGGTATAGATGCGTCTGGCGCAAAGCCAGGCGCATCAACCGTTTCCGGGCTTTTTCGAGCCCGGATTTCTTCTTTTGAACCATAGATTTTTATGGAGGTTTCGGAGCAACT
>OIXG01000668.1_pt1 | contig 39577 bp, 37 predicted proteins | sample 1587731 | NCBI WGS metagenome assembly OIXG01 (sample SAMEA3888908, study PRJEB22519) | human gut metagenome | biome: human gut; feature: human-associated habitat; material: faeces | place: Denmark | collected 2010 | reverse complement strand
GGGAGAGCAGGGCGCCGCCCCCGTAGAAGGGAAGGCCTCGGAGGGACACCTCCGGAGCCTTTTGTTTTTTTTGCGCCATCGGGAGGCTTGCCCCTTGCCGCCTTTCCTCTTGCGCATCGGCGGCTGCCTTTCGGCGCCGTTCCGCTCCTTCCCGCCTCATTCCGTTTCATTCCCTGCCTCCCTGGGGGCTGCGAGGCGGCACGGGGAAGCGCCCCGCGTCGCATCCGACTTCCCCGATCAAGTGCATTGCCGTCAGCGCGCCCACTCCCGGGACCGAATACACGGCTTCGAACAATGCCGAGTACCTCGGCGTCCTCGACAGCTCACGGATGTGCCTCGTCATCAAGAGCATCTGCTGCCGCATGGCCTCGACTTGCGAGACGGCGAACCGTATCGAGTGGTTCGTGGGGGAAAGCAGCTCGACGGACAGCAGCCACTCGGTGAAAGCCTTCGACCAATACGTGCGCTTCCGCCCGAAACGCTCGGGGATTTCCACCCCGTTGCAATGCAGCATGTGCTTGACGGCCGCCTTCATCCCCGTGATCCTCATTTGCGTCTTGTGCCGGAGCCGGAGCACCGCCCTGTCGTCCAGCTCCTCCTTCGCCCTGGGATACACGTCGCGGAATGTCCCCGATGCCAGCATCCTCGCCAGCTTCATCGAGTCGACGCGGTCAGTTTTCATGACCGACTCGTATTGGGTGGAAGGGACATCCGCGGCGTTCACCACATGGCATTCTATCCCGCAGGCGACAAGGGAATAATACGTGGAAAAGCCGGTGAAGCCGCTTTCGTAACAGGCAACGTACTCCCCGCGGGGAAACCGGCAGTCGAGAAACGACCGCAGGGCGGTTGCCGACGGGGGAAGCGTCGATTGGACTTTGTAATACGGCAACGCCATGGCAGTGACGCTCCATGAGCGCAAATGAACGTCGATTCCGATGTAAATTCTTTGTCCTTTGAAATCAATTCCTTTATTTTGCATTTGTTTCATTGGGTGTGGATTTTGGATGTTATACAATGGTTATTACTATCGAACTTTTTAATATTCAAATCTACACCTTTTCCCTTTTTGAAACAAACATAGTATCTTTGTCAATCCAAAGGTTTGTGTGTATGGTAAAAAATACGGATGAGAAGCAGATCAAGGTTTTAGGTTTTGCAGTATTGTTGCTTGCAGCACTACTTACTTTGCCTTTTATCGGATTGGGACATTTTTATACGCGTGGCGAGCCTCGCGAGGCTTTGGTGGCAGTGTCGATGTTGGAGCAGGGTAATTTCATATTGCCGATGTTTCAAGGTGAATTTGCGTTTAAGCCACCCATGCTTCATTGGCTGGTAGCGTTGTTTTCGTTGCCGCAGGGGTATGTTTCGGAATTTACGGCACGCCTTCCGTCGACGCTTGCTTTTATTTCCATGAGCGTTGGATTTTTCTTTTTCTTTGCCCGCCGTTATGACGTTTTGAAGGTATTTTTGGCTGTCATCATTATGATGACGACGTTTGAGGTGCATCGGTCGGCAATGACTTGCCGTGTCGATATGGTTTTGACGGCGTTCATGGTAGGCGGGTTCATGGGGCTTTATCGTTGGGCGGAGCGTGACTGTCGGGGATTTCCATGGATAGGCGCATTGCTGATTTCCGGCGCAATACTGACGAAAGGACCTGTGGGCGCAATACTCCCATGTTTTGCATTGACTGTGTTTTTGCTGATTCGCGGCAGCCGTGTGTTGCCGATTCTTGTAGCATTGTTGAAAGTTGCATTATTGTCGTCGATTTTGCCGTTGTGTTGGTATGTGGCTGCTTATCAATCCGGAGGCGAACGTTTCTTGGAATTGGTCTTGGAAGAAAATTTTGGTCGCTTTTTAGGGAAAATGAGTTATGAGAGCCACGAACATGGCGCTCTTTACAACATACCGATGTTATTGTCCGGAATGCTTCCTTGGTCGCTTCTTGCAGTGCTTGGATTGTTGATTGCGGATTGGCGCCGTTTGCGTTTTTCGCAATGGCGCGAAGCGTGGGCACGTTTCCGCAAAGGCGATCGTGTGGTTGTATGGGCGACGGTGGTGACGGTATGCGTGTTTGTGTTTTATTGCATTCCAAAAAGCAAGCGCAGTGTTTATTTGTTGCCATTGTATCCATTTATCAGTTTGTTGCTCGCTGATTATTTCATTTATCTATTGCACAATCGCAAGAAGATTTTTCGTGGATATGCACTGTTTGTCACGTGGGCGGGCATATTGTTCAGCATATTGCTCTTGCTTGTTCATTTCGTAGATTTGAATTTCTTGGGCGATTCGCGCGGAGCGCGTCGATTGATTATGCAGTTGACAGAATTGCAACAAATGCCATTGAATGCAGCGTATGTGTTTATGGCATTGTTGCCGGCAATAACGGCGGGCATCGTATGGTGGAAACGTCGAACGGTCAATGCGGCGTTGTTCTTGTCGGTCGGCGTATGGACGGCTTCGTTGCTGTCGCTTGATGGCTTGTTGAATCCGGCAATTAAAAACAGCGTGCCTGATTATCGTTTTGCGCAAGGAGTGCGTATTTTCCAGCCGGAAGGCAGTGTTTATTTTTATCGTCCGGCAGGAACGGCGGAAGAGACGGTGTATGCCGTGACTTATTATTTGAACAATGATGTCGACACATGGCGTGGCGAGTCGGAATTGCCACAGAAAGGCTATATCATGCTCAGAGAGGCGAATAAAGCAAATTTTGAACAAGTGGCATCGGAAAATTATCGCATACGGCAGGTGCTTTCAACGACAAGCGAGTTTACATCGTTTCGTGGCAATTTGTTGTTATATGAATTTGAAAAATTATGAACAACGGCGAATTGAAAAATATATTGGTTATTCGTTATCGCCGAGTGGGAGATTCCATATTGGCGATGGCTTTGTGCCGGACGTTGAAAATGAATTTTCCGGAAGCGCGAATCGACTTGGTGCTTGATGCAAATATCGCGCCATTGTTTGAGAACCATCCGGATGTGGATCGCGTCATTGCTTTCACTCACGAAGAAAAACATAGATTTTTTCATTATTTGGCAAAGGTGCGCCAAGTTGTGCGATCGACACGCTACGATGCGATTATTGACATGCGTTCAACCATACAGACGCTTTGGTTCAGTTTGTTTTCGATTCGAACCAAATATCGCATAGGCAGAAAGAAAAGTTATAATTGGCTTGTTTCGAATTATCGTCCGAAAATATCGAAAAATATTGACATGGTGGTGCAGGATTTGATGCTTGCACGGCCGCTACAAAAAATTAAGCCGATTCACGAATACCGAGATTTCTCAATGCCCGTTTCGGAAACTGAGAAGATGGCGTTTCGCTCTTATATGGAGCGAAATGGCGTGGATTTCAATCGACCGGTAGTGTTTTGCGCCGTGGCTACGCGGATTCCATGGAAAGTATGGGATAAAGAGCGCATGAAAGCCGTGTTGCGTTTGATAATCGAGCGTTACGATGCCTGCTTGATATTCAACTATGGCGGCGATGAAGAGCGGCGGTATGTGGAAATGCTTTATAATGAAATGGATTGCGATTCCCATATCGCATTCGGCGTGGAGGCCAAAGGATTGCCACAGTTGAAAGCAATGCTCGCCAATTGCGATTTCTTTTTTGGCAATGAAGGCGGTCCCCGCCATTTGGCACAAGCATTGGGAGTGCCGTCGTTTGCCATTTATCCGCCGCATATAAGCAAAACAGTATGGCTTCCATCCAATGGAGGCATGCATCAAGGCATAGAAGTTGCCGATATTGAATCCTCTCGGTTGCTTGACAAAAAAGCCGATTATGCAGAGCGATTTGCACTTGTCACAGTGGAAGAAGTGTGGAACAGATTGGCTCCTCATGCTGATCATTATCTCAAGAAACAATGAGTGCAACAGGATTGTCAGAATTGAAGGAAATTACGGTGTTCTGCGAACAAGGAGATTCTTCTCAAATTCGCACGTGGTCGAATGTGCCTTATTTTTTTACGCGAGCATTGGAAGCCCACGGCGTAAAGGTGAACCGCGTGAATTTGCATCCGTCATCAAATTTGGCGCATAAGCTGTTCTATAAATTGTGGAATGTATTTGCCAAAGGCATATTCCGCAATAAATTTTATACATATCGGCGAACAGGCATTTATTTTTGGATTATTGAGCGGCGCATTAGAAAAGCACTCAAAACATATCCGAATAGCGACATTAATTTATTTTTGTGCTATAATTTCACGACTAAGAGATGGTCTAAAAAACCGGTTGTGCTGTTTTCGGATTGGACAATAGATTACGAAATGCGTATTTTTAAAGGTACAGACATTAATTCGTTGTCTTGGCATGAACGAAAATACATAGATCGTCAACGTCGTTGCATCGAATCGGCCGATTGTGTGGTATGTTTGTTTCCGGGCATAGCCGCAGACATGCGCAATGTGTATCAGAATCCAAATATATTTTATATTGGCAATGTTGTCAACGCGTTGGAAGAGCCGGATAGGGCAATGGCGTTGCAACGGAAAAAAGAAGGAAAAGAAATTCTTTTTGTTGGGAAGAAACATTATTTGCGGGGCGCAGAAGAATTGTTGCATGCATTTGCACGGCTTCGACAAGATATGCCGGAAGCGCGATTGCACATAATTGGAATGAAATCCGGCAAATTTAAGAATCTGCCCGACAATGTCGTTTGCCACGGTTATTTGGATAAAGGAAATCCCCAAGCAAAGCAAGTTTATTATGATTTGTTGAAACGGTGCAGATTGTTTATAAATACGACACCAAAATGGGGCGCGTTTTCGGCAAGCGTGGAAGCAATGTATTTTTATACTCCGGTTATAGTAGAGCCGTATGGCGAATTTGTCAATACCTTTGGCGAAGATTTGCCATTTGGCATGTACCATGATTCGGAAGACGGGGTCGAATTATTGGAAGAGAAAATTCGAGCAATGTTGACTTCTTCTGATTTTGAGAAGCAGGCAGATGCTGCTCATGCGGCAGTTGCTGAAATGACATGGAATAATTTTGTGGAGCGTTTTTTGGAGTTATTAAAAAAGTAGCATTAATATGTTGTCGATTATTATATGTTCAGTAGACAAGCAGCGATTGTCGAACATTCAGAGAAATGTAGCCGAAACGATCGGCGACGGTGTGAAATATGAAATTATAGCAATCGACAATTCAGAGAGAAAGGGTTCGATTACTTCGATTTACAATGAAGGGGCACGTCGAGCAAAGTATCCTTGTCTGCTCTTCGTTCATGAGGATGTAGAATTTCAAACGCAGGACTGGTTTGAAAGAATACTTCCTTGTATCAGCCAACCGGATTGTGGCGTAATAGGATTTGCCGGAAGCAGGGCAAAGGTGCGGACACCTTCCGGATGGGTGCAAGACAAGTCGTGGAATGTGGAATATTATAGCCAAATGAACAAAAATGGCGTGATCTCGCACCATCGGCGGAACCTGCCGCATGACGTTGATTTTCGACAAGTGGTCGTGCTTGATGGTTTTGCCTTGTTTATGCGGCGTGAGGTATGGGAAGAATTCCCATTTGACGAGAAACTGTTGACAGGATTCCATTGTTATGACATCGACATATCGCTTTCTGTCGGGCAGAAATATAAGAATTATGTTTGTGGCAACATAAAGGTGCTGCATTACTCATCGGGCAATTTTGGAGAAGCATGGCTGCGTGATACGCTGAAATTGCATTATGAGAAGTGGGAGCCATATTTGCCTGTATGGGTGGAAGAACCGTCCGATCCCATATCGGCAGCGGAATTGCGCCGTGTGGACGAGCATGTGGCATTTCGCCTTATAAAGTATATTAAAACCATCGACGATATTGCTCGCATACCTTATGTATACCGATTTCTAAAATATCGGTTGACTTTGAACCATCTCGGGCATATTATCCGCGCAATTATTTGACAACTCATCGATTAGACAGGGTCGACATCGTAGTAAACGATTGCACTTTTCATGCGAGGATCGGAGAGCGATTGCTCGTAGATTGTGCGTAGAATCTGCTTCACTTTCGGCATGGATGCCGATGTTTCCATTTTTAATACAATTTGGCGGATATAAAGCCGTTGAATACGGGCAACGACCGGAGTTTCCGGACCGAGGACCCGCCGTCCAAACACCTCGCGGAGCATGTTGCTGAAACGCACGGACATTTCTGTCAATGAATTGTCGTCGCGATGCTTGATATAAATGTTGATAATGCGCGTGAACGGGGGATAACCGAAGTGGCGGCGTTCTTCCAATTCGTTTTTGATAAAACCTAAATAATCGTGTGCCACGGCATATTGGATGATGGGATGCCGAGGCTCAGATGTTTGAATGCATACGATGCCTTGTTTGTGCTTCCGGCCGGCACGTCCGGCAACTTGTTCGATCATGTCGAAAGCTCTTTCATGAGCGCGAAAGTCAGGGAAGTTAATCATATTGTCGGCATTGACGATGCCGACAACGCTAACGCCGTCAAAGTCCAAACCTTTGGTTACCATTTGAGTGCCGACAAGTATTTGCGTGCGCCGATTTGAAAAATCGTCGATGATTTTTTCATGGCTGTCCTTTCCGCGAGTAGTGTCAAGGTCCATTCGAGCGATTTTGGCGGAAGGGAAGAAATGCTCGATATCGTCTTCGATTCGTTCTGTCCCGTAGCCGACAACTTCTATCGACGGCTGTCCGCACGCAGGACAAACGACGGGAAGCGGCATCGTGAAGCCGCAATAATGGCATGAAAGTAAATTTTGCCGTTTGTGGTAGGTCAGCGAAACATCACAATTTTCGCATTTAGGGACCCATGCGCATTCTTTGCAACGGACAATAGGCGCGAACCCTCTGCGATTTTGAAATATGATTGCTTGCTCGCCACGATTGAGAGCTTCGTGGCATTCATCGAGCAGGCTCGTGGAAAAAGAGCCTTGCATTTCACGCCTTTTTCGAGCGAGCGTGGTGTCGATAACTTTCACTTGCGGCAATTCGATGCCTTCGTGCCTGACGGCAAGCGTCACAAGCCCATATTTGCCAATCATGGCATTATGGTAGGACTCAATGGAAGGTGTCGCAGAGCCTAAAAGCGTTTTTGCATTATGCATGGAAGCAAGCATCAGTGCTGCATTGCGAGCATTGTAGCGAGGCGCGGGATCTTGTTGCTTGTAGCTGCTTTCATGCTCTTCGTCAATGATGATTAGCCCAAGATTGTTAAATGGAAGAAACACCGAAGAACGCACGCCGATGATTACGCATGGCTCGTCGGTGTCGAGCAGTTTTTTCCAAATGTCGACACGCTCGTTGTCGGAAAATTTTGAATGGTATATTAGCAATTTTTCTCCGAAAATGTTTTGTAACCGATGTGTCAATTGGGTGGTAAGTGCAATTTCGGGTACTAAATAAAGCGCTTGCTTGCCGGCCTTTAATGCGTCGGATATTAAATGCGTGTATATTTCCGTTTTGCCGCTCGATGTGACTCCATGCAGCAGGACCGTATCTTTTTCTTCAAATGCAGCGGCAATGGCTTGGTATGCATCTTTCTGGACATCGGATAAGGCGTTGAGCGACAAGGAGGCGTTTGCATCGAGTTGGAATCGATTGATTTCTTTTTTATAAAACCGGAAAATTCCTTGCTTCACCATTTCATTTAAGATAGTGCCGGATGCTCCCGATTTTTCTTTTAACTCGGTTCTTGTCACTTCTTTTGATTCGCCGCGAAGCCATTTCGACAATTCCAGATATGCCAACAGCGCCGCTTCCCTGCGTTTTGCGTGTTTGACTTTTTCAAAAAACAGCTTGACGGAATCATTATCGCTTTGTTCGGCTTGCAATTTTACGTAGACTTCTGTTCTGGGACGATAATTGTCGATTATTTTTTCAGTTACAAATATCGCTTCTTGCTCGATTAATGATGCGACAATTGCTTCAACGTTCTTGTATCCGGTGGCTTTTGCGATGTCGGCCGGCGTGAGTTTGTCTTTTGTGGAAAGAAGGTCGTAGACAACAATTTCCCGCTCTTTCATTTGCCCGTTGGCGTCGATGAAATCGGGATTGGCAGAAATAAAAGTTTCGCTGCTCACTTTCATGCCTGCCGGCACGGCGGCTTTATAGACGTCGCCAATGGAGCAAAGATAGTATTCTGATATCCATTTCCAAAAAGCTAATTGGGGATGGCGAAGAATTGATCGGGAATCAAGGACGGAAACAATGTCTTTTGTCTCATATTCTTTTGGCCGGCAATTGTGGAAAGAAGTGATGATTCCCGTGTAGAATTTCTTTCTGCCAAATGGTACTAATACGCGAAATCCGACACCTACTTGATTGGCTAAATCGTCGGGCAACCGATAGGTGAACGTGCCATAAATGGGCAATGGGAGTAGGACTTCTGCATATTTCATTTAAACGTGGCAGACAAATCTAAATTGGCGCTCTAATTCTATTTGAAGAAATAGGTCAGGGCGATATGCCATGTGCGGTTGTGGGAGTTGAAATTATCCAACTTCACAGCTCTTGCCGTGCCGGTCACGTCCCAATTAAAACTTCCGGAAAGTTGGAAATCACGGTAAATTTCTACGCCGATGCCCACTTCGATGCCTAATTGCACCGATTTGTAGTTGAATGCGTTTAAGTCGTTGTGGGCCAATAGAATGCTCATGTTCGGGCCGGCAAATGCGAATGGAGCAAGTTTGCGCTCGAATCCATTGAGGTTCATGTATTTGAAGCGCAAGTGGAAAGGCACGTCTAAATAATGCAGGTAGGCACGTTCGCGCCCGAAGCCGTCGTCGGCCCAAACTGTAAAGTCTCCGAGATTCATTGAAGAGCCACGTTGCACGTATTGCAATCCGATATCGATGCCAAATCCGATGCCCGGAATTTCGTATTCGCCGATAATTCCGCCGGCATATCCGAGCGATTTGTCGGAATCGAATGGCTCTTGCCGGAATTGGTCTTGACTCCATTTTTGGTTGGTGACAGTCAAACCGGCGGTAACGCCCCATCTCATTTCTTGGGCAGAAACGCTTTTCGTTCCCAAAAGCGTGGCAAACAATATTGCAGCAAAAAGTATTTTTTTCATAAATGGAATTCTTGATTTTCTGCTTGCAAAGCTAATCAAATATTCAGCCGGAAACAAAAAAAATCGGCATTTACAGCCGAATAGAGGCTTAAATGCCGTAAAATGCCGATTTTATATTTTTCTGAGGTTAGAACAAATAGGCTGCTGTGATAGTCCAATATTTGTTTTTGCCTTCGATGGGAGTGCCATCAGCAACATTAATTTTTTCCAACGCATTTGTCAATCCCAAGCCATAGCTTGCGCCCACTTGCAGGTGGCTGAAAAATTCAAGTCCCACTCCGAAGTTCCACGAGATGTCGCATTTCTTTTGATCGATAAATTCCTTGAAATCGTTTTTGCTAACCAAGAAAGCGAAAGCCGGACCGGTTGCGATGTACGGTTTGAGGATTGACGATACGACGGGGAGGTTGATTTTCCATTTGAGGTTGATGGGAATGTCGATATAGTCGCGAGAGCCGTCGAAGTCTTTAATGTCCTCAAAAAATCCTTTGTCCACCGAACGATGTACGTACATTACCGAAGCGTCAAGTCCGACACCGACAACAGGAACCGTGAATTCAAGCATGGCACCGCCCGTGAATCCGGCGCGGTTGTCGGCTTTTACAATATCTTTGTCGAATTTCAAATTGTTGACAGCTACACCGGCTTTCAAACCGAATTTAAGTTGCGCCGACGCAGGGACTGTTGCCGCGAAGCCGACAACTGCTGCAATGATTACGCATGCTAATTTTTTCATAATCGTGATGATTTGTGAGTTAATAAATAGCATCATGCCGCACCGCTTTTGAAGCGGTCGATTCAATCGCAATCTGTGCAATGCGACATAATTTCCGACAAATATACGAATTAATCGTATCTGTATTAAAATCGGCAAGAAAAAATTAGTCACATTTGTTGAGTTTCATTAGCAAAAGTTGGAAGGATTAGAATGAATTTTTTGCAGGAATGCAGAACGAGGAATGGTTATGATTCTTTCAATACCTTATTTATCGCTTTTTTCATGTCGGTATCAGTGATTAGCTTGTTTATCCCTAATTTCTCTGATTTCACGAGAACTGTTGCATTTCCGTTGCTTTCAATTGCAAATGATTCCTATAAAATTCGCTTGATAAAGCCTATTTCTTTGATATGGAAAGAGGTGTTATTGGCAGCGATTTTTTGTAATAACATCTTAGTCCCACGTTTTCTCGAAGAGCCATAGTTCTTGTATTTGTCGATTTTTGAATTTGCTCAAGAATCAGGGATGAGCATCTCGCAGAAAGATGCGGGAAAATTCGTACCTTTGCACCCAAATTTCAAAACAGCGATTTTTAAGTATGATAGCGGTCAATAATTTAGGGATGCAGTTTGGCAAGCGGGTGCTTTTCCAAGATGTCAATTTGAAGTTTACGGCAGGCAACTGTTATGGGATCATTGGCGCGAATGGCGCAGGCAAAAGCACGTTGATGCGTATTTTGTCGGGGCAGCTTTCTCCGACGCATGGAACAGTGCAACAAGGCGCGGGAGAACGCATGTCGGTTTTGAGCCAAGATCACTTTGAATTTGACGAATGCACGGTGATGGATACCGTGCTTCAAGGGCATACGATTTTGTGGAATATCATGAAAGAAAAAGATGCCCTTTATGCCAAACCGGATTTTTCGGATGCCGACGGACTGAGGGCGTCGGAATTGGAAGAAAAATTTGCGGAGCTTGACGGCTGGAACGCTGAGAGCGATGCGGCAGCATTGTTGAGCGGACTTGGAATAAAAGAAGAAAAGCACTATATGCTGATGAAAGATCTCAGCGGAAAAGAGAAGGTGCGCGTGCTGTTGGCTAAAGCCTTGTTTGGCAATCCTGACAATTTGCTGTTGGACGAGCCGACCAATGACCTTGATTTGGAAACGGTGGCTTGGCTTGAAAATTATTTGTCGAACTGCGAAAACACAGTGCTTGTCGTGAGCCACGACCGCCACTTCTTGGATGCTGTTTCTACGCATACATTGGATATCGACTATAACAAGATAACGCTGTTTGCCGGAAATTACAGTTTCTGGTATCAATCGAGCCAACTCGCCTTGCGCCAGCAACAGCAAGCCAATAAGAAAGCCGAAGAGAAGCGGAAAGAATTGTTGGAGTTTATCCAGCGTTTCAGCGCGAACGTAGCGAAATCGAAACAGACCACAAGCCGGAAGAAGATGCTTGAAAAATTGAACATAGAAGAAATTCAGCCCTCTTCGCGGCGTTATCCGGGCATCATTTTTACGCCAAATCGCGAGCCCGGCAATAAAATCTTGGAAGTGAAAGGTCTTACGGCTTCGGTCGATGGAGATTTGTTGTTTTCCGACGTTAATTTCCAAATTGAGAAGAACGACAAAGTTGTTTTTCTCAGCCGAGATCCGCGCGCAATGACAGCATTGTTCGAAATAATCAATGGCAATCGCAAGGCGGATGCAGGAAGCTATGAATGGGGGCAGACAATCACTACGGCTTATTTGCCGTTGGACAACACGGCGTTTTTCAATACCGATTTGAATCTTGTGGATTGGCTGTGCCAATACAGCAATGATTCCAGCGAGATTTATTTGAAAGGATTTCTCGGGAAAATGTTGTTTTCAGGCGAGGAGGTTCTAAAAAAAGCGTCGGTCCTTTCCGGAGGCGAAAAAATGCGTTGCATGATCGCAAAAATGATGATGACGGATGCCAATACCTTGGTGCTCGATTCTCCGACGAATCATTTGGATCTTGAATCGATACAAGCGTTCAACAATACGTTGCAAGCGTTCAAAGGCATTGTGTTGATGTCGTCCCACGACCATGAGTTCATCCAAACGGTTTGCAATCGCGTGATAGAACTTACCCCGAATGGCATAATCGACAAGATTATGGATTTCGACGACTACTTGACTGACGAAAAGGTGCTTGCTGCTCGCGCAAGATTGTATGGCAATCAATAATAAACAATAGAATTATGGTAAAGCATATTGTAGCATTCAAATTGAAAGGAACAGCGGAAGCGCGTTTGGCTGCCGCGAAAAGATTTAAAGCTGCGTTGGAGGCGTTGCCCGAACAAATCGATGTGTTGAAGTCGATAGAAGTGGGGTTGAACGAGAATCCTGCGGAAAGTTGGGACGTCGTGCTTACGGCAGTGGTCGACAAAATGGAGGATGTCGAAGTTTACGCAAAGCATCCCGCACATGTGGCTGCCGCAGCGTTGTTGGCGGAATGCAAAGAAAGTCGCGCCTGTGTAGACTATAATTTTTAAGGATCGGGCACGTCATTGCGGACGCCGTATCGGCTTCCTTGCGTTGGGTTCGCGGACGGTGTCGCCACGCACGGCGGTGGAATCGGATACTTCCGGTTTCGCCGTTTCTTTTTTAGCGCGTCTTTTGAATATCCGGTTGAAGTCGTGTTTGAACATGATTCCGACGCCTTGCGTGGTGAGAGCGTTGCGGATGTAGTAGTTTTGGTCGTTGTAGCGGTTGTAGGCTTTTAGGCGGATATTGCCATTTTTTGTCAGCAAATATTCGATATCGAAATCGCCGATAAAGCTGTTGCTGTTCATGGCATTGTCGCTGTATCCGAAATTGCCGTTGAGGAGCAACCGGTTGTTCAGCAAATGGCTCGACAGCGCCAATTCCACTTCCGTGTCGGAGAAATCTCCTTTGTCGGAGTGGAAATTAGGAGCGATTGTCCAATTGTCGCTCAATTGCCCGAGCAGGCTTGAAAGTTGTCCGGAAATAGTAGAGGATGCGACAGATGCCAATTCATTGTTTCTGTTTGTCGCTCCCATGTATTCCGGCGTGTAGAATCTGTTCAATGCAAGGAGATAGATGATTTGCTGATTCATCATATCGTCGGTGCTGACGATGCTTTTGACTTTTCGATAGACATCTTGGGTCAGTGTCGGGAATTGCAGGTCGAATGAGATTTCCGGCTGTGAAATGGCTCCATTCAGCATAAGCACTGCATTGACAGGAACCAAAGTGCGATTGAGCTCTTTGTCTTGCGCAAACGACTCGTCGAGGTCTTGCAAGTTGGCATTGACGGTGTAATTTGCCGATAGGTCAACGTTGGCATCCAACGGGTCGCCATGAAAAGAAATGGTGCCGCCTTGATTTATTTTGAATTCTTTGATGATTATGTCTTGCAATGTGAAATTATATCGGCCTTCTTCCACAGTGTAGTTTCCGAACATTTTGATATCGTTTGCCGAATCATATTCTATGCGCATATTCCCATTTCCTGTGGCTCTGATTTTGTCTCCGCCGTCGGGGTCCATGATGAGGTTGATGGTTAAATTGGGCGTTATATCGGCAAGTAGATTGATGAGAAATGTTGTTTGCGTGGAATTGTTTGCTTCGGTTTGTTCCAATTTTTTCAAGAAGTCCGGTTTCTCCGCTTCTTGCCGAGCCAATTCTTGTTCTTTCCTCTTGTCGGTGAACGTGACAAAGGTATATTCTCCGGCATTTTCCCTGTCGGAAAGCACGAAATTGAATGTCGAATTGGGGGCAGACGAAAGATTGATGTCGATTTTGATATTGCCCGGAATCCCGACAATATGTGCATTGCCATTTCCGAACACCGTCCCATACCATGTCGGATTCTCTTTTTGAGTTGTGTTGAAGCATAAAAGATTGTCGACATCCGAGATGTTGAAGTCGAATTCTACGTTTTTAAAATATTTGTGGCGAATTGTGCCGTCGAGCATGGCCGTATTTCCATAATCGTCGTGGACAGTCGCGCCAGAGATGCGGATGGTTCCGGGGTCGATTATGATGGAATCGGATACGGAATAGCGCGTATTGGTTTGATTGATTCTCAGTCGGAAGTTGTCGGCGAAGAGGCGGGCTTTCATGTCGATTAGTTTGAATGTTCCGAAAAGTTCGGCATGCCCGGAGGCTTCGCCTTCGACGTCGGAAGCAAATGCTGCCATGAACGGCCGGATGATTTGCGCGTTGACATGATCGGCATCGAAAGTGAAAGCGATCGAATCGCGGGTCAGGTAGACACCGCCGTGGGCAAGTGTGTTGCGCCCATTGTCTTGCCGGATGTCGGCATCGATGATGATACCTTTTTCTTCATTGTCCCAGCGGCTTCGGATGTCGGCATCGCCAAGCAAAGCGTTGTGGTAGGCAAAGCGGTCGACGTGCAGGTTGTCAGTATTGATGGATGGCGATTTCGACAAAAGCCCGGAGGCGTGGAAATCTCCGGTGGCATTTCCGCTGAATGCGACATGGTTGATGTTGAGAGTGCCGAAAATATAACCGAGGTCGATGTCTTGGAGTTGAATGGCGAGAAATTCTTCGTGATTGTCGGAAACAATGCCGTCGATTTTGATAAATTGATTTTCTTGATTGATGTTGAGTCCGTTCACATGAATTTTTTTATCGGCAATATGAATGTCGGATTGCTCGATGCTCCATATCGTGTCGTTTACGACAAAATTAGACGGATTGACGCTGATGTCGGCAATGAATGAGCCAGTTTCTGCTTTGCCGAGCAAGGTGGACAGACTGATTTTCCCTGAAAAGTCTTTTTCGCGATCGAACACCCACTCGATATCTGTGTCGGCTCTGTCGGCGGACGCCGTCCCGTTGAACAGCAGCATGATATTGCCGTTTTTATTGTCGATTTGCGAAGCAGCGTTTATTGATAGCGATTTCGTATGCCCGTCGGCATTCATGGCAATGTTTGTTTTTTCGAGTATGCGTTTTCCTTGCATGAAGTATGGGGCGTCTAAGCCGAACGACATGCGTTTTTCCGGAGCGTCGATTTCTCCGGCGATGGTGATTGGATGCACGATTGTGAATGGCAAATTGAAAAACTCGGTCAATTCGTCGTTTTCCGCCAATTTGAAATAGTATGAAAAGTTGTTGTGCGCGGTCTTGGGCGTTTCTGTTGAGGCAGAATGAGTTTTGACATTGATCGTCGTGTCGTTTTGAAGCGAGGGGAGGGCTATCGCTGCAATTTCTCGGATTTCCGGCAGCATGTTGGAAAAGTTGACGTCTCCATCGATATAGCCGTTGACAAAATCGGAATTGAGGGTCATGTACTTTCCGCCTTCGGCCTTTGGCCGCGAGGTTATGTCGAAATGTTCGATTTTGATGCCTTCTCCCATATTGTCGGTGAAACGGGTATTGCAGACAAGGATGTCGCCTTCTATATTGTCGATGTCGTTTCCCGTGAATATGGCGTTAATGTTTGCATTCAATCTGTGTTCCGGATATTTGTCGGAAAGATGCAAGTTATATAGGTTGACGTTTTGGATGTCGGTTTGTATGTCGAATTCGGATTCTGTGCCTTTTAGCATTGCCAATCCGCTGATTTCGATGTCGGCATTTGAATCGTGGAGGGTTACGACGCCTTCGTAGGTGTCGGGGCGAATGGCAAGATCGGCATTGATGTTTTCATACCGGTATCCTTTTAGGTCGAGGCTTTGTATTTTTCCTGACACATAGCCCGTGGGCTTATTGCCGTTGAAAGCCATTCGCGTTTCGATGTCGAACGCTATGTTCCCGAGCAAATTCTCTTTTCCCGTTAATTCTCCTATTTTTAGCCGTTTGCTGCTCAAACGTCCGGAAAAATATTTATGTGTTTTTGCCAATGAAGCTGTCCCATCGGTTTTCAATGTTCCGAATTGCGTAGTGACAGAGCCGTCGAATTGAGCCTTTTTATTGGCGTAATTCAGAGTCCCGTCGAGGTTGATGTGTCGCAACTTCGTGATAAGCGAAACTGTTTTTGACGGAATTACTCCGGCAGCTCCTAATTGCTTTGCCAAGTTTACGGCAGAAGCGGAAAGGCGAATGGGGGAGATGCGGGCAGTGATGCTGTCGGCATTGTTTAAATTGTCGATTGCTCCCGATAGGTTGATGTCCAAATCGTCGGAGTGGATGGTTATGTTCTTAATGTCGATGGCAGTGATGCTGTCGGCCTCAATGTCGCACGACAGAAATAGGGGCGTGTCGAGTTGCTCCATCGCGGGGACAAAGGCTTTGAAATCGGAAAGCGTCAGCTTGCTGTTTTTCAATTTGAAATTTAAAGGGATGCCGGCAAGTTCGGCAGGGAGCGTTTTTAAGTTGTTGAAAGATATGTGCATGTCGGCCGGTTCGATTGATGAACCTGCCATTTGAATTTTGAAATTTTTAATGTCGATGCTTTGTTTGCCAATGTGCGCGAACATGGCAATGTTTTCAATGGAAAAGCCGCTTCGTTCGCGAAATGAGAATCGACGCACATCGATCGTATAAGAGTCGTTTTGTATGACGGGGATGCGGATGTCGCCATTTATTTGACTTATGGTAATATGGTTTTTGTCGAATATGTCCTTTCCTTTTCGGGGCATGGAGAGAATGTCGAACGTGACGTGCCCTTTTCGAATAATTACGGCATTCATGCGAATGTCGAATTTTGTCGGTTGCTTTTGGGGTTTGTCCGGCTTTAAGGCGTCAATGAGAAACTGGATGTTCATGGGTGCATCCGGCGTGGCTTTTTTGATTTGTGCATCCAGCCCGATGATTTCTGCATGGTTGAATGTGAATCGTCCATTGAAAACCAAATCGTAGATGCTTATTCCGGCACCGATTTTGTCGATTCGTATCATCGGATTGCCGACTGTGTCGGGGATAAGGACATCTGTGACGACTGCTTCGTTCAGTGGATCGAGCTGTATGTTGCCGATAGATACTTTTGTGCCAAACAATTTCGACAATTCTGTTTCTCCAATGTGTCGAATGCGGTTTTGCACTGCCGGAACCGACAAGGCGACGTAGAGGGCAGAATAGAACAAGACAAACAGCAACAATGCTGTGACGACAATGCTGCGAAATGCTTTGTAAATATGAACAGTCGCTTTTTTCATAAACAATAATGCAAATGTACTGGAAATTTTATTAATCCGAGCAGAAGATGGGAGCACAATGCGATTGCCAAGTCGTATTTCTTTGATTGTTTTGAGTTGAAAATCGTTTGGTAGCTATGGAATAGCGTTAATGTGTAAAAATAAGTGTCGTAGTTTGAAATTTAATTAAAAAACGAAATTTTAATAAAAATGGAGTCTGAATTTAAGACTTCTTCTTTACCTTTGCCTATGTCAAAGAGCAAGTTTTGAAATGAAAAAAGGTACGATTTGGATATTAACCGTTGTAATGGCCTTGATGTTTACAGGTCTTTTATATATGCAATTTGTGTATATTGAAGAAATGGTGAAAATGCGGGAACAACATTTCTCGGAGGGCGTGAAGCGTAGTTTGTATTCTCTGTCTACGGCTTTGGAGAAAAACGAAACAAAGCAGTATTTATATGAGGAATTGCTGATGATCGATCCCGGCATGTCCGACGCCGGATCGCTTTTAGATACAGGCGACATATTGGAATATGGAACAGGCGAATTGGTCGGAAATGAAATAGCATCGAGCGTGAATCTGAGAGAGCAGGACAAATTCCGCGAATTTCAAGAATCTTTGAAAAAACAATATCTGTATCAAAAAGGATTGTTGAACGAGGTGATCCTGTCGATTCTGAATCAATCGAGCAATCAGCCAATCATGGAGCGTGCAGATACGGCTCAGGTCAATACGTATTTGAAGGCAGAATTAGGCCATAATGGCATTAATTTGGATTGGGAATACGCCATTACTGACCATAATGGAAAGATTGTATACAAGACGCCGCGCTACGACGAGAATGTCGACAAGTCGACATTGTTTACTCAAACGTTGTTTCCCAACGACACGGAATCGCGCCGTCATTATTTGAACGTGTATTTCCCCGACAAGGACAAATACATTTTTTCGTCAATTCGGTTCATGCTGCCGACATTCGCTTTTACTTTTATTTTGCTAGTTGTTTTCATTTTCACCATAGTAATAGCATTCAGGCAAAAGAAATTGTCAGAGATGAAAAACGATTTCATCAACAACATGACGCATGAATTTAAAACTCCCATATCGACCATATCGTTGGCAGCGCAGATGCTAAACGACGATTCTGTGCGGAAGAGTCCGACAATGCTCCAACACATATCGACCGTGATCAACGACGAGACGAAGCGCCTGAGATTCCAAGTGGAAAAAGTGTTGCAGATGTCGATGTTTGATCGGCAAAAAGCGACATTGAAATTGCAAGAGGTGAATGCCAATCAAGTCATTCACAATATTGTGAACACGTTTAAGCTGAAAGTGGAAAAATACGGCGGACGGATCGACACTTCCCTCAATGCGGAAATGGCAGAGGTGAAAGTTGACGAAATGCACTTCACGAATGTGATTTTCAATTTGCTCGACAATGCCGTGAAATATCGGAAAGACGATGTGCCGCTCGAATTGTTGGTGGAGACGCGCAATTTGCAGGGCGGAAGAATTGAAATCTCCATAACCGACAATGGAGTGGGGATGAAGAAAGACGATTTGAAAAAAATCTTTGAGAAATTTTATCGTGTTTCCACCGGAAATCGCCACGATGTGAAAGGCTTCGGGCTCGGTTTGGCATACGTGCATAAAATGGTCACGGAGCTGAAAGGCGATATTCGTGCGGAGAGCGAATTGGGCAAAGGCTCGAAATTTATAATAACATTACCAATAATAAATGAATAATTATGGAAGAAAGATTGCGAATTCTGTTGTGTGAGGATGATGAGAACCTCGGTATGCTGTTGCGTGAATACCTTCAGGCAAAGGGCTACAATGCCGATTTGTTCCCTGACGGTGAAGCAGGATACAAAGCATTTTTGAAAGGAAAATATGATTTGTGTGTATTTGATGTGATGATGCCGAAAAAAGATGGTTTCGCATTGGCACAGGAAATTCGCACGGTCAACAGTGAAGTGCCTATCATTTTCTTGACGGCAAAGTCGTTGAAAGAAGATATTCTTGAAGGATTTAAAATCGGGGCCGACGACTACATCACCAAACCATTCAGCATGGAAGAATTGGTGTTTAGAATTGAAGCGATATTGCGCCGTGTGAAAGGAAAGAAAGGCAAAGAAATTACGATGTACAAAATCGGAAAATTCACTTTCGACACTCAGAAGCAAGTGCTTATGATTGAAGACAAGATTACGAAACTGACAACGAAAGAATCGGAATTGCTTAGCCTTCTCTGCGCACATGTCAATGAGATCCTTGAACGCAATTTCGCGTTGAAAACCATTTGGATCGACGACAACTATTTCAATGCCCGCAGCATGGATGTCTATATCACGAAATTGCGCAAGCACTTGAAAGACGATCCGTCGATTGAGATTATCAACATTCACGGCAAAGGCTACAAATTGATTGCTCCCGATGTGGAGATGAAGGCAAAATAAAACCAAAAGATTAGGTGAAACATGAACGAAGCGAGGCAGCCCGATAGCTGCCCCGCTTCGTTTTAGATAGGCTTTTGATATATAATTCGTATTGGCATGGCAAAACAAATTCAAACAAGTTTGGTTGTTTTGCGCTCAACTTTCACTATATTTGAATAATATAGGATGCGTTTCGGAAAAACAAATTCAAACAAGTTTGGTTGTTTTGCGCTCAACTTTCGGTATATTTGAATAATATAGGATGCGTTTCGGCAAAACAAATTCAAACAAGTTTGATTGTTTTGCGCTCAACTTTCACTATATTTGCAATATATGGAAATGTCAAAATATTTGAATAAAATAATATGTGGGGATTGTTTAACCGTAATGAAACAAATGCCCGACAAATCTATTGATTTGGTTGTCACGTCTCCGCCATACAATCTTAAAAATTCGTCAGGGAATGGCATGAAGGATGGCCGAGGTGGAAAATGGTCGAATGCGGCATTGATAAAGGGTTATGCTACATACGATGACAATATGCCGTATGATGCTTATTGCCAATGGCAGAAGGCATGTCTTTCAGAAATGATGCGGTTGTTGAAAGATGATGGCGCTATTTTTTATAATCATAAATGGCGTGTACAAAATGGATTAATTCAAGATCGTAGAGAGATTGTTGCTGATTTTCCGGTTCGACAAATTATAATATGGAGACGAAAGGGAGGCATAAATTTCAATGCAGGTTATTTTCTTCCTACGTATGAGGTGATATATCTTATTGCAAAAAAAGATTTTAAGTTGGCTCCAAAAGCTAATAGCTATGGCGATGTGTGGGAATTTAAACAAGAACAAAACAATACGCATCCGGCACCGTTCCCTGTAGCTTTGATAGATCGGATTATTAGTTCAACAACTGGGCGCATTGTCTTAGATCCTTTTATGGGAAGCGGAACGACTGCTGTTGTCGCGCAAGGATTGGGGCGAGATTTTATTGGTATTGAATTAAGCGAGGAATATTGCAGAATGGCAGAAGCCCGAATTGAGAGAGACAAAGTATGTCATGAAGTAGCAAAGTTCCATCCTTTAACTTTGTTTGAATAAGATATGAACAACATACGGCTAATAACAAAAGAAGAACTAATCGACAAGCTTAAAGAAATAGAAAGTCGAGGTTGGATTCGCAACACGCGAAAAGGGAATGACGGTGCGGTTGGGAATGTATTAGAGGATTTATTGGGTATACCAGAGAATAATTTGCCTATTCCAAATGCTGCGGAGTGGGAATTGAAAGCAAGAAGAGCAAATTCATCTGCATTGTTGACACTGTGCCATATGGAGCCGTCGCCACGTGCAGTCCAAATTGTTGATAAAGTTTTGTTGCCATATTATGGTTGGAAACATCAGAAAGCGGGCGAACGTTATCCGGAATCGGAAATGTCTTTTAGAGCGACTTTAAATTCATTATCGTATACGGATAGGGGATTGAAAGTTGTGGTAAATAAGCAGGAACGCCGGATTGAGATTTCTTTTGATTCCGCAATGTGTGCAAAACGGCATCAAGAATGGCTATCCTCCGTAGGGCAACGAGTGGGATTAGGCGATTTAATTGTGCGCCCGTATTGGGGATTCGATGATGTTTTCGCTAAAATTGGGACGAAACTTGTCAATTGTTTCTATGTGGAAGCGGAAGTAAAGAGAGTGGATAGTATTGAATACTTTCATTACAATAAGGCTTTAATGTTGAAAAGCGTGAACTTAGAGCGATTCATAGATAGTATAGAACAAGGAAAAATTTATATTGATTTCGATGCACGAACGGGGCATAATCATGGAACTAAATTCAGAATTAAATCGCAAGATATTCCATTGCTTTATAAAGAAGTAGTTAGAGTGGTATGATATTAGACATGTATAATTGCTGTAAGTGGAACAATATTGTTTGATATTGTTCGGCTACAATGCCCATTTTTGTTTGAATTGGTTGTAATGGATTTCTAAAAAATCCTTCTTAGGCAGGAACCTATCGGGCAGCGTAATTTTTTTGTTATTGATGTGGGATAAATAACTTTTAAAGTTGGTGTCATTGATATTATCAATGATGTCGCTTGAAATGATAATTGTATAATCTGGAGTAATGCCTATAAGGTGTGAATCGTAGGCTTTGTGGAAAAATGGATTCATGCAAAGTCCATTTTGAGGGTTAGTCCTATTGGCGGTATTTTCTGACCAGCCTACAATATGACAAGCTTCTAATAATTCAATATTGCCAATGCCCGAAATGCAGCATCTATTATTGTATGAGCTTAAAACAGCCATACGAAAAAAGGATTGATTTATTCGTTGTTTTACAATGATTTCACGCTCCTTTCCTTGTGGCAAGGTTTTTGTGTCAATATTTAAAGTTTCTTCAACAGATTGATTAGAGAATCGAGCTATTAGTTTCTCGCTTTCGAAAGCAAGAAGTTCGGGATTCTTGTAAAACTCATCCCATACTTCTTTTTCTATTTTTGCTCCATGTGTTAGCCCTGTGATGCCTTTTTCTTTCAGGTCAGGATCTAAGCGTCCGATATTCCCGATTTTCATGTTTAATGCGCTTGGAGATCGACCGAGCAAATTCGCATATTTAATAACGAGTGGATGCGTTTTGCTGCTGTCTTTGAAAGGGATTTTGCAATATAAATTAAATGCAATAATTGTCTCGTCTTTACTCCATGGTTGATTCATATAGAAAATCTTTTGTTAGATGATCCATGCATCATGGGTTTTTCTGTGATTGCAAAAGTACGTAAATTTATTGAGAAAATTGCGACGATGATTGGGCGATGATTGAGTGGTTGGGGCTGTCTTTTTGATGGAGGATTAAACAACAGTCGTGAATATGCGTTATATAGTTAAATCTTTTATTATGCGATTGAAATTTTTGATTATGGGATTGGCATTGCTGTGCGCATCGACAGCTGCGGCAACAGGACAATGGGAAACGGATATTCTGGACGGGTATGAGCGAACCGTCATTGCGATGCCCGACGATTATAGCGGCAAAGTGGTTGCGACTGTAGTGAAAAAGGCAGATATGCCGGCAGGCGCGGATGTGGCGCTTCTGTATGTGCATGGCTACAACGACTATTTCTTTCAAAAAGAATTGGGCGACAGCGCTGTGGCGCACGGATATGGCTTTTATGCCGTCGATCTTCGAAAATACGGCCGTTCCATTTTGGAAGGGCAAAGGATGTTTGAAACAAAAAATCTGGAAGAATATTTCGAAGATATAGACTCGGCATTGTCGGTGGTGAAGCGCGAAGGATTCAATCGCGTAGCCATTGTGGCTCATTCCACAGGCGGATTGATATCGTCTTACTATCTTTCGAAGCGCGGAGCGGACGTCGGAAATATTGAAGCGTTGGTGTTGAACAGTCCGTTTTTAGACATGAATTTAAGCCGTTTTCAAGAAAAAGTGTTGGTGCCGATTGTGTCAGCGCTTCCGTTTAAAGGAATCAAAATCAATCAGGGCGACAGTCGCGCTTATGCGGAAAGCCTGTTGAAACGCTATCATGGCGAATGGGACTATGACACGGCTTGGAAGCTCGAAGTGTCGCCGGCTGTCACTTCCGGCTGGATAGGGGCTATTCATCGAGCGCAAAAGCACCTTCATCGGCATGGAGGCGTGAATGTGCCTGTATTGTTGATGCATTCCGACAACAGCGTTTATGGCAATGAATGGACTCCGGCGTTCAACAAGGGCGATGCCGTGCTCGATGTGGAGGACATTTCCCGATATGGACGAGAATTGGGACCGTATGTGACGGAAAAGGTGATAGAAGGCGGCATGCACGATCTTTTCCTTTCCGAAGCGTCGGTTCGGGAGAAAGCCTATGAGGCGATGTTTGAGTGGCTGGCGGAAACGTTAGAATGAGACAGACAGGCTCACGTTGAATTGTCTTCCGGTCAGATAGTTCGGCACGCCGTATTGGATGTCGTTGACGTCCGTCACCCAATAGTAACTGCTTACGTTTGATATGCCAAGCAGGTTGAACACATCGACGCCAATCCATATTTCCTTGAAATGCCGCCAAAAATTGTAGGGGCGCACCCCTTCGGAATTGCCAAGAAGTTGGTATTGGAATCCGATGTCGAGGCGTTTGTAGGCAGGCATGCGCGACCATGCCACGTCGCGTGTGACTTGCGGCGGTGTCATTGGCAATCCGTCGGAAAGGACACCTCGGAGGCTGAATTTCAGTTTTGGAAATTTCGGGAAATAGTCGGTGAAAAACAATCCGATGCTATAACGTTGATCGGTGGGGCGAGGCACTTTCACGCCATTCAAGGTCTCTTGTGTTTTCATGAGCGAGAAACTGATCCATGAATCCGTGCCCGGAACGAATTGCCCGAATAATTTGAAATCGACGCCGGCAATGTAGCCCGACGATGCATTTCGTCCGGAATAGACGAGTTGCAGATTGTCGAGTTCGTAAGGAATTAGATTGGCCAAGTTCTTGTAGTATGCTTCGGCTGTTAACTTGAAAGGGCGGTCCATGGCGCGGAAAGTGTAGTCGCTTCCGAGAATCACTTGGATGCTTCTTTGCGATTTTATGTCGCTGTTGAGCGTTTGATAAGAATTGCCATTTTCGTCGGTGTTGGTGACGCGAAATTCTTTGTAGAACGGAGATTGGTAATATAGCCCGCCGGAAAGCCGGAAAGTGAGGCTGCTGTTTCTTTCCGGAACGAAGCCTATGCTGACGCGCGGGCTGACAAGAAATTCGCGGTTGAAGTCCCAATACGACATGCGTATACCGCCATTGAACGAGAAAAGCCCGAGGTCACAATAGAGCTTGTATGTGTCTTGTGCATACCAAGATATTTTGTTTGTCGTCAGGTCGTTGCGTGAAGTGAGGTTGTAGAACATGCGAAGGCTGCCGTCGGTATTTGGCAACGCATATCCGGCGGAATCCCTCATTTCCCATTCGGAAGAGCGGTCGTAGACCGATTGGTAGCGATATTCGATGCCATAGTCGATGTTATGCCGATTGAGCGAAGCATAACCTTTAAGGGCGAGTGTGAATACGTTGGCTTTTAGTCTGTTGCGAGCGTGCTCGAGATATTTTCCCACTCCGATCTCTCCACCGACGGAGTTTTCTCCATCGTTTGTGCCGGCATCGTCGAGCCAATATTCTCCGGAAATATCATAGGCAACCAATTCGTTGGTTTGGAATCCCGATGCCAGCAACGAAAAGCCGGCCGATTTGCTCAATGAGTAGTTTAATTCGGCGGCTCCGAAATATGTTTCGAACTTGTCGTGTTCTTGTCCGTCGAAATAGACGGTAAATTCTTTGATGTTTTCCGATACGCCGAAAGACGTGTTGCGCGTGGTTGGCTTGAATTTGTAATTGTTCATTGAAATGTTTCCGAGCAGTGAAATATTCCAATGGTCGTTGATTTCATATCGGAGATTTGTTTGGTAATCGAAGTACGATGGATCGTATTCGCCTTTTGATTCGAGCGTGCTGAGCAAGGAATTGTTCTTTTTGAATCGGATGCCGTGTAGTTGGGAAAATCGTCCGGTATTGTGTCCGATAGTGGCGTCACCGCCCATCATGCTGCCGGACACTTTGCCTTCAAATGCTTCCGGCTGGCGGTAGGTGATGTCCAACACGGACGACATTTTGTCGCCATATTCGGAAGAGAACCCGCCGGTTGAGAATCGTATGTTTCCGACGAGATTCGGATTGATGATGCTAAGGCCTTCCTGTTGCCCCGATGATATGAGTTGCGGACGATATACTTCTATGCCATTGATGTATACGCTGTTTTCGTCGTACGAACCTCCTCTGACGGAGTATTGCGAGCTCATTTCGTTTCTTGACGAAACCCCGGCTGTGGTGGCAAGCAAGGCTTCCACGCTGTTGCCCGATGCGGAGGTGACGAGTTGCAGATTGGCCGGATCAAGATCGACCATTCCGTCGGTTTGCTTTTTATATTCTGTCACGATGATGCTTTGCAATTCTTTTGCTTGGTTGGACAATCTCACATTGAGCGAGACTTCCTTGTCGGGATTGACAAGTTTTTGCTTGACTTCTGCATATCCAATGCAAGAGAAAATCACTTCAATGGTATCTGCTTCCGCAACCGACAATGAATAAGCTCCTTTCAAGTCGGTAGTCGCTCCAATGGCAGTGCCGGCAATGCGCACTGTGGCAAACTCGATTGGCTGATTGTCGGTATCGGTCACTTTGCCGGAGATATGCACTTGCGCATGGGAGAAAAAGCATAGCTGCGACAAAAGAAAGAAATATATCAGTTTCGTTGTTTTCATTCGTAAAAGTAGATGCATAACTTTAAACGGAAAAACGTCGGATTAATTATATTGCGAATGGTAAATCTATGCAGCTGCGAACGATTTTTGCAAATATTCGAAACGGCAACGATCGTTCTGTGCGACCGTTGCCGTTTCAAATTGCGGTTGTTTTGTTTCGTTAGCAGGGTTTTCCTGTTATTTCGGAAACGACATTTTTTATTTCGCGGGCAATGGCATTCGCCTGCTCCATGTCTTTTGCCTCGGAATAAATGCGGATTATTGGCTCGGTGTTGCTCTTCCGCAAATGCACCCAATAATCGGGGAAATCGATTTTTACGCCATCGATGGTTGTGATTTTCTCATTTGCATATTTCTTTTTGATGGCATCGAGGATGGCATCGACGTTGATGTCGGGTGTCAGTTGTATTTTGTTCTTGGCAATTTCATATTGCGGATATTCTTTTTTCAATTCGCTCACTTTTTTGCCTTTGTGGGCAAGCAGCGAGAGGAACAAAGCTACTCCGACGAGCGCATCGCGGCCATAATGGCTTGCAGGGTAGATCACTCCTCCGTTGCCTTCACCGCCAATGACAGCGCCGGTGCGTTTCATTTGCGTGACGACGTTCACTTCTCCGACGGCCGACGCCGTGTATGTGCACCCATGGCGTTCTGTCACGTCGCGAAGCGCGCGCGACGACGACAAGTTGGAAACAGTAGTTCCCGGAGTTTTCGAAAGAACGTAATCGGCGATGGAAACGAGCGTATATTCTTCCACAAACATTTCTCCGTTTTCCATGACAATTGCAAGCCGGTCCACGTCCGGATCGACTACAAATCCTACGTCTGCACATCCGGTTTTCATCAAATCGGAAATCTGCGTCAGGTTCTCAGGAATCGGCTCCGGAGTATGTGCGAATTGCCCTGTCGGGGTGCAGTTCAATTCAACGACATTTTTCACGCCCAACGCTTTCAAGAGTTTTGGGATGACAATGCCGCCAACGGAATTGACCGCATCGACAGCGACTGTGAAATTCGCTTTCCGGATGGCGTCGACATCGACCAAATCGAGCGCAAGCACGCTGTCGATGTGTCGGCGCGTATATGTTTCGTTTTTGTATTCGTGCCCTAAATTGTCGACTTCTGCGAATGTGAAAGCTTCTTTTTCTGCAATTGCAAGCACTTCTTTGCCTTCGGCATCGCTAAGAAATTCGCCTTTCTCATTCAATAGTTTTAAAGCATTCCATTGTTTCGGATTGTGGGATGCCGTCAAAATAATGCCGCCGCACGCATTTTCCCACACGACAGCCAATTCGGTAGTCGGAGTGGTGGCCAAACCGATATTGACAACATCGAATCCCATGCCGGTCAATGTGCCTACGACGATGTCGTTGACCATAGGGCCGGATATGCGGGCGTCTCGTCCGACAACAATCGTGTTTGAGTTTTTCGTAGTTGATTTGCGGATGAATGAAGCATAGGCAGCTGTAAATTTGACAATGTCGAGCGGATTCAATCCTTCGCCTGTTTTTCCGCCTATTGTTCCGCGAATTCCGGAAATAGATTTAATGAGTGACATAATATTTAGGGATATGTTTGTTATTAATTTTTGCCTATGAAATAGCGGATGTTGTATAGATAGGGCACGACATCTTGAATCTCACTGTATGGGCCGCGTTGGCTTTTGACAAGAATATTCACTTCGCTGTCGATCCCGACATAAATGAGCGGCAATTGCAACCCGTAGCCAAATTCCATCGAATTGATCGTTTCATCTTTGCTGAATCGGAAAGAAGCATTTTCGGCTGTCATGTCGTTGTAGTTTCCTGTGGGGGTGTCGTCATAGCCCAATTCATAACGCAATAAGTTGATGCGTCCAAATCGAAAATAGATGGTTTGCCCTTCTTTTGCGCGATTGTTGACGCGGTCTCCGGCTTTGATCACTTGCATGTACACGTCGCCATCGGGGTCTATTTTGTAGTAAGGCGCATTTTCTCCAGTCTCGAATACTGTGTCTGCCGGAATCTCATTTATGATCCGTTGGTGCGCAAGAAACGAATTGACGGCTTTTTCTTCGTCGTTGAGCAATTCGGAATAGCTTTTGGCATCTTTGCATGAGGAAATGGCGAGCAGCAGGAGCGTGGCAACTCCCAAAATCTTAATTATCTTCATTTTGGTTTTGATAGTCTGATGAGTGGTACAATATTTTTTTAAATGTTTCGATTGCTTCTTCCAACGTGCCGCGAAATTCTCCTCCGGCGGCATTGGCATGTCCGCCGCCATTGAAGTATTTGGCGCATAAGGTATTGACGGGGAAATCGCCTTCCGAACGCATCGACACTTTGATGTAGCCTTTTTCTTCGCGGAAGAATGTGGACCATCTGACGTTTGGAATGGCCAATGGCATGTTTGCCAAAGTTTCGGTGTCGCCCACTTGATAATGGAATTTCTTCAAATCGTTGCGGTCGAGTATTGTCAAGGCTGCGCGATGCCGAGGGAAAACACGCATTTTTTCTGCAATCGCATAGCAGTTTAGCCGCATGCGAGATTCGCTGCTGGTGCCTAATGTGAGCTTATAGATGCGATCTTTGTCGATGCCTCTTTCTACGAGGTCGGCGACAATCCGATAAAGATCCGGCTTGTTTGAGTTGTAGGAAAAGTTGCCGGTATCGGTCATCATGCCGGTGTAGATGCATTCAGCGATGTCTTTGTCGATGAGATCGAGCCAACCTGCTTCATAAAACACGCGATAAAGCAATTCGCAGGTGGAAGTCATTTCCGACGACGAAATGGTCACGTTGCAAAACGGTTCAGGATAAAGATGATGGTCGATCATTATTTTCTTTCCTTGTGCTGCGTCCAACACGCTTGCCATGCCGCCTACACGTTTTAACCCATTGAAATCGAGGCAACATATCAAGTCGGCTTTTTCAACCAATGCCGACGCTTTGTCCGGCTCTTTTGCAAACGACACAATTTCTTGGCATGAGGGAAGAAACGCCATGTCGTCCGGAATGTTGTCAGGGGAGACGACGTGAACGGTTTTGCCGAATCGTTCAAGCATGAGCTTCAATGCCAAATTCGAACCGACGGCGTCGCCATCCGGAGAGATATGACAAGTGACGACAATGTCGCTGCTTGTTTCCATGTATTGCTTGAAGCTTGCCAGAAGCTTTGCATCTATGATATGTGCTAACATCCGATTCTAAAATATGATTTGCAAAAATAGGAAATAATTATGACAATGCTTTGCAAGCGCCATAGTTTTGGGATGAAAAATGATTAATATATATTGACGATACTGAAAAAGCCGGCTTTTTTGCCGGCTTTTTCAGAGAATATAAGGTATGTGCTGCTGGCTACATATTCATGCCGCCATCGACTTGGATCACTTGGCCTGTCACATACGACGACATGTCGGATGCGAGGAACGTTGCGATATCGGCCACGTCTTCCGGCGTGCCGCCTCTTCTCAAAGGAATTTTTTTGCACCATTCAGCCTTGATTTCATCCGACAATTGAGCAGTCATGTCGGTGATGATGAATCCGGGAGCGATTGCATTGGCGCGGATTCCGCGAGAGCCAAGCTCTTGGGCGATGGATTTTGCAAGTCCGATCATTCCGGCCTTGGAAGCGGAGTAGTTGCATTGCCCTGCATTGCCGTGAACGCCGACAACGGATGCCATGTTGATGATGCTTCCGCTGCGTTGGCGCATCATGACCGGTGTGATTGCATGAACGAAATTGAAAGCGGATTTTAGGTTCACTCCGATCACTGCGTCCCATTGTGCTTCCGTCATGCGCATCATCAAGCCGTCTTTCGTGATGCCGGCATTGTTGACAAGGATATCGATTCTTCCGAAATCTTTTACGATTTCAGCAACGACGTTGTGGCAGGCTTCGAAATCGGCAGCATTGGATGCGTATCCTTTTGCTTTTACTCCGAATGCCGCAATTTCGGCTTCTGTTTTTTTCCCGTTTTCGTCGATTACAAGATCGGTGAAAGCAATGTCGCATCCTTCTTGTGCGTATTTCAAGGCGATTGCTTTTCCGATACCACGCGCTGCACCGGTGATGAGCGCGACTTTTCCTTCTAATAATTTCATAATAGCATATATTTAAGTTTGATTTTTAAATTTCTACCAAAAACGCGCCACACGAGTAGCCGCCGCCAAACACGGTCAGTCCGACATGTTGGCCTTTCTTGAATTTTTCCAAGTTTTGTGCAAATACGAGCGCGCAACTTGCCGATCCCGTATTTCCCAATTCTTCTATGTTGTTTAGGAAATGGCTGCCATCCATTTGGAGTTGATGGGCAACGTTGTCCACAATCCGTTTGTTTGCTTGGTGGCATATAATGTAGTCGAGATCGGACGGGGTCATGCCATTCTCTTGGCAAACTTTTTCGAGGGAAGAGACCAAATACCGGCATGCATGGATAAACACGTCTCGGCCTTCCGGCATGGCAATGCCGTCTTCGTGCGGGCGAAGACGCACGCCCTCCGGTCCTTTGCCGATATGTCCGAGCCCTTGCGTGTAGATTGTTTTTATCGTATAGTCGTTTTCGCTTTCTTTATTTTTCGACACGAAGAATGCTACGGCGGCGTCGCCCCAGAGATGTCCGCAAACCTTGTCGGTTTCGTTTGCATAATATGTGTTGTGTTCAGAGCATACGAGCAACGCTTTTTCTGCTTTTCCCATCGCAAAATAGCCTTCAATTATTTCGAGCCCGTTCACAAACGACGAGCAAGCCGAAGATGCATAGACGGCTTTGGCTTTGTGCATGCCGAAATTGCGTTGCGCGATGTGAGCCAACGTGGCGACAGTGTCGTAAGGAGCGTAGGCAGCCGATACGATAAGGTCGACATCTTCGACCGCGTATGGCAATTTCTTGATAGCATCTGTGATGGCATTCAGCCCCATAGAATTGTGCCCCTCGCCGGCTGCCGCTTTCGAACGGGTTTGGATGCCGGTGCGTTGTCGAATCCATTCGTCGGTCAAGCCGTTTATGTTGAGGAAGTAGGAGTTGGGAACTCTCTCTTTCGGGATATAGAATCCGGTGGAGTTGATGTACATAAATTTTATTGTTTAATACCGTATAATATAAAGTCGTATAAATATTCTCTCAGTTTGTCTTTTTCGATTCCAATTTCTTTGAAATTGTCGCGGATGTAGGGCACGTCGAGGCCTTGCAGGCAGAGAAGCATGACCATGGCCATTTTGTCGGTGTGCTTGATTCTGAAGATTCCCGACTCCACGCCTTCGCGCAGGATGCTTTCGAGCATTTTTATCTCTTTGGGGCTGGTGGTTTTTCTTGCTCTTTCCACTTTCCTGACATCCCGAAAGAAATCGGCTCGCAGAGATCCGTTCCGATATACCAAATCTTTCATCGCATCGAATCGCTGGAAGATAAATTCCATTAATTTTTGGTCCGCAGGAAGGGGCAAGTCGACAATTTCGCTCAAACGTTTCAGCACAATTCCGCTTTCCGATTCGATGACGGCATTGTAGATGTCGCGTTTGTTCTTAAAATAAGTGTAGATGGTGCGTCTGCCTTTTTTTGCCGCTATGGCGATGTCGTTCATCGTGGTGTTTTCGATGCCTTTGTGGGCAAAAAGCTGACGGGCAATGTCTATTAGCTTATTTCTTGTCTTCAACATAGGTGATTGCACAAACCTTAAAATAATGTGCGAAATTACGCATATAATTTCAGTGTCACAAATAAAACGGAATATGAATGAGCGCTAAAAAGTCGGCGAAAATGGATATGGAGTATTGTGCAATACATAATATTTTGATTTATAAATCAATACTGATTGAGAAAAATAAGTAATGACGATTGCGAAGGTGAAAGGCTTTGAGGCATTTTTGTGGCGTTTTTGCCGCGCTTTTTTCGCGAAGTCGGAAAAAGTTCATAAAAAGCTTGCATCCGGCGGCAAAATGTTGTACCTTTGCAGACGTAAACATCGCGGGATGGAGCAGAGGTAGCTCGTTGGGCTCATAACCCAAAGGTCGTAGGTTCGAATCCTGCTCCCGCTACAAAGAAATAAGCCGTTGGAAATGCCAGCGGCTTATTTGCTTTCATGGGTATAAAAAATATTTGCTTAATAGTTGATGCTATGGATCAGCTAAAAGTATAGACAATGCTCCGTGATACTCCGGAAAATCTTCACCATCATACCCACTAATGAATATATTCGGTGAATGTACATAACCATTGTTTATTTGGTACCTTCGGTCTGTATAGTAGAAATCGAATGATGTTTTATCATATGCATATGGTGGAACGTGCAAAATCATGTCTTCATCTTTATATTCATAATATAGCTCATTGAAATAATCCCGAATATTCGACGGGCACGTATCGTCAGTAGCAGCAATAGGCAAATTCAGGCATAGTGACAAATACGGATCTATTTCGGGGGCAAAATCACTCTCCCATTTATTGAGAGCCTCAGCTCTGCTATTAAAAGTTGACTTTTCCCACTTGTAACTGTTGTAAATAGAATATAATTTTGCAACATTTGTTGCATAAAAGAAAGCAAACGCAAGGGAATCGTAGCTTGCAGCCATTTTCTTATCGTACATTATTGACGTTCCGGAATCATCGCATACAATAATCTCCCATATACGATTAATTTCCCATTTGCCTGTATGAGAATCCATCCATATAGGGGGGATTGTTTTAAAACTAATGTTTGATAAGCTTTCTAAATCGGTTTCAGAATCGGAGTTTTTATGACTCGCTCCTCCGCATGATTGCGACATCAACATTGCCATGCATAACAATGCCAAATGAATTATTGTTTTCATATTTTATTCATTTACATTGATATCCGCTAAAAAAGTATAGCGGATATCAATGGGTCAATTACTAAAAAACGACATTTTTCCTATCCCCAGTAGCGAAGCCAAAATTCGTTGAACAGATCGCTTTCAGATTCTTCCTGCCAGTCGCTCAACGGCAGGTCGCCCAAACAAAATGGCTCGAACCCGTTGCGCTTGCTTTCTTCTTTCGTAGCCTCAGGCATTGTGTCGGGCAAAACCACTACGGCATAGCGCAACTCATAGTTGCTGCCATTGTAGTACTCCTCAAAAATCTTCTTGTAGCGAGCCAATTGGTCGTCGTGCAACGACGTATAGGCTTTGTCTTCAATCAGCAGGGCATAGCGGCTTTCCTCCGCTTCGTTTTCAAGCGTGATTTCTGCCGTCACGTCAGCGCCGAAACGTTGCAGGCGGGTTGTCACTTCTTTCACTTTGATTTTTTTGAAATCGTTGATTCCGAGCAAGTGGAACAATACTTCACGGCAATACTTGTTGAGTATCGGCTTTTCGTTCTCAAACTTTTCTGCCGCATGCTTCAATGTCCAAGTCATCACATAGTCCATCATGGCTTCTTTGTTGCCGTAGCCATCGGCATCCATTAATAATGGTTTTCTGTCCATTTTAGTTTGTATTTTTTGCCTGCCAATCCCCGAGCCAGAGCATTAATACATCTAAAAAAAAGGTGTGGGGATTGTATTTGTTCTATTCTGTTCTCGGGTCTTCGCTACCACAGCAGGAATAAAACAATAGCCCCACACTCGTCCGTATATATTCCACTGTCAAGGGAGATATACACCAACTATATGGGTGCTATTGCCACCATTTTCCTGCTGTTTCAAAGTTGCGAAGTTTGAGAACAGAAAATGATATCAATAACACCTTCTAAAATATGCAGGTTGCGCAAATATCCGCCTCTGCGGCAGTTTCCGTAACCGATACAAAAATACAACTTTTTCTTTACGAATCAAAATTAAATCGTTGGCAATGTGCTTTCAAGAAAAATATAACAAGAGCGGCAAAGGCTGTATGATTCAGAATGCCTTTGCCGCTCTGAGATTGATGCCGATTGATTGGCTCAATCGAAAATTTTGTCCCAATCTTTCCAAACTGCTTCGTATCCGAGCTGTTTGATTTCTTCTGTCACGGCTTTGGGCGACCGTTCGTCGCTGACGTGGAACTGCTCCAATGCTTCGGGGGTGCTGGCATATCCGCCCGGTTCTGTTTTGCTTCCCGCGCTCATCGACGTTACGCCGAGTTTCATCATGTGGGCGCGGAATATCGGATTTTCCCGCGTTGAATATGAAATGTCGACATCGTGGTCGAAGATCCGGAAAGCGAATGTGAGTTGCGCCAACTCTTTATCGGACATGGTCACGTTTGGTTGGAATCCGCTTTCGGAAGGGCGCATGCGCGGGAAATTGACAGAATATCGCGTTTTCCAATAGTGTTTTTGCAGATAGCGCAAATGGTATGCCATCATTGTCACGTCGGTTCGCCAATCTTCCAGCCCGATAAGCACGCCCATGCCGATTTTATGCACTCCGGCTTGACCCATGCGGTCGAAGCCGTTGAGCCTCCATTCGAAGATGGATTTCATGCCTTTGGGGTGGTACACATTGTAGCGGGCTTTGTGGTACGTTTCTTGGAAACATACTACGCCGTTCAGTCCCGATTTTGTCAGCCGGTAGTAGTCTTCCGCTTTGAGCGGCATCACTTCTATCGAAAGGTTGTTGAAATACGGGCGGGCGATTTTTAGCGCGTTCTCCAAATAATCGACGCCTGCCACTGCCGGATGTTCGCCGGTGACGATTAGGAGATTTTCGAACGGGCCCAAGGCGCGAATGGCTTTGCATTCCGTCTCGATTTGTTCGTCGGAGAGCGTGGTGCGCTTGATATTGTTGTTGTGGTTGAAGCCGCAATAGACGCAAAAATTTGTACAAGCATTGCTCAAATAGAGCGGTATGTACATGCTGATGGTTTTGCCGAATCGCTCTTGCGTGTATTTCATCGACAGACGGGCCATTTCTTCGAGGTGAGGCTCGGCTGCCGGAGAAATCAATGCCATGAAATCGTCCGGTTCGAGGCGTTCTTTGCGAAGGGCGCGGATAACGTCGTTGTTTGTTTTGGAGGCTATGCGGCGGGTAGTCTCGTCCCAGTCTATTTTTTCTAAAATTTCAGAAAACATGTTTATTTGCAGATTTTTTCGGAAACTTTCTGTGTGATGCGCATTGCGCAAAAATTAGGTCCGCACATGGTGCAGAATTTGTCGTCCGACCCGTGGCTCTCGATGTAGTATTGTTTTGCGCGGGCAGGGTCGAGCGATAAATTGAATTGGTCTTTCCAGCGGAAGTCGAAACGGGCTTTGCTCATGGCATCGTCGCGCAGTTGTGCTCCGGGAAAACCCTTCGCGAGGTCGGCGGCATGGGCGGCAATTTTGTAGGCAATGATGCCGTTTCTGACGTCTTCTCTGTCGGGAAGGCTGAGATGCTCCTTGGGCGTGACATAGCATATCATGGCCGTTCCGAGCCATGCGATTTGGGCAGCCCCGATGGCGGAGGTGATATGGTCGTAGCCGGGCGCAATGTCGGTGGTGAGCGGGCCAAGCGTGTAGAATGGCGCTTCGTGGCAAGCGCGCAGTTCTTTGTCCATATTTTCTTTTATTTTGTGCATCGGGATATGTCCGGGACCTTCTATGATTACTTGCACGTCGTGGCTCCATGCTTTTTTTGTCAACTCGCCTAAAACATCCAATTCGAGGAACTGGGCATGATCGTTGGCGTCGTGGATGGATCCGGGGCGCATGCCGTCGCCGAGAGAAATTGCGACATCGTATTGCGCAAGAATTTCGCATATTTCGTCGAAATGCGTGTAAAGGAAACTTTCTTCATCGTGAACCACGCACCATTCGGTCATGATGCTTCCGCCACGCGACACGCATCCCGTCAGGCGCTTGTCGATTAGCTCTGCATGGGCTTTCAACACTCCGGCATGAATCGTGAAATAGTCAACTCCTTGCTCGCATTGTTCGATAAGCGTGTCGCGATATATTTCCCATGTGAGTTTTTCCACATTTCCGTTGACTTTTTCCAATGCTTGATAGATGGGCACGGTGCCGACCGGAACGGGACAGTTGCGTATGATCCATTCGCGCGTTTCATGGATATTTTTTCCGGTGGAAAGATCCATTAATGTGTCGCCGCCCCAATAGCAGCTCCAAATTGCTTTGTCGACTTCTTCTTTTATTCCGGAGGATAGAGCGGAATTTCCGATGTTTGTGTTGAGCTTTACGGAGAATGCCCTCCCGATGATCATTGGCTCTGCTTCCGGATGGTTGATGTTGGCAGGGATGATCGCTCTGCCGGCCGCAATTTCTTGCCGGATAAATTCGGGCGTGATGTGGGTGGCGATGCCAAGCTCGTCGTTATTGAGGTTCTCCCGAATGGCGACATATTCCATTTCGGCGGTAATGATGCCGGCTCGCGCATAGGCCATTTGTGTTATTTTCCTGTCGGCTTTTGCTTTGTATGGGTCGTGCCGCTGTTTGAAGCGGATGTCGTCGAGCGATTTGTCGTTAAGTCGCGCTTGCCCGTATTCGGAAGAAATGCCGTTTTGACGTTCGACATCGCCGCGAGCCGTAATCCATTGTTCGCGGATGCGAGGAATGCCTTTGTTAAGGTCGATGGCAACGTCGGGGTCGGTATAGGCGCCGCTGGTGTCGTTGACATAAACAGGCTCGTTGGGATAGAAAACTTTTTCTCCATTTTCTATTTTTACAGTGGGGGTCAGGTTGATTTTCCTCATCGCGACGCGGATAGGAAAAATTGTCCCGTTTTTATATACTTTTTCCGAACTCGGATAGGAATTGATGTTGATATCGGTCAGTTCCATAGATGAAGTTTTTAATTTTGTTATTGAAGGAATGAAGTGAGGGGGCTGCTTGCTTCTGCATAATCGGATTGGTTGCCGAGTCCGGCAAGATATGCCATTCGTCCGGCCTCCGTTGCCATTTTAAAAGCACGTGCCATTTCTGTCGGATTGCCGGCCACAGCGATTGCCGTATTGACCAACACCGCATCGGCTCCCATTTCCATGGCTTCCGCCGCGTGGGATGGCGCGCCCAATCCGGCATCGATAACGACAGGAACATTGCTTTGGCTGATTATTATTTCAAGCATGTTGCGAGTTTGCAATCCTTTGTTTGTGCCGATAGGGGCCCCTAACGGCATGACGGCGGCAGTGCCGACTTCTTCAAGTCGTTTGCATAGGACGGGGTCTGCTTGGATGTAAGGGAGCACGATGAATCCCAACTTGGCGAGTTCTTCTGTCGCTTTAAGAGTTTCAATCGGATCGGGAAGCAAATATTTGGGATCGGGGTGGATTTCGAGCTTTATGAAATTTGTTTCAAAGCATTCGCGCGATAATTGGGCGGCAAGCACTGCTTCTTTTGCGTTTCTGGCTCCGGAAGTGTTGGGCAGGAATTGCACATGCTCGCGATTGATGTGTCGAAGCATGTCGTCGTCTGCTGCGTCGTTTGTGTCGAGGCGTTTCATCGCGACTGTAATCATTTCCGAGCCGGAAGCAAGGATAGCTTCAAGCATCGCTTCGTTTGAAGAAAATTTGCCGGTTCCCACAAATAAGCGGGAAGAGAAACTTCGGTTGCCAATAATTAAATTGTCCATATCAGTATCGTTTTTCTATTATTTTTTCCAATAATGCTATCATTTTTTGTGTTTGAGCCGTCATGTCCGTTGCGTTTAAAATGCTTCCGGACACGGCGATTCCGTTAATGCCGGTTTCCATGAGCGCTTCAATGTCGTCGTATGAAATTCCGCCTATGGCGACAACGGGCAAATTGATGTCGGATGCGGTTTTCTCGGCAATAATGTTTTTATATCCTTCAAGTCCGAGAATCGGGCTTAAATTCTTTTTTGTCAGGGTATGGCGGAATGGGCCTAAGCCGATATAGTCGATATCGGCATGGCGGACAGCTTGAATATCGTCGAATGTATTGGCAGTTGCGCCGATTATGTATTCTTCACCAAGATAGCGGCGCGCTTCTTCGATAGGCATGTCGTTTTTTCCGAGATGCACTCCATCGAGTTCGAGTTCTTTCGCGATGTCGACGTGATCGTCGATGACGAGAATGCAATCGTGTGCTTTGCAAATATCTTTCGCGTTACGGGCCGTCGCTATGATTTCTTCCCGCGAAGCATCTTTCATTCGGAGTTGCACCCATTTGCAACCTCCTGCAACCACTTTTTCAATTTCTTCCAAAATGGTCATTTTCTCGGTTGGGTGTGTTATGAATTGCAGCATAAAAATTTATTTGACATGGTTGACGATAGAGTTTATTTTTTGTACGAACGACAGATAGTCGTCGGTCCACGGCAAGTAGCCAAGCAATGCGCATCCGCCGAATCCGATTTTTTGCAGATAGGGAATGTGTTTGTCGGCGACACCGCCTAAGGCCATTACTTTTTCGGAGATTAGATTGGAAGAATTTTCCAATTCATCTTTGGAAAATCGTGCTTTGTATCCTTGTTTTGAGATACTGTCGAAGATGGGGCTTAGGAACACATATTCGAATCGGTCGATGTCGCGTAGCTCTTCGATAGCGTGGCATGATTTGCTGACATGCTTTTGAAATCCTGTCGGGGCAGTGCGATTGCGGCTGTTGAGATGAATGCCGGCTAAATCGTATTTGTCGGCCAGATCGAAATGGTCGTGCAGCTTCAAGCGATTGTAATAGCGAGTTGGGATAGATTCGATGAATTGCTGCATTTCGTTTTTTTGCAATGCCGGTTTTCGAATATGCACATAGTCGAATCCGGCATCGATTAAATTGCAAATTCGGCAACTTTCATCGATTTCGACAACTTCTCGTGTGATGGCAATCAATTTGAATGACATTGTTTAGCCTCCATAGAAAGCTTTGATGAGCAATATTGAATCTCCGTCGTTTAGCAAAGTTGAGGTTCTTTCGTTTTTAGGAACGACTTGGCCATTGACGGCAATCGCCATATTGCTTTGGCCAACGTTTATGAGGTCGATAAATGCGGCAACGCTTGTGTTGTCGTCGATTTGCATCGGTTTGTCGTTGTAGGTGACGGTGATCATTTTGTTTGAATTTGAAGTTTTTGCGGGTTAAAGAAATGATTTAACGGTCCATGCCCGTTTCCTGTTTTTACATCCTTTCCATGCAGGAGCGCATTTTGCAAATAGATTTTGGCATTTTTGACGGCATCGGGAAGTGAATCGCCAAAAGCTAAGCGGGTGGCAATTGCCGAAGATAGCGTGCAGCCTGTCCCATGCGTGTTGGCAGTGTCGATGTATGTTCCGTGGAATTGCCACTCTTTTCCATTTGCGTCATATAGATAGTCCGTGACAGAAGAATCCGAGAAATGTCCGCCTTTTATCAACACAGCACATGCGCCGATATTCATAATTTCGTTTGCAGATTTTTGCACAAAACCGTTCTCTGCCGAATCTATGCCGGATAGGAATTCCGTTTCGAATTTATTAGGCGTGACAAGGGATGCAAGCGGGAATAGTTTTTGTTTTAGGGCAATTATGGCATTCTCATTGATCAGACGGTTTCCGGATGTGGAAATCATGACGGGATCGAGCACAACATGCGCAGGCTTGTAAAATGAAAGCCTTTTGGCAACAGTTTCAATGATTTCTCGCGAATGAAGCATCCCGATTTTGACGGCATCCGGACGCATGTCGTCGAAAACTGCATCAATTTGTTTGCCCACTATTTCAGGCTCGATTCCTTGGATGGCAGCAACGCCGGTTGTGTTTTGCGCCGTGACGGCCGTAATTGCCGCTGTCGCAAAAGCGCCTAATGCCGAAATGGTTTTAATGTCGGCTTCGATGCCGGCGCCTCCGCTTGAATCTGAACCGGCAATGGTCAATACGATTGGATATTTTTTCATAAGCACATCGTACAATTGTTTGCAAAACAAAAAGGCTTATGAAAATTGAGAATGCTACAATCCCTGCGCCGGCATTGCCCGTATCAGGTTCGGAGGGTATAATCTCAGCCAATTTTCGGCACCCCTTTGTTTGCCGCAAATATAGTGAAAGTTGAGCGCAAAACAATCAAACTTGTTTGAAATTGTTTTGCCGAAACG